>MKWU01005625.1_pt1 | contig 13468 bp, 11 predicted proteins | sample 809101 | NCBI WGS metagenome assembly MKWU01 (sample SAMN05860141, study PRJNA318959) | sponge metagenome | host: Aplysina aerophoba | place: Slovenia: Piran, Adriatic Sea, Gulf of Piran | collected 2013-05-07 | reverse complement strand
GTGCCAGGGCTCGTTGCAGAGCCGGGCGCTCTTCCATGCGGGCTGCATGGGCCACGAAGTTGGGGTACGGGGCGATATCGAAATTCGCGCCCTCAACGCGCCAGTAGACCCAGTATAGGTAGGCATCGACGGCGCTCCATTGATCGCCATACCACCACGGCTGATCATCGAGCCGCGAATCTACGAGGGCAAAGTACTCGCTCATTGCAGTGCAACCCATTTCCCACACGCTGCGCATCGCGTCCTCGGAAGCGAAGAACTGCGGCATACGGATGCGCGAGACGATGGGATGCAGCGTCGAGGCACAGAAACAGAGATCGGCAAGAAAGTGGGCTTTCTCGACAGCACCATTCGCGGCCGGCATCAACCTCGCCTTCGGGAATCGCTCGTTGAGATAGGTGATGATCGCCACGTTTTCGGTGAGCGTGTTGCCGCCGATAACGAGCGCCGGGACTTTGCCTTTCGGGTTTACTTTTTTGAACTCAGGCGACTTGTGCTCGCCCTTCATGAATCGCACCAGCTCAATGTCGAATTCCTGGCCGGCTTCTTCCAGCGCGATTGACGGAATGCGCGCGCAGGTGCCGGGTGCCATATAAAGCTTGGTGTCAGACATCATTGAGGTCTTTTGAGAATTGAGAGATTATGCGTCAAACAACTCATAAACACTAATAAGTGGAAACTTTTATATCATAACTAAATATTGTTATTAAGCGAGACTAGACGGCATGAATTCATCCAAGATCGACCGACAGCATCCGTATCAGCAATGGTGGATCGCTGCGTTTTCGACGGAGGTTGGCCGCGAGATTACAGGTCGTACAGTTCTCGGGATGCGGATCATCCTGTATCGCACCGAACGTGGCTAAGCCGTCGCGCTGGCTGGTCATTGCCCGCATCGTTCGTATCCAATGGAAAAAGGTCGTCTCCTGGGTGACGATGTGCAGTGTGCCTACCATGGATTCACCTTCGGCAGTAGCGGGAGTTGTGTTCGAATTCCTTCCCAGGCAGAAGTTGATACCGGAAATCCACAGTTGGGGTCTCATGAGATAAAAAGTGCTTATCGATCTTGTGCTTTTGCTAACATCCGGTAATGGTTCTTGATCCGCGCTCCGTAAGAAGATTTCTCGTTGTTTGCGAAGAAGGTTCCATTGGTGCCGCTGCGCGGCGCCTGCACATTACGCAGCCAGCTGTTTCGACGACGATAAACAAGCTGGAAGAGGCGCTCGGTATCACGCTGTTCACGCGGTCACGAACCGGTATCACGTTAACGAGTGTCGGCATCTCGCTGCAGCGCCGCGCCAAGGCGATGGAAGCGTTGTTGGAGCAGGCTGAACGAGAAATTAAACTAGTGCAGATTGATGCGGTGGGTCCGCTGGTCATTGGTGGAACGCCCGGTGCACTGGCCAGCCTTGTGCCACGTGCCGTTGCTATCATCAAGGAGGTCTATCCTGCGTTCGAGTTGCGAATCATCGAGGCGACCGACCGCGAGTTGTCGGAAATGTTGCGCAGTGGACAGATTGAATTGGCCGTGGTTACGACGGGCGCGACGTCCCAGGGTGATGACCTCGTGGAAGAGGCGGTGTTGGGTGACCCGTTTTCGCTGATCGTCGGGCGCAAGAATGACCACCTGCCGGATCGCATCGCACTGTCCAAGCTCACCGACGCACGGTGGATATTGCCCAATGTCGCCGGTGCATTCAGGCGCCAGGTTAATGCATTGTTCGTTACAACGAATACACCCTTACCAAACGATGTCATTCGTTGTGATTCGCTGCTGACGACGAAAGCAATTGTCCGTGAGACGGACTATTTGACCATTCTGCCCCGCGATGTCGTCTTGGCCGATCTGGAAGCAGGTTCACTCCGGGCCATACCGATCAAGGGATCCGTGTTGCGTTACGTCGGCATCAGGATGCTCGCCGACCATGATTTGTCGAACTTTGCGCAGGCATTCGTCGATGCGCTGCGGGGGCTGGAGAAAGAATGAAAGATTGGTCCGAAACCCGCGCGGCAATCGCTGCACTTGGCTACGATCTCGGTCCCGACGTGTTGCAGGCAACGCGAGCGTTGTTCGTCGAAGAACACCAGGCATTCGCCGATGTGGCGCCACCACCGGTGGGAGACTTGTCATACGGCGAGCACCCGCGGCAGTGTCTCGACGTCTATGAACCGCAGTCCGCGCAAGAACCGGCTCCGGTCATGGTCTGGGTTCATGGCGGCGGTTTCCTGAAAGGTGCAAAGAGCGACCCTGGTCATCCGTTCGAGGCCCATGTCGGTCGCTTTGCGGCCAGGAACGGATTCCTCGGTGTTGTAATAGGTTACCGGCTGGCGCCTGACGATGTCTGGCCATCGGGACCCGAGGATCTCTCCCTGGTGGTGGACTGGCTGAACTCGAATGCGTCCGACTACGGTGGCGATCCGGAGCGAATCGTTCTGACGGGCACGTCGGCTGGAGCGGCGCATATTGCCGGCTACCTGCAACGCAGGGTCGGAAACGAAGGCATTCGCGGCGTGGCTCTCCTGTCCGGGCTCTATGGATTCACGCCGCTGGAGGACCGCGACCGACTCTATTACGCCAAAGATCCTGGCCAGGACAACGCGCAGTTGCCGAGGCAAACGATGATCGAGACCGGTGTCCCCCTGTTTGCGGCCTGCGCCGAATTCGATTTGCCACGCTTTCAGGCCGAGACGCTCGGGCTGATTCAGGCCAGGCTTCAGCATCATGGCCATATGCCGCGCAGCACTATCGCGGTTGGCCACAACCATTATTCCATTGGTTGTCATTTGGGCTGCTCGGACAGCCGACTCTCTGGCGAGATCGTCGCGTTTGCCAGAGACTGTACGAGCTGATCGCCAACTCTCAGACTCCGCCCAATTTCCTCTCTAAATCAAACCTATTGATGATTTTCTGTCAAGACTGTTTATTGGACGATTGATAGTGCCCGTGATTTGATTGGCATGTAGCGCTTCATCGTTGGGAACGCAACCGTGAATCCACGTTTGGTGCATTACATGGATTTATGATTTCCAAATTAAATATTAATTGAATTTCGGTGCTGTGGCTGATGGAATAGTCAGGAACCACCGGATACCCGGACTGGCCGGGAAGCATTTCTGAACAGGGGGGGTCATATGAACACTCGTTTCCATGCCATGTTGCTGGTGAGCTCTGTAGCGCTGTTTGCGCAGTCGACCGTACATGCACAATCTGCCGGGAGCGAATTCGGCACGCCGCTCGAAGAAATCACCGTTACGGCACAAAGGCGCGAACAGTCCTTGCGGGACGTTCCCATTTCGATGTCTGTCGCAACCAAAGAACAGCTCGACAGAGACCAAGTTTACACGCTAGTCGATCTGCAACGTGTGGCACCAGGCTTGGAGATGTCTCCGACGTTCGGTGCAGAGCAGAACGGTGGTGGGCGCGTACGTGGTATCGGCACCAATCTGTTCAGTGAAGGCGCATCTTCATCCGTTGCGGTCGTCGTCGACCAAATGCCAAGTGGTAATGTAGCGATGCCGGAGATTTTCGACATGGCGCAGGCCGAAGTGCTGCGCGGCCCGCAAGGTACGCTGTTCGGTCAATCGGCTTCGGCAGGTGTGATTAACATCAGTACCCAAGCACCGGATCCCAACGCGTTCAGTGCGGAGCTTGGTGCGGACTACCAGTTTGATGACTACGAACAGCGCATCATACGCGGTGCGGTAAATATCCCGGTCTCAGAGAATTCGGCGTTGCGTATCGCGGGGCGTGTCAGCCATATCGAAGGTGCGAAGACCAATCGTGCACTCGGACAGGACAATGAAGACGACATTACCAGTCTGCGCGTACGTTTTCGCACGGAGCCGTCTGATTCGCTTTCGGTCGACCTGATTGCCGAATACCACGACAAGGAGAATAGCGACAATTTCTTCAATTTGGGTGTCGCCCCGCAGCGGTCGATATTCCTTGGGCCCAACGAACTGCCGCCGCAGGCGCAGCTCGCGTCATTGACTGCGTGCGGTGATGCAGGACAGTTTGAGGTGAACGCAAGTGCGCGCGAGTACTGTAGCGAGCGGATGCCAGCCCTAAGCAGAGAATGGAAGGCGCTGGGCGCAATTGTCGATTGGGATCTTGGGGGTCACACGTTGACTTCGGTCACGTCCTACCGGGAGAAGAACCACTCAGATGACTACCGCAATTACTCTCGCGCATATGGCCAGGTGCTCGCTCAGGTTTACCACGTAGGTTATGACGGTGAGCAGATTGCGCAAGAGTTGCGCCTTGCCTCTAATGATAACGAGAATTTCAACTACATTATCGGCGCCTACTTCTCCGGATACGATTCGAAGACGTTCCCCAGCGGTGGAACTGTCGGCGATCTGGATGACCCTGCGGGCTTCGTGTTGTGCAACTATGCCAAGACTTTCTGCCTTGGCCCACCGCCACCCATTGGACCGATCTGGCCTGAATTCACATTCTCCGAAGTGAACTCTTCGACGCAGGCGATCTTCGCGGACGGTGAGACCTATGTGAATGGCAATATGTCGGTGTTTGGTGGAGTGCGATTCACCAAGCACGAATCGGATTTTGCCGTTGGCGTAAATGGGCCGTATACCAACTTTGGAAACAGCGAGAACAATGAAACGTCGGGCCGCCTGGGTCTGCGCTGGGGGGTCGGTGAAAACGGCTCGATGTATGCGTCTATGTCACAAGGCTTCAAGCCGTCCTTCGTCGATATTCAGGCCAATCCTGGCGTACCGGTGACGGTGTTGCGGCCGGAAATCAACACCTCGTACGAAGTCGGCGGAAAGTTCAGCATTGCCGACGGCAGGCTGTCGCTCGATGGTGCGCTGTTCTTTATGGACGTTGAAGATTACCAAGCCTCGTCACAGGAAATTATCAACAATGAACTGGTTTCGATACCGACCAACATTCCGACGGTTGAGTCCTACGGTGTGGAGCTGAGCTTGTACGGATCGATCGGCGACAGCCTCAGCGTCAATGCCGGGTACCTCTACAACGTCGCCGAGTACCCGACGGGGTTCATTAGCGATGACGGTGTGGATATCGGCGGCGAGCAGCTCGCACAGTCGCCAGAGCAGAAGCTTACTGTATCGGGCGAGTGGTTCACTCCAGTCGGAAGCAGCCTCGAGGCGTTCGTGAACCTGAATGCAATCTACGTATCCGATATCCGTTTCGCACAGCGTGCGCAGGCAGAATACGTGTATTCGGGTCACATGCGTTGGGGCGGAAGCCTTGGTGTGAGATCAGCAGATGGTCAATGGACGGCCAGGCTGTATGGTCGTAACCTGGGTGACGAACCATTCCCGCTTGCCGCACTGGCATCGCAATTTGCTGGTCAGGAGAATGGCGGCATTCGCTTGTGGACCTTCCCGGGTGTCTCGTTCCGGCAGGTCGGCCTGTCAGTAGATGTCAATTTTTAGAGACATGGTGTCGCGCCGCTCCGTGCTTGCGGCCGGAGCGGCGCTGGCAACAATCCCCCTGACGGGCTGTGGCCGCAATAAGGAAGCGGTAGCCGGGCAGTTCCCCAAGGGGTTTCTTTGGGGTGCGTCTACCGCCGGCCACCAGGTAGAAGGCAACAGCACAAACAGTGACCTCTGGTTTCTCGAACATCAGGATCCAACCAATTTTGCTGAACCGTCCGGCGATGCGTGCAACAGCCTGGAATTGTGGCCGCGGGACCTCGATATCGTTCGCGACCTCGGTCTGAACTCCTTTCGATTCTCGATCGAATGGGCTCGAATAGAACCCGAGCCGGGCCGCTTCTCGGCCGCAATGCTGGATCACTACCTGCGCATTGTAGAAGGTTGCCGAGCCCGTAACTTAAGTCCCGTCGTCACGTTCAATCATTTCGTGACGCCGCGGTGGTTTGCAGCGCGCGGTGGCTGGACCAATCCCGAGTCATCTGTCCTTTTTGCTCGCTTTTGCGAGCGTGCAGCGCGCCATCTTGGGGCACAGATTGAGTACGCCGTTACCCTGAATGAACCGCAGCTGGCGAGACTCCTCGAGCATATCCTGCCGCCATTCGTATGGAATGAGAATCGCGAGGTGCTCAACCATGCAGCGCAACGACTTGGCGTCGAAAAGTTTTCGACCGGCAACGTCGTCGATTTTGGCGACCTCGACGTAATCGAGGAGAACCTCTTGCTGGCACATCGACGCGGCAGGGATGTGATCAAGTCAGTTCAGCCGCAGCTTCCGGTGGGTGTTTCCATCGCGATTACCGATGACGAGGCGGTGGGTTCGACCGTACACCGGGATGCCAAGCGCGAGTCTACATATCGAGCGTGGCTGGAAGTCGCCCGCGACGACGACTTCCTGGGCGTGCAGAACTACGCGCGCGAGCGATACGACGAGAATGGCAAGATGGACCCGCCCGCGGATGCGAGAAAGACCTCCCTCGGCGAAGAGATCTATCCGCCCTCATTGGCAAATGCGGTGAGCTATGCTCACAGCGAAACGGGCGTACCAATTCTGGTAACCGAGCACGGTGTTTCCGCGGACGACGATGCGGTGCGTCAGTGGCTCCTCCCTGCTGCCCTCGAGGAGCTGAAGGCCACCATGGATAGCGGTGTTCCCGTCCTCGGCTACCTGCACTGGTCACTGCTCGACAGCTTCGAGTGGGTGTTCGGCTATGGGCCGAAGCTTGGGCTGGTTGCCGTAGACCGCGAGACTTTCGAGCGCAGGCCGAAACCCAGCGCCACGCTGTACGGTGAAATTGCCCGGCGCAACGCACTATAAGGTACTTGGATGAAGTCTGCCCTTATGCTGCTCGTGTCCGATTGTGCGATAGTAATCACGAGTGAAGCAGTTGCCGACGATGAGGGTCCCGGTGCGGGATCAGCAGCCCAGATCCAGGTTGGCCGGCATGACGAGGCCATCGTTGTAGTCGGTGTGCTCGCCAATGATGTTGACCCGGGCAGGAGTCCGGAACAGGCGGGGCGAAGTTCCTGTGCGACCGGCAATGGCGTCGAGAACCGCGTGCCGGCTGGGGGTCGTGCTCATCCGCCCTTGTGCAGGCGGCCGTCCTTCATGATGACGTGCAGGTTGTCCTTGTTGGCGAGGACCGAAATGTCCTTCGTTGGATCGCCGTCGACGAGCAGGATGTCGGCGAGGTAACCGGTCTTGATCTGTCCGAGTTCCTCGCCCATGTCCATCGCTTCACCGCCGAGCGCAGTGGCAGCGTGCAGCACCTCGTGGGGCTCGTAGCCGAACCACTCGACGAACAGTTCGAGATCCCGCGCATTCATTCCCACAGGGTTCCAGGGGAAACCGTAGTCGCCGCCCGGCAATGAACGGATACCGCGTTTTCTGAGTTCCTGCCCCATGACCTTGACGCGATCTGCCGCGTCCTGCTGTTCTGCGACCTGCTCATCACTCGCCATCACGCCGAACTTCGGCGCACGCAGGAGGTCTGCTTCGACGATGCCCGGCGCCGGACCGATAAACAATTTGTCCTTGTTTGCCTCGATGAGGTCGTACGACTCCTCGTCGGCATATGTGAGGTGGTACAGCGTGCGGAAGCCGGCCTCGATCGCCAGCTTGATCGAATGGGCCGTGTAGCAATGCGCGGTTAGCCAGACTCCCTTCTTCCTGGCCATTTCTCCGGCGGCGAGTATCTCCTCGTCGTAGAACTGCTCGCCCATGTTCGTGCCGGGGTCAAATGCGCTGACACCGTTCAGGAGAAACTTGACCGCCTGGACGCCGAGGTCGGCCATTTCCTCGACGAATCTTGCAACCTCGTCAGGGTCACTCTTGCGCTCGTCGGCGCCCTCAAACTTGAACATCAGCCCCATCGGGCCTCCGGGCACGCGCTCGAACGAGGAACTGACGAGCCGCGGACCCGGTAGCAGGCCACTGTCGAAAGCCTGCTTGATGGCGATCTCCGCCACGGGTGATGCCGGGCCGCCCGAGAATCCACTCGTGAAACCATGATCCAGCATGACGCGGCCGCAGTGCGCCTCGATCAGAGCTGCCACTTCTGGCGGGTGATTGCCGGGCTTGTTAATCATCTCGACCGTGGAGCCCAGCCCCAGGTGTGTATGGACGTCCACGAGACCTGGCATCAGGGTGGCGCCTTTACCGTCAATGACATTCGCGTCGTCGGTGTCGATCGCGTCACCGTCACGACCAACTGCCGCGATGCGGTTCTCTTCGACACGCACGCTACCCGGAAACAACTCGGCTGACGTTCCGTCGAATACGTTGACGTTGTTGAATACTGTATTGCTCATCTATCTACTCCTGCGAGGACGCGGTGCCTCACTCTAACTCTGTTATTTTCTCGGGAAATGCGTGCAGACGCTCGGTGCGATCTTTACCGATCAGAAACGCGTCACATACCCAGTGAAAGCCGTTTTCATCCGCGTAGCCGGGGTGGCAGGCTACGACCATGCCGGCTTCGAGCTGCATGGATTCGTCAAATCGTACGTAGGGCCGTTCCACGAGATCGTAGCCTTGGCCATGACAGTGCAGTCGGTCTTCCTCCGGCTTGCCGTGCGAGCGCATGAACTCATTGTAGCGATCCCAGATGTCTTTTCCCGATGCGCCCGGGCGCAGCAGCTCGAGCATGAATGCTCTGGCTTCGAGTGCGAATTCAAACCCTTTGTGCATGGCATCGGTTGCCGGACCCAGCGTCGCCTTGCGACCGATTTCAAGGTAGTAACCGCCGGCGCCGTTGTTTTCCACCAAGACATCCAACTGGTCGCCTGGCTGAATCTCCCGGTTCTGGAAGTGGCGATTGCGGAAGAACGTCGGCGTTCCAAGAGGTGCCGACGCGCACATATAGAGACCTTGCTCGCTGCCCATTTGCAGGCTGACGTACTCCGCAGCGGCCGTGATTTCGCGGTCGAGCTTGCCCGGAACGAAGGCCTCGAATGCCGCCTCCATGGCCTTGTCCTGGAGTGCCGCCGTGTCCCTTATAGTCTCGATTTCCTCGTGGCTCTTTATTGCTTTGATACGGTCCACGAGGTCGGATGCGTCGACAAATTCCGCCGCAGGGAATTTACTACGCAGGTAATCAATGAGGTAGTGCGAAAGTGTCGAGAGGCCGACCAGCCCGATCTTGCCATTCGCATACGGTTTAAGTGACTGCGCGGCAAGTCCCGCATCGTACTCGTGGCAAAAGCTCGCTGTTGAGTAGTAAGCTGCGGTCAGGATGCGCGAAACACCGCGGTAGACTGGATCGTCAGCACCAATCGCCACGTCGTTGCCAAACGGTCCCTGGCTGATGACAGTCATGCCGTCGTCGACCGGAAAGGTCACGATGTCGGCATAGCCCTGCACGGATGGAATATCCGTGAACCATTTCGGATAACCACCCATGAAGTCGTTGTTGGCCTGCATGATGAGTACGTGAATACCCTCTGCCTGCATTGCGTCGCGCGTTGCCCGCCAGCGGCGCTCTAGTTCCGCGGTAGAAATCGGTGTGTTCAGTCGTTCTTTCACTTTGGTCCTCTCAGACCTTGTTGTGAAGTGCTGCGACGCCCCCTTCGAGGTAGCGCGCAAGATTTTCCACAACTGCAGAAAATGCGAGTTCGGGATACCCGGTGTGGAATCCGCCAGCGTGCGGCGTCACAAATACTCTCGGGTGCGACCAGAAAGGGTTGCCCTCCGGCAGAGGCTCCTTTTCGAACACGTCGAGTGCCGCGCCTGCTATAGCCTTGTTGTTCAGCGCCCCGAGGAGGGCAGCCTCGTCAACGACACCGCCGCGTGACAGGTTCACGAAAACGGCATCCTCGCGCATTGCCGCGAGAATCTTCGCGTTGATGATGTGATGCGTTTTCTCGGTATGGGGAGTAAGTACTACAAGATAGTCGAGCTGTGCGACCGCTTCTTCGAGTTCTGCTGTCGTGAAGATGCGATCGAAACCGGGAACTTCGCGGCGCGTGCCAGTGATCCCGACGACGCGCATGCCAAACGCACGGCATCTTGGCGCGAGGTCGTTGGCAATTGCGCCGAGGCCGAAGATGCCCACGGTCGCGCCGCACAGGACCCTGGAATGGGGTTTGGCCCACGTGGCCCGGTCCTGGTTCCTGACGAGATCGGGAATGTGCCTGGCAAAGGCCAGCATTCCGGCAAATGCGGCTTCAGATATCTGCGGGCCGTGTAGTCCGTGCACTCGCGTCACGGTGACGCCTTCAGGCAGGTCGGGATGGCCGCTGATGTTGTCGACGCCGGTGCCGGATGATTGCACCCACTTGAGATTCTTGGCCTGCTTGTAGATTGCGCCCGCGTCGTCGCCGAGCTGATTGCCGATGGTGATCAGCACCTCCGCATCTTCGAGAGCCGGATATGCTTCTTCGGGAGTACTCGCAAGGCTGACTTCCACTCCGGAGTATTGCTCGGCAAGTCGCTCGTAGCGCATTGCGCTGCGCTCGGGCTCCTCGAGGTAGGCGAGGACTCTGGTCACCGGCTTACGAGGGGCATCCATGTCGGTTTCTTAAGCTCTACTGCAATGCAGACCTGGCTGCATCGAGCAACGCGTCCTGGCTCACCCGGACAGCGTAGTTGTTGTTGGCATAAGCAAAGCGGATCACACCATCAGTGTCGAGAACGAAAGCAGCGGGCGTGACGAGGTAACCGCCGTTCTGTTCGACCAGGTCGACCGTGACTCCAGGTGGAAGAGCTTTCACGTGGTCGATGTATTCCTGAGCCACTTTGAACTTCAGACCGAGGCTCGTCGCCAGATTTAGATCTGCATCGGAGAGCAAACTGTAGCCGAAGTTTGTGGATGCTCCGTGAGCTCTTACCGCATCGACGGTGTCTGTGCTGACCGCAAGGATCTGATAGCCCATATCGGTCAACTCACCCTTGATCTGCTGTAGTTGACGCAAATGAGCGTTACAGAATGGGCACCATCCGCCGCGGAAGTAAACCAGTATTGTTGGTTGACGCTCTGCCTCGGCATTGAGGTCGACTTCGTCCCCATTTGCGTCGTGGACAGTCGAACGGGCAGGCAGGGGGTTACCGACGGGCAATGGCTGGATCGTGGAAGAATCTTCCCACGGAACGTAGGTCAGGGAGTTTTCGTTGTAGGCACCCGCGGTCGGTGCCCTTCGCATCGTGACACCGATCCCGTCGCCGGCGGACGTGCCCGCAGCGACAGGGTTTGCGCCCCCCCCGGCACGAGGCAGCGGCGGCGGTGCGTCCTTGAAATTCGGTGCCCCGATCGGCGGGCCGGGTTTCGGGGATTTTTCCGCGAGGATGCCGTCGATAATTGGTGCGAGGTCATCAACCAGAATTCTACCGCCTGTCTTGACCCAGCGCACCGAGCCGGATTGGTCGACAACGACGCTGAAGGGCAGGGCAACCACGGCGTTTCCGAGTTCTTCACTCCACGCAAATACTTCATTGGGATCTCCAACAAAGATCGGGTATTCCACCGGAACGGACTGCAGGAACCCATCTATGGCTTCGCGCTCGTCCGCGGCAACACCAATGACCCGGAACTGACCCGGGTCATACAGTCTTTGTAGCCCGTCGAGATCAGGCATTTCGACCCTACAGGGGGCGCACCAAGTCGCCCAGAAATTGATCAGTCGTAAGCGACTGTCGTAGTCCGTTATTTCCAGAGACACTCCCGACACGTTTTCGAGATTGGGTGGTGCGGGCATTTCGGCAACGGTGCTGGTCGCAATTGAGAGGGCCAGCATCGTTGCTGTGGCAAGGCGGAAAGCTTGTGCAGGGAACCTGCGTGGGTTCAAGGGAATCTCCATCCGGACAGCGAGTTCGAGCCAGAATACCGATATTGAACTAAACAGATCAAATAATGTTTATTTCGATTAGCATAAGAAAACTTTTGCATATGTTGTGTGGCGCCGTTGGCAGTCTTCGCGAGAAATATAGCTAAGACTTATGGATTGATAAAAAAAGCCATTAGTGTCCCAACAATTTGTCGAATAAATCCAATTGGTTAGGTGAGTGCGGGTTGTTCGGAGCTTATTCGGTTTTTGTAAGCAGTTGAATTAACGGGATTTTTTCGAACAGGGTCAGGCTCAGAATCTGTAGAATTGTGTAGAGATCGGTGGAGAGGTTGAGCCGTTTCTTGACGATGGCCACCAGCACGTACACCGCGACGGCGTTCCATATCTGGGTTTTCACCGCATTCTCCGAGGTGCCGAAAAAGGACTTGATGCGCAGGTGTTGCTTGATCCATTTGAAGAATAGTTCCACCTGCCATCGGTGGCGGTACAGTTCGGCGACGGTCGTCGCCGGCACGGCGAAGTGGTTGGTGAGAAAGTTGAATCGCCGGTTCGATTTCGCATCGAAATACCCGACCCGGCGCAGCGGCTGGGGATAGCGCTTGCGGGTCTCGACGCCGGTCAGCACGATGGTCTGGTCGCAGCGCACGCCCGCGGACTTGTCCGCGGCGGCGGAGTAGCGGCGCCGGAACTTGATGTTGGACTTGGCCCGCAGGACGAAGAACGCGCCCAGGCGGTGAAGCAGGAACAGACGCTCGAAGTCCACGTACCCCCGGTCCATGACATAGAACGCGCCGGGTTCCGGCACCAGCAGGTCGAGCACGTTGACATCGTGCAGTTTGGCCTCGGAAATGTGGACGAACGCGGGGATATTGCCGCGCAGGTCCAGCAGCGTGTGCAACTTGACGCCGGACTTGGTGGAGCGGAACAAGGCCCAGGGAAACACGGAGAGGCACAGGTCCACGGTGGAGCAATCGAGCGCGTAGACGGTGTTGTCCAGTTCCAGCCCGAGGTCCTCGTCGGCGTACAGCGGGCGCGCGATGCGGATCAACGCTTGGGCGAAGTCCGCGTGGATGCGCCAGTCCCGTTTCCGGTTCGCGTTGGCCAGCGTGTTGCGGGCCATGCCGCCGCGGATGCCCATGTGATAGAGCTTCCCGCGATGCGCGCGCAAGCAGACCTCGATGTCGCGCAGGCTTTCGCGGTGGGTCAGTTGCGCGAACGCCAGGCACAGGAACTGGTCCAGGCAAGTGAACGACTGGACATGGCGGTCGCCGCGGTACCGACGCACGCATCGGCGAAAGACCTTCCACGGCAGATGCTCCATGAGCTGAGAAAACACGAATCGCCCGGAATGCATGGCCTATCTCCCCCGACGGAAAAACCGTCACAATAGGGGAGATACTCTCAGACAAACACGGCCCGGCGTTCAAATCGATGCCCCTCGCAAAACCCATATTTATCAAGTTAAAACAATAGGTTATACAGTGTCAATCCGGCCTTGTTGGGACAGTAGTGAGTCTAACCAACTAAAACGCTGCGCTCACGCGCAGGCCGTACGTCTGCGGGGGTGAGGAAATTCCGCAAGCAAGACCGCGATTAGACACATTCGTATTGGACAAATAACGCTCGTCGGTGAAATTTCGGATGAAAGCCGAAAACGCCCAACGCCCGTCACCAGAGAACAACGTCGCATCCAGATTCAGTTATGACAATCCGCGGATTGGTCATTCCTGCTCGTCCGGCAAATGAACCACAAGCCCGTCTA
>MKWU01005623.1_pt1 | contig 13468 bp, 12 predicted proteins | sample 809101 | NCBI WGS metagenome assembly MKWU01 (sample SAMN05860141, study PRJNA318959) | sponge metagenome | host: Aplysina aerophoba | place: Slovenia: Piran, Adriatic Sea, Gulf of Piran | collected 2013-05-07 | reverse complement strand
ATCCGGATGCCTCTGCGGGCCAGCATGAGGAGGCCGTACGAGTTTTGGGGGGCGCGCTCGCGTTTGACGCCTCGAGACCCGACAACGATGGAAATGAGGGGCCAGACGTACTGTGGGTCACTCCGTCCGAGGATCGCGCGTTTATTCTTGAACTCAAGACCAAGAAGGAAGCGCAAGCCAAATACAACCGGGACGATATCGGTCAGTTCCATCAGCACATTCAATGGACGGCCGAGCGACTACCGTTGGCGACGCAGGTCCGCATCTTCGTGGGCCCCCGGCGCGGTGCCACGCGTAATTCGAACCCACCAGACGATCTATGGGTCGTGGCTCCTGCAGAGCTGGTCACTCTCTCGAGGGTTCTCGTAGCCCTCTATGAGCGTGCCCTCGCACAAGCTCTGCCGCTGTTCAAGTCTTCCGAGGTCCAAGCTGCCATCGAGGACCACGGTCTCGCGTGGGGGAAGTGTGAGGGGCGACTCGAGTTGGCTCCCCTTGCTCAACTCTAAGGTATTATCATGAGTCACAGCAAATGCCAAATAGGGCCGGGGGGTCATTTCATCGACCGGACCGAACGGCGATAGTGACAAACGATGGGAAGTATAGCGAACAACTTGACACAGGCTACCAATGGTATTAAGTGAGAGTAGGGGAAAATACGACTCCGACAAGGCGTTAGACGAATGGTTCACAAGTCACCGGGACGGGCTCACCGGGAGGGTATCAGCCTCTTGGAGGTGGCCGACATGTTCCCGACCGACGAGGCCGCCGCGAAGTGGTTCGAGAAATGGACGTGGCCGAATGGTGAGATCAACTGCCTGTACAAGGACGGTAATCACCTGACACCCGGCCACACCGACCCCGAGCCCGTTGTCTGCACCGACAGGGTGACTGCCCACCGTGGCAGGAAGAACCACGAGGTGGTCCACCACAGCGTCGGCGAGGATGTCAGGTATCTTGCGGGTACGAAGGTCCACACTAACGGGGTCGAGTCGTTCCGGTCCATGCTCAAGCGCGGCTACCTGGGCGCCTACCACCGGATGAGCCCTAAACACCTCCAGTGGTACGTGAACGAGTTCGCCGGTTGGCACTACATCCGGGACATGGACACGATCGACCAGATGGGCCCCGTGGTCACCGGAATGATCGATCAGCGCCTTCTCTGCGGTGACCGCACAGGCGACCAGAAGCTCCCGAAACACAGCAGGGAGCATACATGGGATCCTCTGACGAGGCGAGACAACGCGGAAAAGTAGTTCGCGTGCAATCGCCTTTAAGCGAATACACAGCAAAGCTAGTCTCATAGGAACAGTATGCAACGTCTCTTAGGGCATGCCTGTCAGAAAGCGAACACGCGATCGGTGCCGAATCTTCGGGCCAACAGGTCGAGGTTCGCTAGTCATGCAACAACTTCAAAGATGAAAGCAGAGGAAAGATGCACCTTTCAAGAATTACAATAGCTAACTTCCGCAATTTCTCGCGCTTGGACGTGCAATTGGCTGGGAACGTGGTCGTTTTCGGCGAAAACCGGGTGGGCAAGAGCAACCTCCTCTACGCAATGCGGTTAGTGCTTGATCCATCTCTACCAGACACCGCGCGGCACCTCAGCATCAGCGACTTCTGGGATGGACTGGAGGATCGTACTCGCGACGACAAGATCGCAGTATCCGTTGAGATTACGGATTTCGAGGCCGACTTCGACATTCTGGCAGTGCTCACAGACTACAGATTAGACGACGACCCCCACACGGTGCGCTTGACCTACGAGTTTCGGGCGCGCGAGGAGCTTGCGCGCCAGCCGCATTCCGAGGAGGACTATGAATTCGTATGCTACGGAGGGCAAGACGAAGCAATGCGGTTTGGCTATGAACTGCGGAACCGAATCAGGCTTGATGTCCTTCATGCTTTGCGAGACGCTGAGGGTGACTTGGCCGTGTGGCGCCGTTCTCCGATTCGCCCTCTGTTGGAGAAGGCGTTTGGCCGCATAGCCCAACAGGACTTGGCAGTGATCAGCGACGCGATTAGGCAGGCCAGCGACGAGGTCACTAGACTGGACGACGTCGAACAACTAAGAGAGAATGTGGCAAACCGCTTTTCGGAGATCAGCGGTCCCCGCCAGGACATCAAGCTGGACTTGGGCTTCAGTCCTATCGAGGCCTCGCGACTGCATCGAAACATCAGGCTACTCATCGACGATGGTGAGAGAGGAATCAGGGATGCGAGTCTTGGGTCTGCCAATTTGGTGTTCTTGAGCCTGAAAGCACTGGAATTGGAGCAATCGATAGTCGACGGAAGCCGAAATCACACGGTTCTGGCCATCGAGGAGCCCGAAGCGCATCTCCATCCGCACCTGCAACGCTCGGTCTATCGTCACTTCTTCGAGGGATTGGACGCCGCCCGGGGGGACCCGGTGTCGGTAGTTCTCACGACGCACTCGCCCCACATCGCGAGCGTGACACCGCTCCGCTCCGTTGTCTTGCTCAAGGACAGCGCTGACCAGGGCACCGTCGGTAGTTCAACGGCTGCCCTGGACCTTACCGACACAGAGCAGGAGGACCTTGGTCGCTATCTCGACGTGACGAGGGCTGAGATGCTCTTCGCCCGGGGAATTCTCTTGGTGGAGGGCGAGGCTGAGCGATTCTTACTGCCGGTATTCGCCGAGACTCTCGATGTAGACCTCGACCACCTAGGCATTTCCGTATGCTCAGTCGGCGGAACGCATTTTGGCACCTACGCGAAGTTCCTGACATTGCTGGGAATCCCATTCGCGGTCATTACCGATCGGGATCCGACGAATGCGGGTGACCGAGGGTTGGCGCGGGCAAGGCGGCTACTACAAACCGTCCGTCCGAATGAGACTAGCCGGGACCTTGATTCTGAGCTGGGTGCGGACGGAGCACATCTCGAGGTGTTGGCGGAGGCAAACGGCATCTTTCTTAACCACCACACCCTAGAGGTTGATCTCTATAAGGGAGGTTTCGCGGATCCCGTCCTCACAACTCTTGCCGAGGCCGGATTTGGCCAGCACCGGCGAACTGAGATTCAAGAGTGGATGGCGGAACCTGAAAGAGCAGATCTTCGCAGGCTTCTTGAACTAGTCAACTTCGTTGGGAAGGGTCGTTTCGCTCAGCGACTCGCGCCCCTCCTAGCCGACAGGGAGCCCCCCGAGTACATCGCAAAGGCAATCACCTTCGTGGCCGATCGTGTCTGATTCTGCCTTGTACCTGCGCGCTGCCCGAGATCTTGAGGGGAACGACCGCCAGTGGGAAGCGTACGAGTCCACATCTCATTGTGTGGTATTGGCCGGTCCCGGTAGTGGAAAGACAAAAATCCTAACGATCAAATTGGCACGGATGCTCGTAGAGGACGTGCACGCACCCCGGGGGATCGCGTGCATCACGTACAACAACGAGTGCGCCCGAGAGCTTGAATCTCGGCTGGATGCACTCGGGGTTGAGAGCCGAGGCCGCGTGTTCATCGGTACGGTTCATTCCTTCGCTTTGACTCAGATTATACTGCCGTATGCGAAGACCGCCCGTATCGATATTCCGGATCCGTTTCGGGTTGCCACGCGCGCGCAGGAGAAAGCTGCCTTTGAAGCGGGATTCGCGAATACCATCGGCGGTGCAGGGGACCCAGAGCCCTTGAGGCGCGCGATGGGTCGGTATAGGCGGGCGATACTAGATCGACGCTCGCCCAGCTGGCGCGAAACTGACCCCCAGAACGCACAACTCGCGGAAGCTTATGAGCAGGAACTGCGCCATGGCGGCTTGATTGATTTCGATGACATGCCACTTCTAGCGCTTGATGCTCTCAAGGGCAACGTATGGTTGCGAGGAGCGATTCTCGCGAAGTATCCCGTACTTGTTGTCGACGAGTATCAAGACTTAGGGCATGCTCTGCACCAAATGGTCATGGGCCTGTGCTTCCAAACGGGGGTGCGACTCTTTGCGGTCGGGGACGTTGATCAATCAATCTACGGATTCACCGGAGCCTATCCGGCCCTGCTGGAAAGGGTGGCCGGACGCGCCGCAGTGCAGACAGTGCGACTACGCCTCAACTACCGGTGCAGCCTTCGGATCGTTGCAGCGGCGCGATATGCCCTAGGAGAGGACCGCGGATACCAGGCCGCTGACGGGGCGGTGGAGGGAGCGGTCGCTTTCCATGCTGGGCGGTTCAGCTATGAGGAGCAAGCGATGCACCTCTTCTCCGCCATCCTTCCGAAGGCATACGAGCGAATGCCAGACCTTACCCCTGGACGCATTGCCGTTCTTTATCAGGCAGCTTGGATCGGCGATCTAGTAGCAAACGAAGCCAAGAGGCTTGGTATAGATGTCGTTCGGACCGATGTCAACGCGCTGTATCCAAGGAATAGCCGACTCATGCGGTGGCTTGAGGACTGCGCGGCATGGTGTTGTCAAGGATGGCACACCGCAACTCCACGGTTCTCGACCATTGTCAATGGCGGTACCAGAATCTTTGCGGAAGCCATCCACTCCGAAGATGACCTCCGGGCTTTTCAGCGGCGCCTAGCGAGCTCTTTGTGGGCGTTGCGGGACCCGAGTATTACACTCTACAACTGGCTTGAGCGCATGCGAGAGGACGTGCTACAAGAACTGGCAGATGCTTGCCAGACGCTGGACGAGGACTGGGCGATACTGCGTCGGATTGTCGGCCGGACAAGTGACGACGAGGAACTCGCGGCAATGACGGTCAGTCAGTTTTTTGGTGTGGGCGACGGCGGTGATCGTCTGAATTTGTCCACGCTACACAGCTCGAAGGGTCGCGAATTCGATGTCGTGGTACTGTTTGGTATGGACAACGGTCGCGTGCCAAGACATAACGCAACACGGGCAGGCGTGCTGGAGGCACGCCGACTGTTCTACGTGGGGTTTACCCGGGCCAAGCGCGAAGTACACATTATGTACAGCCAGTCGAAGATGTCACCCTTCGTCAGTGAGCTCAGGGCCAGGCTATCGACCGCGGAGTGATATGCTCGAGGTGGTCGGGGCGCTAAGTGAAGGACGACCAGCGCGTGAGGGCCAAGGTTTCCGTACAGGGGCGTTCTGCCGCGCATGCCGCGGTTGCGGTGGGGCCGACGGTGTTGTAGGTCTCAAGATAACCGTCTAGGTCCTCCTGTGTCTCCTTGAGGGTCCCGTAACCAGGGTCGTGCGGCCCTTGGTCTGGAGGTGCTCTTTGCGGATTCCGACGGATTCCGATCAGTGATTCCGACGGATTCCGATCACCTTGGAGTGAGCGAGTAGAAGCGCTGGAGAAGCTGTTGTAGCGGCATCCTCTTCCATCCTCGCCGGAGGTCCCACGAGACGAGGAGGGCAAGAGGATGCCAAAGAAGAAGGTTGTCCATGCGGAAGACTCGGGAACTGCTGCGTCTGAAGTACGAGCTTCGGCGCGGCCACCGCGAGATCGCCACGTCGCTCGGCATCGCCAACAGAACGGTGAGCGACTACGTGCGGCGGGCAAGCGCGGCGGGCTTCTCCTGGCCGTTGGCGGAGGGACTGGACGACGACGCGCTGGCGGCGGCGCTGTTTCCCCGCCCGCCGCCGTCGCGGGTTCGACCGGAGCCGCACTGGGGAGATGTCCACCGGGGGCTTCTAGCGCCACAAGGGTGTACAGCCGGTTCTGCGACCGCTACCGGGGGTGGTGCGGGCGCCTCATCGTCGTGTTGCGCCAAGTCTACCGGGCGGGCGCGAAGGCGTTCGTGGAATACGAGGGCCCAACGGTCACTGTCAATGGCCGAAAATGCCATCGCATTCTTGCCATTGACATGCTTGGTCGAGCTGGGGAGCTCGTTTCAGCGGATCGCCGGGACCGGTGGCAGGCGAGGCGATCGGCGGCGTAGTGGAGACTGCCTAGTCTAGTCTAGCTTATAGTGATTGTCCCAGAACTCACCTCCCCCACGGCACCCCCGGCGGGTCGGCTGCTCACCGAGCTCGCAGACCCGCGCTCTTCACTTGCGCTATATTTCCCTGCGAAGTGCACAATCGGCCTCCAATTCCTTTTCTCACAGGAGAAACCTGATGTCCGACCATCGTCCAGTGGTAGCAACGGCCGCAGATCTCACAGGCATGTTGAATGCCACTCGTAAAGTCCTGTATTTCGTCGTCGATGCTCTTCCGCCAGATAAGGAGCGCGAGGTGCGCGATCGAGTGGCCGAGGTCATATCGGTCCTCGAGAAGGAGGCCCCGAATGTCTCTGAGGCGAAAGCCGAAATAGCCCTTTTGCACTCATTCCTGGAACGGTCGGATCAATGGAAGTGACTGTAGCCGACAATGAGAGTGAGAAGCCAGCGACAATCGGGATGAGAGAGCGGAGGTGGCCGCGACCGTCGCGAAGTTGGTGTTCTTCCGGTGACACGGAAAGACGCCGGATGCCGGGCGACATATCACGGACCACGAGAGGGAGCTGTACATGACACGCCGGAGGAACGACCTGCCCACTGTGCGTGCGGCGAAGGCAGAGTTCAGTCGAGAGACGAAGACGAGGTCCGAGCGTGCCGCCCCTGGGAGTTGAGGGGACGCCAGCGAGCGGGAGGTGGCGGGTGCACCGGTCAAGCGATTCTCTTGCTGCCGGACTGGACTGTAGCGACAATGAGCTACACCAACGAGGTCCAGAATGAGCACCGACACCGTTGTGCGCGCGAGAATCGACAGCGATCATCCAGGTACCAAACGCGACAATCGTCGGGGCCACGAAGGAACTGGACGACGGCAAGGGTCAGCGTCTCGACACGGCCGAGAAGCTGTTCCGGGATCTCGATATCTGATATGCTGATCCCCTACACACCCCTCTCCGCCCACCCCCTCGTCCTCTGCTAGGTCCGCTTCGGCCCGGTCCGCCAGATGGGACGCTACATTCCCGCGATCTAGGACGCATTCCGGTGAACCGGCTTCCCAGTAGAGCGAGCCGGCAAGGTCCACCAGGTCACCGTCGCCCCCAGCAGCAGCGCCCCTGCCCAGATGTTCGAGCGGCAGCGCTGGGAGTAACTCCATCCTGAGCCGCTTGTTCTCCCGCTTCACCTCCCTCATCTCCTTGCGCGCCTCGGTCGTCAGTCCGTCGCTCCGGAGACCCTCGTCTAGGTCCGCCTGCTTGACCCAGTTCCGGATCGTCGGTTCAGACGGCTCAAACTCCCGGGCGAAGGACCCCGGACTACGATCGCCCCTCGCCAACTCGACGATCCGCTCCTTGTACTCGGGCGGTCATAACGGGGCAACCCCAGAATCGCAAGCAATCCGAAGCGAGCGAGGGAGACTCGGGCATTCAGCTGCCAGATCCTGACCAATCCGGTCAATAACCTCTTGGAGCGCGTGGTGGGGAACGTGCATGCGCGCATCGCGCAACGCCAAGAAGATCGCTTTACGCTGGCCAGGCTCCCCAAGTTGTTCTGTTACTGCCTTGTGAAGCAACATCTCCACGGTCGACATGACGAGCACGTGTGGGAAGCGGGCGGCACATATTCTCTTTGCCTTCCGTTCATCGATCAACGCGACGCTTTCATTCGCCACGGAATAGGCGATCGTCGCAGCTTCGCCATCGTCCAGGGTCCCCTCGAATCCGCCTTCAATGAGTGAACGGTAGACGTTCTGATCAGCAGGCCCGAGTTTCGCTGGCGCAAACACTCCCTGGCCGATCAACGCTTCGAGCCTCTCTCCGCACAAATGGCCGCGGGACTTCCCCAGGGAAAGCTCCCGCCGAACGTTTTCGGTCACTAAGAAGGGATTCGGGAAGGCACCGATAATCGCTACCGCGTCGTCCGTCGCGTTCAGGTTGATGATCACGCTGGCATCGGCCGCGATCGGGACGCGGGGGCTAACGGGGAAGTTCGACGAGTTCATCCGCCTCGTGTTTTTCGGTCTCGACACCGTCAAGAAGCTGCCTCACCTCGAGACGATGAAGCCTGAGGAGTCGGGCGAGCTGTCCCTCGCTGTAGAAAGTCTTCTTCCATGCTTCGCGAGCCAGAAGAGCCAAGCGCGGCGGCACGGCTTCCCGATGCGAGGCTCTCTCCTGCTCTCGGTCGGGTGACACCCCTAGCGCTTGCTCCACTTGCCTGTCGGTAATGCCTCCTTGGTCTTGGAACCAGTCCCACGTGCCATCGCGAGCGAGGCGTAGCTCCTCGAGTCGACGCACCATCGCTTCGCGCGATACGCCAAAGGAATGAGCGAGAAGAATCACATGCCGCCGAGTCAGGTGCGAATGACCCGCTGTCAGCTCCGCAAAGAGCTGTTTGACGGCGCGCGCCGGGGTCAAAAAGGCACGCGCGAAGTAGTTCGCGTATCGCTCCTCTCGCGATCGCGGGCTACTGTCGGCCCTCAGGACACCGGGTTCCCGCCGGGTTGAGAGGAAGTGTCCCAACTCGTGTGCCACGGTGTAGGCGCGCCGGCCGATGGGGTGGTTGCCGTTTAGGAGCATACACGCGCCCACTGCGTCAGCGTAAGCAAACAGTCCCGAGATCCGGCCTTCGAGAGGGCGCACATAGACGCGGATTCCGAGGTCTAGATCCACCAGAGAAACGATGTCCTTCACAGGACCTGCTCTAAGGCCAAGCCAGACTCGCAAGTCCTGTGCGTCCTGCTCCGCCTGAGCCGCGACATTGCCCGGAAGAATGGGCCGTTCACGAGGGTAGTTGCGAGAACGATCCACGCCCAGGACATTCTCTAGCTCGACCTCGGCGCTTACCAGGTCGGTGAGCATTCGCGCGGCAGAATCGGTTGCTTGATCTCCGCTGCGCGGCAATCTTCGGAACTGCGGCACGAGATCAAGGTGGACCGCATCCTGTCGCAGGATCGCGTTTGCAGACGTCCCGTAACAGAACGCGAGTTCCTGCAATTCTCGAGTCTTGATCCGCCGCCTGCCCTGTTCGATGGCCACGAGTGTGGTGCGCGCAATTTGGATCACTTCGGCCGCTTCGGCTTGAGTGAGGCGCGCGACCTGCCGCGAAATCCTGAGACGTTGACCGATTTCACGATCCGTCAGCCTGGTGGCGATCAAGGCCATCGGTCACTCCGAATCCATTTCATGGCGAACGAACCTGCCCCCAACGAACGTAAGAAACTCGTCCATTCATCTGCGTGGCGCTTTAGGACCCCAACCAGCCGATCCTCCACATCCTCGGCGCGCCGCAACACATTTCCTAGCAGCGCTGCATGCCGTCCAACAATCGGTCTTGCTTCGTCATCGGCCATGTCCGCCAAGTCATCCATGTGCCTGATTCCTGCGATGGCGTAGTCCCGATATGCGGGAGTCTGCCTTTCGAAGTGAGGGTCTAGGGCGGATTCCAGCGTGGTAGCACGCATGTCGGTACACACATAGGTTTCTGGCGGTTCGGAGAGACCAGCGGCGTGAACGCTGACGCGCCTCAACATGCACGCGGCACATACTCCGCAATGCCGCCGTGATCCCCTGACGGAAGTCCAACGACTGTCACGCCAGCAAGACTTGGTAGCGTGCCAGGCGCCCTCGCCCTCGGTGGAGACATAGCTAGCGAGGGTTTCCCCCTTCGTGTGCCAAAGGCGAGGGAATGCGTAGCGAATGGGCTGTTTGAGGAGGGCTACCAAGAAGCGCTCCATCCGATGGGCAAACAACGGGTGGTTTCGATAGTCGCGGTGGGCATGACCAACGCTCACGAGCGCCGGCCCGAGTGCTCCTTGGCCACTCTCCGGGACGATGATTCGCTGCGCGCCGGTCAGGTAGGCCGCGAGTCCTGAGATCATCGCGAACTTGAATCCACGGCTCATTCCGCTTGCCTCGCGGCGCTTGGCTGTCACGCGATAGGGTATCGAAACGAATGGCTTCGTTTTCACGTTCTTGGCCCCGTTTCTGCCGAGACGAACGCGTACGACATCGTCGTTAAGGCAGCCTCTGACCAGGCCTGCAACTGCCAGTGAATCCATGCCGTCGCTAAAGGCCAGGACGGCCTTCGACGATGGAAACAGGCGAAATCGGGCTCCCGCCGAGTCCTCGGGTCGGCCCTTGCGCTTGATGAAGTTGATCGACCATTGGTCGCCCGTGACGAACTGCAGGGCGCCGACCAAGGCGTCCTTCACCGCTGGCGCCTCCCAGCGTGCGGGGTCATCTACCGGAATACGAAGCGACAGGCGTCGCTGCCATCCCAAGGACGGGCGCCGGCATGACACGTCCGCGAATTCCACGCTGGCAGCGACAAGCATCCCGTCGAAGATCACCGGCTCCCACTTGGCGAAGGCGTATGATTCGAGAGCCGCCGTTGAGAAGCGAATGTTCTCGTTGAGCACACAGTCGATCCAGCCGTTCTGCTGCGAGCGTCCCGGCTCGCGACCCGCAACGTTCACGTCCGGAAGCTGCCCACGGGGCGCTCGGCGGGTCACAGCAGTGGTCCCTCGTCGAGGCCAGCTCGCTTCACAGTGCTGGGAGGCGAAGGAGAGGAACCAGACGGTGCGACCATCCTGGCTGCCAAGCTATCGAAATCGCACAGGCGACGGGCTGCAGCAAGTCGGTCGTTCACCGGGACCTTCGGGTCGCGGCTGCTCCGGTAGTAGTGTTCCTCGACAGATCGTGATTGATCGCGAGTGTACTCGTCAAACGCGTTGGCAGCAGCCCGTTTCATCATCTCACGTCCCGACAAGCCTCTGGCCTGCGCGTCGAGCAAACAGGTGAAGAAGGTCTCGACGAACTTCGACCCGGGTTGATCCGCTCGAAGCGTCTCGAGCTGCCCGCTCAAGTCAGGGATGAATAGGACCCGTTGGTCGTCAGACCCCACAGCACGGCGGAGCGCTTCAATCGGAAGTTCCTTTCCATCCTCTCGGACAGCGGCCTCCATCGCCCCGGAGAGCTCGTCCGCTGAAAAAGCTCCGGTTTCCGCTTGCTTCGCTACCTGCTTCCAGTGCCGTCGCATCGGTAGGCTCTTCCAAGGTCCGTCACTCATTCACTCACCTCCATGTCAGAAATCGTAACCACCTAGTCTGACAATGTCAAGACGGACTCTCCAAATCCGTTTACCCCCGGTGCTCCAGATCGCCCGCCCAAGGCCCCCACGACGTAGGACAGAGTGATCCTGAGACCACGGGCCACATGGTCCAAGGGCTTCCCCGAACCCATGCTGGGCAGTCCGCGCGGTGTCTGCCGAGTCCCGTGCAGAGGCCTACGCGATTGTCCCCGGCTCGCCATCGCACGCAATGGGCCGAGATCGTTCGGCCCGCGGCGACTGGCGACAGGGTGCCGCTAACAGCGGGCGATGTTTGCAAGGGGGCGGGCCGTCGCCAGGCGAGGGCCAGAGGCGGCCGGTGGCCGGTGGCAGGTGGCCTCCAGAGGTTCGGCAGAGTAGTCGCGCAGCAGACGCATGAGCCCGAGACAACTGCGGTAGCCCTGTTCGGGGTGGGGCCGGCTCTCGAGGAGTTGTTTGACGAACGCGACCCTGTGCGGCCCGGTTTTGCGGCCCCAGGCGATGAGCCGTGACGGAGCCCACTCAGCGTGGGCGCGGTGGTCGGCATGTGCGACGGTTCGGTCGCATAACCGCCTCTCCGGTGGATCCGCAGGTGAGCGGCGACCCGGCGGTGCTTGTGGAAGATCTCGACGGTCTGGGCCGTGAGGCGAACGTCGACCTCGCAACGGCCCAGGGGAGTGGGGGACGCTGTAGAGCCCAAGCTCGTACTTCAGGCGCAGAAGCTCTCGAATCTTCCGCATGGACAACCTCTTCGCGTCTTTCCTTCTGCGGCGGCGAATGGACCGGACCCTCGTCTGTTGCTGCCCGAGGACTACACGGACCAGTCCCCGTCGTTCAAGTCGTCCACGAGAGGATCAAGCATCTGGGGCACGCTGCCGATCGCGGTAATCCCGAGGTAGAGGGAAGCCCGAGATAGTCCGACATAGAGCAGTTTCTCAGCCACTTGCGGAAAACGCGCTGCGATCCGGCCCATGTCGTGAAAGAACGCAGCCTCGAACTCGATACCCTTGATGTGCTCCACGTTGAAGATGCGGACGGATGCGCCCTCGCCGAGGACTCTGCCGTCGTGGCATCGATCAATCTCGACATTTCCGCTCAGGGACAGTGCGTCCTCCAGAGCGTCAGCGAGAGTGTTCACCGATGGCTCATCCGGGACGAGGACGGCAATGGTCGGTATGACGCCGTGCTCGTCGTAACTCCGTCGAATCTCGATCACGCGTTGGGCCATCCAGGCGGCGCAGTCCCGAAGGTCGGCACCAACATGGAGCAGCGGTGAAGGATCATATTCGGAGGGAGCGTAGGGCGAACGGGTGGCGGCAGGGCTCTCCGTGCCTGCCTCGTAGAGCCGATTGGTGACAGAAAGAAGACGACGGGATTGCCGATAGTTCATCTGGAGACCAGCTCTATGGACAGGAGCCAGTCCAATCGCTTTGGCTACAGACTCATACTCCTCCCATCCTCGCAGCCCGTAATCTGTCATCCGCTGCATGAGGTCTCCGGAGAGCGTGACGCAATCGTAATCGGGATTCGCGGCCATCGCCATGCAAGCGAGTTGGATGGGAGAGAAGTCGCTCGCCTCATCCACGGCGATGACCTCACGCAGAGAGGACTCAAAGACCGTGGAGAGATTCGACTTTGCTGATCGTCGGAGCGATGGAACCGTCTGCCGAAGTCGTAGAAGCCACAGCTGGAGGAATAGTACCAGGTCCAGTTCATCGGGACTGATTCTCTTCCCCATCCAGGCTGATTTGCCCAAGCGGCTCCGCAGCCTGGGTTGCAGAAAGGCGCCGAAACGGTCAGCGAACTGGGTACGCCGAAGCCAAAGATAGAAGGGCCCAGCTTGGGCAACGACGTTACCGTCGGGCCCGGCACAGGCCGAGCGGACCATGCTGGTCAGCAGTGTTGGAGCGATGGTTTCAAGGGCTTTGTGATCAATCCAGGCGCGACAGTGATCAAGCATCGTCGTTTCGCGCTTGGTCAAGCGGACTCCAGCGAGGCCCCGCCCCCGAAGCGCGAGCTTGCGCAGCAAGCTGCGAGCGAGCGCGTTGATCAACTCCACGTCTTCATTCCTGGTTTTGCTGGAGGCTCGCTGGCCGGCCTCGAACGCCGCTTGGTTGTCGGCCTCCAGGCTGCTTTCCTCCCCACCACTCGAATCCCTCTGAAACTCGGCAAGAGCTGCCACGAGCCGCTGGTGGGTTTGTTTGTCGGCCTGGATTCCGGCGTGCAGCCGCTTTGAGAGCCGCGCAATGCGGTCGGTGCCCTTGCGATGCGCTTCTGCCGCTGCTTCGTTCCCGCGGTCATATAGCAACTGGAATACCCTGATCGATTCGGCAAGACTACGGGCTTCGCTGGCCTCAACCAACCGCTCCTGCACCTCCCGAACCAAGCTCGGGTCACTCGCGGCGTCTCCCTCTCTGCCAACACGCGCGAGACACGAGAGGAGCAAGAGATTAGAGTAGGGCGAGGCAGAGAGATGCAGAATGGCGCGAGGAGAAGGAATGAAGGTAAACGGGACGCCCCTCTCTTCGGGGGAGG
>MKWU01005619.1_pt1 | contig 13474 bp, 16 predicted proteins | sample 809101 | NCBI WGS metagenome assembly MKWU01 (sample SAMN05860141, study PRJNA318959) | sponge metagenome | host: Aplysina aerophoba | place: Slovenia: Piran, Adriatic Sea, Gulf of Piran | collected 2013-05-07 | reverse complement strand
CCGACCCTGCACCGCGACCCGTTCGATCGGCTGCTCGTAGCGCAAGCGATAGCCGAGAATCTCACCCTTGTTAGCTCCGACCGCAAGGTGATCGCCTACCCCGTCGTCACGCTCCGCGCCTGACCTCGAATGGCATCCCCCTGCGTGCGACCGGTCGGCTCGCAGCGAGGCGGCAAATCGTCTCTGCTCAGCCGGCCGATCCCTCTCCAAGACCTCCGAGCGCCGCCGAGAGGCTTCCGACCGCCTCAGAGCTTCTCCTACGTTGGCACCAAGACCGGCAACCGGCTCACGAGAACAGTTGCCAAACCCAAGATGTCGACTGCGCTCGTATCTCCACGAAATAGCCCGAGCGGACATTTCCCAGGTCGAATTCGGCGGAGCCAGATACAGAGACCCGGTCAAAGTGAGTCGAATGTTGGATTCCATTGCGCGCAACACGGCGACGACCGCCTCTGTCAGGAAACTTACTGCCGACACCGTAGGTAGGTGACCTCCATCGGTGGGTGTGATATCTACGATGCGGGAGGGCGGCGATGGCTGCTGATGTTACGTGGGTGCGTTTGCGTCGGTGCTAGGTTCGCTGCGGTTGTCTGGCGCGGTTAGTCTGGCTCTCGATTCGCATTGGTCTGGGGGTAGAACACTTTTTTGGGCAGGGTTGGCACGGCGAGTTCCCAGTTGGTGAAGGGATCGTTGCTTTCTGCTTGTTCCTCGGTCAACGGCTGACGTAGCAGATGGCTGACGATGAGCTTTTCAAGAAACGCCGATTCCTCTTCGTCCGAGGAGCGCCGCCACTTGTTGTTGTCGCCGCAAACAACCGCCGACTCGATGATATGTCCACCCTCGGTGGAGGCGAACGCAGCCTCATATATACCGAATCCCGTCCAACTGCGATACGCAAACAGGCGGTTTTCTTCCATGAACATAAACCACTTCTCTTCCATTACCTGCGGGACATAACCGAACCGCATCGAACTCATCTCTGCATCGGTCCAGACCCGGTCGGGCGCAGGGATCGGCTGCGGGTCAAAGAGAGGCTCATGCTTCCAACTGTCACGTACCGCCCTTTCAGTCATCGTTCCCCCATGGCGAGTGTCTCAGGTCGCCTACTCGGATCTTTGTCAATGTCGGCGGTGGGCACAATTGTCATGTGAATGATCCTCTCGGCACATCTAACCCCATCCAGATTAGCGCAAATCCCCACGGAGATCCTCGTGGAAGATTGTTTTCGCCAAAAATACTTTGGGAGCGAAACGCGTGCCTCGGTTCATCTGGTGACAACAATCCTACGAACCTACGAACTCTGGGCGGAACGCAACGCGAATCGGTGATAGAGCCCGCCGTACACCCAGATGCGCGCCCAGTCGATTCCTTGAGCGGCTGAATCCGCCCGAGGCGGTTACTGCGTTGGGGAAGCGTCCCATCGGATGTGCCAGACCTGGCCCGCGCCATCTTCAACATCTACCCATACTTGTTCGTCTTCTTCGTCGTACCCTTGACCCACCTTCGTGCCGTTGATCTGAGCAATCCGATCTTGAGGATGCCTAGGCAATACGCATCCCCTCGCCACAACGTGAGGCGGGGGACGTCCTGCCGGAAACCCCCACAGAACTTCTGCGTCAGGCAGGTCTTTCGGATCGCCAATAGGCGGTTGCGATGTTCCCATGTGGACGGTTCCTGCTTTCCTCTGGCGGATGCCTGCACACCCACAATACCGTTGCCATGCTCAGAACACCACCGCTCAGGTCACCAGCGGTGGTGTTTTTGGATCCAGCGGTGGTGGTTTTGGGTCTGTGTGTTGGTTTTGTGTTGTGAAAGTGCAGATTCGGCTTGAAAATTCGGCGCGGCGGCGCGAACCTGAATACGTGACTGGCGAGCGAACGCAGGTGCGATTGTTGACGGCGATCAAACGAGCAACGGCCAACGCTTCACGCAACCTGATCATCGTGATGTCGGTGAGCTTGGTCGTGGGGTTGCTTACGGCTGCATCCGCTAGCGCCGAGGGCGGATTCACCGATGTTGAACCAGACTCGTACTACTCCGATGCGGTTGATTGGTCGCTGGACAACAACATCACCGGAATTGTCGGTGATCGTTTCGAACCTGAGCGCCGCATCACACGCGGGGAAGCAGCTCTGTGGTTGTGGCGCATGAACGGCCGACCATCAGCAGCGCCCCACAATTTCACTGATGTGAACGCTCAGTACACAGAAGCCGTGGCCTGGATGTTCGAAGCGGGCATCACGACAGGTACATCAGCGACGAAGTTTTCGCCCGGAGGTGGTCTGACGCGTGCCGAGATCGCCGCCTTCTTGTGGCGGATGGCGGGCAAACCTAACGCACCGGCCAGCAGTTTTAGTGATGTGGACGCTCACTGGCAGCAGGGTCCTGTGGCCTGGCTCGCAAACACGGGTATCACTACCGGCACGTCACCGACGACATTCTCCCCTGCTCAACGGTTGAAAAGAGCGCAGCTGATCACGTTCCTCTATCGTTACGATAAGCGATACGCGATCTCGGCGACAGTGACGGACGGGGATGCTGAGGGCGCGGAAACGACCGAAACGACGGAAACGGCCGAAACGACGGAAGCTGACACGTCCACGACTGACGAAGAGTTGCAGGTCACAAGCACCACGGCCCCCCCCCCAACCCCCCCCCCCCCCCCCCCCCGCCCCCCCCCCCGCCCCCGCCGCCCCCTCCGCCGCCACCTCCGCCGCCCGAAACGCCGCCTCCACCACCCCCGCCACCGCCTGAACCAATGCGGTTTCTGACGATCAACAGCGTCACTCCCCACATCGGGGAAGTGAGCATTGAGTGGGTTGTTGAACTTGAGTTAAACCCCAAGTCTGAAAGCGTGTCCGAGTGGCTTGACTATATTCGACTGCAGTGGCGACTCGAGAACTCTGCACACTATCGCCGTGGTGATACCGCGAACTTGACCGCCCACAAGTCTTGGACAAGCACCCAGATTGTGTACTTTCACCGCATGACCAACCTAATCGCCGGAGAGAACTACCGCGTGCGCGTCCAGGCGGTTGACAAGCAGGGCACTGTGCAAGGATCAAGCGATGAGGTGACCGTGAGAGCGGACATCCTCAAGGATTGGATCGAGGAGAACGTCATCGAGTATTACACGCGCGACGTTAAACCTAATGAACCGCACTGGCTGCGCGAGTCCTGGTACGGGGTGCCGTTGGGTGCTTGGGCCGACCCAGAGCCGTCCCCTTATTGCAGCTACGACTGGAATCGCACGAACCCGAGGATCAAGTTGCCAAGGAACTGCCAGATGCATCACTTGACCTTGCTGCACGAGATCGCCCATCACTTCACGTTGCACGCGCAGATCTACGATGAGGATCGCGAGAAGGATCTGGCGCGCTGGTCGTCGTGGCTCTACCTCAGCGAATTGGGGGTACCGATCGAAGGCCAGACCCACGTGGGCGAGGTCATCGCAATCGTATGGGCACATTACACCGCTGGCACACACTCGTATTTCGACACTCTGCATTCCACATACACGAGTAGTTCCCACACCAAGGCCGACACGCTCGCGGTGCTCCGAAGCATCAGCATGGGCGAAATCCCGCAGTGGTTCCTCGACACCTACACGACAGGGTCGACGCTTGCCACTCTTGACCTTAACAAACTGCTCACCGATCTGAGGAAGGTAGGGCGGAACACGTACCTGCGCACTTATCAGGGAAACGAGTTGCGACTGACGAGACCCTCAATGCAGGAGTACATTGAGGACCTATTCTTGTGCGTGTCGCCGCAAGGTGAACGGGTCTGGCAAAACCCGTGGGCTGACGGCGAGTGCGATGTCCGCCGACCGAGCGCATTCACCCTAACCGCGCCGAGCGCTACACAAGTTGATGTCGGTTGGCGGGACCCGCTTCACATACAAATGCCAACCATCGTCGATTACTTGGTTCAGTGGAAGACAGGCACGGATGACTATTCGAGTCAGGCGCAACAAGTGATTTCGGCATCCTCGTCGGACTCAATCTACAGTTATTCGATCAGTGGCCTGACCCCCGGCACGCAGTACACGGTGAGGGTCTCAGCGAGGAACGCGGCGGGCGACCCCACACCGTTCCGCGACATTGAAGGTCGGGAACGGTGGATCGAAAGCACCGTGACCACACCTGCAAACTGAGCGACAGCACCGTCAACCATCGGCGCTATTCGCATTGTGATACCCAGCGTGGATCGAAACGAGCACCTAACGAACCTCCGTAGCGTCTAGCAAAAAGAAGATGACCCGAGAAGCCCACGAGGACTTCCAACGGGACCTCGAGAAAGCTGTTGCACTATTCCGCGAACGGAGATTGAAAGAACCTATCGACCAATACCGTATTGAGTTCGAGAAAGCCGCAGCGACGTGGGGTTTTTTCGCAGTTCTTGGTGCCCTTTTTGGTTGGCGGAGGGTGTGGGATTTGAACCCACGGAGGCTCGCACCTCACACGCTTTCCAAGCGTGCCCATTCGGCCGCTCTGGCAACCCTCCTGGAACGCCCCATTGCGGGCATCGACAAAATAGGATAGCGTAGAAAGCGCGCTCCCGTTTCGGGGGGTGACGGTCGGGTCCTGTGCAACAGGTGTCCGTGAACCGGGTCAGGGCCGGAAGGCAGCAGCTCTCAGCGGAGCCGCCTGTGTGCCGCAGATTGCCTGGCCGTCATCCCCGGAAACGGGAGCCCGTATTTTGGCTCGATTAAATTCACAGGTTGCTGTCCACAGAGTTTCGGGGGTCGTGTCAGCATCCCTTAGTAAGATGGCAGACACATGGCCTACCAATCCCTTTATCGTCGCTACAGACCACAAAAGTTCTCCGAAATCCGTGGTCAACCCCATGTGGTTCGCGCCCTACGAAATGCGGTCGCCAACAATCAAGTCGGCCACGCCTACCTGTTTCACGGGCCGCGAGGCACCGGCAAAACCACCTCCGCAAGAGTCCTCGCCAAAGCGCTCAACTGCACGCAATTAGCTGACGACAGCGAACCCTGCGGCACCTGCGATAGCTGCGTTGCCATCGAACAAGGGCGTTCATTCGACCTGCATGAGCTAGACGCGGCAAGCAACAATGGTGTAGAAGATATGCGAGACCTGCTCAGCAAAGTCAACCTCGGCAACCCCGGCGAGATGAAGGTCTACATCCTGGATGAAGTCCATATGCTCACCAGAGGAGCCGAAAACTCCCTGCTCAAAACCCTTGAGGAACCCCCAGCGCACGTGGTTTGGGTACTCGCCACAACCGAACCGCATAAAGTCGTAGAAACCATCCGCAGCCGCTGCCAAGTCTTCGAACTCCGTCTCTTAGGCGCACAAGACATGACTGAGCACGTGCGGTGGGTAGTCAAAGACGCTGGCCTAGACGTGGACGACAACGCTGTTGACTACGCAGTATCAGCGGGCGGCGGGTCGGTACGAGACACCCTCAGTGCGCTCGACCGGGTAGTAGCAGCCGGCGGTGTGACCGACGTAGACGACTCCACCGACCAACTCCTCCAAGCACTCGCCGCCAAAGACACTGCAATGGCGCTGCAAGCAATCGGCGATGCCTTAGGGCGAGGGCGTGACCCGAGAACCATAGGCGAAATGCTGCTAGCAGGTTTGCGTGACGCATTCTTGACCCTGATGGGTTCGCCACCGCCACGCAGCACCGCTCCCCAGCAGCAACGCGCCGCAACCATCGCCGAAGCCATGTCCGCCCCGCAACTAACCCGCGCCTTAGAAACTCTTGGTGAGGCACTCGTAGATATGCGCCAAGCGCCCGACCCTCGGGTGCAACTTGAAGTAGCTGTGGTTCGCCTCACCCGCTCCGCCACCAACGCATCAACCGAATCCCTGCTGGCGCGCATTGAACGTCTCGAAGCGCAACTCGCCGCAGGTAACGCGCCACGACCAACCGCAAAGAGTGTGGCCGGGCGCCCAACCCCGGGAACAAAACCGCCGCCCCCGGCACCTCCCCCGCCTACGCCGCCGCCTCCACTGCCGTCACCTTCGGGTCAGGCAACAGACCAAACCGACATTCGCTCCATCCAACCAACTTCACCGCGCCATGTGGTGCAACTCGCCGCTGAGTATCTAGGTCTAGCACCCCTGATCGTGAGTTCAAAGGGTAGAAGTTTTTTTGGTGGCACCAAAGAGAAACATTCGCCTGAGGACTTGCACCGCTTCTGGATTGCGTTGCTTGATCAGTTCGGCACTAATGCGATCCGTGCAACACCCGCGCCAAGCGCAACGCAACAACGCGTCCCAGCACCAGACGATTCAGGTACCCGCGACCACCGTCCCACAAGCAAAGAAAGCTCAACCCAAACCGAAAACCCTCACCAACAAGGTAACGCCCGCCACGCTAACGCACCCACCCCACCCACCACCCCCCCCGCCCAACACCGCCCCCCCGCACGATAACGCCCCCCCGCACGATAACGCCCCCCCGCACGATAACACGCCCCCGCACGACACCGCAACGGTAGCCGACGAAAAACCTGTAGACGATAATGCGTCCGCCCCCGGTGCCGAGGCCGTGGTTGGTAACACCTCGGCGCCCGAAGCAGAGTCCGCCCAACAACCACACCCTGATGAGCACAGCAACATTTCCCTGCACCCCGACGAATTGCAAGAAGAAGTCCTCGAAACGTTCCCAGGAACCGAAGTCAAACCCCCACCTGAAACTCCACCAGGCCGATGAGCTATTCCAACGCAGTGCAGACTCTCATCGATGAACTCGGCAGATTACCGGGGATAGGTCCCAAATCCGCACAAAGGGTGGCCTTCTACCTGCTAAAGGTCCCACGCGAAGACGCACTGTCCCTCTCACAAGCGATCGTTGCAGCCAAAGAAATAGTTTCGTTTTGTCAACGGTGTTTCAATCTTTCCGAATCCGGTGACGAATGCGCCATATGCCGTAATCCCCGCCGCCAAGACCAAGTCGTCTGCGTAGTTGAAGACAGCCAAGACATAGTAGCCATTGAACGTACGCAAGAGTTCCGTGGTAGATATCACGTATTAGGAGGTGCCTTTAGCCCGATTGATGGGGTAGGGGTAGACCAACTAAGGGTCAAAGAACTCCTGAAACGTGTCGGTGACGAAGACGTATCCGAAGTTATCGTGGCCACTAACCCGAACCTAGAGGGCGAAGCAACCGCGTCGTTGCTCGTGAAATATTTGAAACCGATGGGGGTGCGGGTCACCCGTATAGCCATGGGTCTACCGATCGGCGGCGACCTCGAATATGCAGATGAACTAACCCTCGGGCGTGCCCTAGAAAACCGCCACGTCATTGACGAATCAACAGGGAATAGCGCCTAACCTGCTACTCTTTGACTGTGCAACTCACCGAAATAGACCACGTTGCGATTGCTGTTGAAGACCTTGACACGGCTATCGCCTACTACAATGCGGCGTTCGGAGCCGAAGTGCATCATCGTGAAATAGTCGAATCCGATGGTGTCGAAGAAGCCTTGATCAAGGTGGCGGAAAGCTACATTCAACTTACCACGGCAACCCGACCCGACTCGCCCATAGCAAAGTTCCTTGAGAAACGTGGCGAAGGGTTGCATCATGTCGGATATCGAGTAGACAACTGTGCCGAGGCGCTCGCGCAGATGGTGGCCGCTGGTGCTACGCCCATAGACACCGCCCCGAGGCCCGGGTCAAGAGGCACAACCGTGGCATTCGTTCACCCCAAAGGTTCGTTTGGCACTTTGATCGAACTTGTGCAGACTTAACGCTTAGCGTGTGGCAGGCTTGAGCCATGTTTGTGCATCTAGTTGACGGCACCTATGAACTGTTTCGCTTTCATTATGCGCCGTCAAACCGTGATAACCGCCGTGGCGCACAACGCGGCGTGCTCAATACGCTGCTTGATCTCGTTGCGGGTGGGGCCACTCACATAGGGGTCGCTACCGACCATGTGGTTGAGTCATTTCGCAACGATATTTTCCCTGGTTACAAAGACGCAAGTGGTGTTGAACCCGACCTTCTAGCCCAGTTCGTGGAGGTGGAAGAGCTTTTGGACTTGGCAGGGTTTGTGGTTTGGCCTCAAGTCAGCTATGAAGCAGACGACGCTTTAGCAGCGGGCGCAGCGATGGCAGCGGAGGATGCTCGAGTTGAAAAAGTGATCATTTGTACCCCCGATAAAGACTTGGCTCAATGCGTTCGTGCTGATGGGCGTGTAGTGCAGTTCGACCGCCGCCGCAAGATTACTTATGACCGACAAGGCGTGATTGACAAGTTTGGTGTCCCCCCGGAATTGCTCCCTGATTATCTTGGCTTGGTGGGCGATTCCGCAGATGGTTTCGCTGGGCTCGCTGGTTGGGGAGCGAAATCGGCGGCGAGCATCCTTTCTCACTTCGGTCATCTTGAAGATATACCGATTGATGTGGCGCAATGGAATGTGCAAGTGCGTAGCGCTGCGAAGTTGGCGAACACTCTCAACGATCATTTTGCCGAGGCGTTGCTGTATCGGCACCTAGCCACCGTCGACCTAGATGCCCCAGTGAGCGCTACGGTTGACGAACTGCTCTGGACCGGCCCCAAGAAGGGTTTCGACGAACGTTGCACAGCGATAGGTGCCGACCAAATAGCCAAACGAACCCACGAACTCGCAAAAATGCGAAACCAAAAGCGACCTGCTGTCACACCCGTCTACTATCGTTCCAAGTGAGAGCTAGACAAGAATGGGTACCAGACAAGGGAGAGCATTAGGTGGCAAGACTAGCATTTACAGACTTTGAGGTGGATAACACCATGAGCTCCTTATCTATGTCTCCGCCGCGAATCGAGCAGGCGGATTACCGAGAGTTCTTGGCCGGCCTGCGCTCTGGGTCTGTTGATTTGTTGTTAACCGACCCGCCGTACGGGATCAGCCGTGAAACCGGGTTTGCTAACGTCAAAAACGGTGTTGAACGGTTTGGGGTTTCAATGGATTTTGGAGCGTGGGACCACGAAGCGATTGATTTGGATGCTCTCGCTGCTGGCGTCTTTGGCGCTTTGCGTGTGGGAGGGACGGCGATCATTTGGTTCGATCTTTGGAAGTTGTCGGAACTGCGTAGCGCTCTTGAAGGCGTTGGTTTCAGAATGTTTCGCCAGATCATTTGGGAGAAAACTAATCCGGTTCCGCTGAATGCGAGCCGTACGTACCTGTCGAACAGTCGCGAGTTGGCAGTTGTCTGCGTCAAAGGTAGCAAACCGACGTTTCACGGATACTACGACAAAGGAGTTTACGCGTTTGGTATCCCACGTTTCAATGGGAAGCGCATCCACGCCACCCAAAAACCGGTTGAACTGTTCGCTGAGTTGATCAACAAACACTCCAACCCTGGTGACCTTGTATTAGACCCGTTCCTCGGTAGCGGTACTACTGCGGTAGCGGCTCAGGATTCCAATAGGCGATTCATCGGTTGTGACATCGACGAACACTACGTAAACGCCGCCCGTAAACGAGTAGCGAATGGCTAAACAAACAAAAAAGGACCTTTTCCTTGACCTGGCGCGACCTGACGACGAAGGTTTTAGTAGACCCGTTAACGTTGACGAGTTCGTCGGGGACTATGAACCATTGCGGTTGGGCAACGGAGGTAGTTGGTGTCGAGACGACGGTTCACTCGCACAGACCTTCAATATTAGGCGCAATAAACAAAAGGGCCGGATTGTGAGTGTAGAACTGCAAGGTTTCAAGAAGACTCCTATAAGAAAACCAATTCCCCTTCGCATCAAGTCGTTGGTGTCTAGTCAACGCTGTGCGGTTTTGTGGGTCGGTAACGCAACTGAAGTTGATCATAAAGACGGTCGGCGTGACGATCCTCGATTGGCCGACCCTAGCCAGGTTGAGTTAGATGATTTCCAACCGTTGTCTAAAGCGGCCAACAATGCCAAACGCCAACATTGCAAAGAATGTAGAACCACAGGTAATCGTTTTGACGCGAAACAGCTTGTATATAGTGTTGGACAGGTCAAGGGCAACGGCAAATATAACGGAACATGTGTTGGGTGTTACTGGAACGATCCAGCCAGGTTCAACGCTGCGGTTTCCGCCAACTACCAATGATCAACTGCCAAATTTCGCGATGAATTGGCTGCCCGTCTAGCGGGTTCAAATGGCGCAAGGTCGATGGGTGTTGTGTGTAGGACATGTGCAAGGGGTGAGTTGAGACATGTGCAAGGTTCGGGAGCGGCGATTGTGGTGTCGTGTCGAAACGTCGCGCAGTTATTTTGTCAGTTGTTTTGGAGGGCAGGTCCTAGGCCGAAACAGCTAGCCCGGATTTTTCAGTAAGCTGGGTTGCGTCTGACTTCGCGTGACAGATCTTGAGTTTTTCTACGCTACATCGGGCTGGGTTGGTGGTTTTAGAAAAAGTGGCTGCGTACGATGGGTTCTCAGCAAAGAAGTTACAAGAAGTTGTTGACTGCGGAGCAGAAATACGATTCGTGGGTACGGGTGCTTTGTGGGCAGATCACCCAAGCCGAAGCAGTTGTGTTGTGCATCTGACTTCGCGCGACGGATCTTGAGTTTTTTCAAGCAGCGTCTGGCTGGGTTGGTGGATTTAGAACAGGAGGCTGCAGCCTATGTGTTCTGTGCCAAGAAAACCGAAGAAGTTGCTTACAGCAGAGCAGAAGTACGATTTGTGGGTGAGGATGCTCACTGGTCAGATCAGCCAGGCCCAAGCGGCTGCTGTGGCTGGTGTGGACCGGTCGGTGATCGCTCGGTTGCGGGCTGTGGCACGAGATGGTGCGGTAGCGGCGTTGGCTTCGGCGAAGCCGGGACGGTCGGGGCAGTCCTGCGGCGAGGCCGGGCGGCGGGGGCCGGCCCCGAGCCGAGGCGACCGAGGCCGCAGCGTTGCGCTCGGAGGTGGAACGGTTGGGACGTACTGTGGTCGAACAAGCCGTGGAGTTGGCGGTGCTGCGGGGAAAACGGGTTACCGATGAGCGGTCCTGTCCCCACCCGCGTTGATGGGACCGCCACGACTGTGTTGTTGGGGTTGATCGACGATGCCGTCGCTTCTGGCTGGACGCACAGCCGGGTTTGTATGGTGCTGGGTGTGGACCGCCGCCGGGTGTGATGCTGGAGCCTGCGCCGCGCTCGGCGGGACACTTGATGATGCCCGCCCAGGCGGTCGTGCGATCCACAGCCTGTTGAGCTTTGAACGCGACGAGATCGTGCGTCTCTTTGAGGAGTGGGGTGATGTTGACCGGTCGCATCGCAAACTCGCGCACCGCGGTTCCTATCTGCGTCGTGTGTGGGTGTCACCATCGACTGTGTACCGCGTACTGGCAGGTCACGGTCTTGCACTAGCGGGCACGCCCCGCCCGGTCCGCGCAGCCAAGACACCTTGGCCGAACTGGTGTGAGTGGCGACCCAACCAACTGTGGTGCTACCACGGCACCCAATTCCCGGCATGTAAACAAGCCAAACACATCTACGCGATCGTCGATGTGGTGTCGCGCAAATGGATCGCCAGCCATCTCACAACGACCCGGACCGTTCTGCGTTAATGTCACGCACCGCGGAGGTCGCGCAAATGGATCGCCAGCCATCTCACAACGACACTGGACTCGGTTGCTGCTCGGGTTCTGTTCGCCAATCCACTCCAAAGCGAAGGGCTACTCACCGACGACGTCGCCGCCCGCCTCGATGACCCCAACGCAGACCTACCCGGCAGCTACGAGGTTCCGTTGCTGTTGGCGGTCAGCGACAACGGCCCGGAGATGCGTGCTGGTGACACCGCCAAGTTCATGGCCATCTGCTCAATCGCTCAGCACTTCGGACGGCGGTCCAAGCCCACCGATTAGGTCTGGATCGAGTCGCTGTTGAGCCACATCAAAGGCGAGAACCCCCACCTCGAAACGTTGCACGATCCAGCGATCTCACCGGTGAACTCGAACGCGTCCGGCACCAGCACAACACGGTACGGCTCCACGAAGGCATCGGATATGTCACCCCCAACGACGAACACACCGGACAAGGCAACCAGATCCGCCAAGCACGCCAACACGGACTCCGACAAGCCGATCAGCAACGACGCGCCCACCACCGAAACCAACCACTAACATGACAAACCAACCACCACCAACCATCCACCGATGCGACTTGAAAAACCGGCAATCTGTCGCGAAAAGTCAGATACACCGCACACCGCCGCACACTCTCAACACGCGCTCGACACCCCGTCAACACCCCAGCCAACCCCCATCCCCAACCCAACTCGCCCCCACACACCCACCAACCGCCCCGCACCCGCCAACCGCTTACAGAAAAATCTGGGTTAACTGCGGTGGCGCGCTGATCCTCTGAAAGGATGCCGCGGGATGCTTTGTAACCTCAGTTTGTCGGCAGCCATTCGGGAGCAGATGACAAAGGTCACCGACCTTCCTCATCGACATTGGTCGTCTCTGCGAAGCGGAAGTCGGAGCCACCCGCATCTCCAACAACCTCCTCTCCTTCTTGAATATTACTACCTGTTAAATTATCGATTCGGCCGTACTATGCCTGACCGTTTCGTGTAGTGTCACACCCTGTTGGTAAAGTGTCGTCATGTTCGATGCTATGATTTCGCAGACCCGAGGGGCGGTTACTGTTGGGCGTTCGCGTGGCGAGTTGGAGGGTTTGCTTGCTGGTTCTGCGGGGGTTGTCGCGCTGGCGCGGTTCCCTGTCGCCAACGAATCGTGGTTGGAGGGTTTGGTTGCTGGCGCTGGGCGGGTTGTGGCCGCGTTAAACGCGTTGCAGGCACGTTGTGCTACTGAGATCATTGATACCTCCGTGCCGCTTCTAACCGTTTCGTGCAGTGTCACACCCTGTTGGTAAGGTGTTGTTATGTTTGATTCTATGATTTCGCAGACCCGGCAGGTGGTTACTGTTGGGCTTTCGCGTGGCGTGTTGGAGGGTTTGGTTGCTGGTGCTGGGCGGGTGGTGGCCGCGTTGAATGCGTTGCAGGCACGTTGCGCTTCTGAGTTCATCGGTTCTACTGTGCCGCGTCTAGCTGTTTCGTGTAGTGTCATACCCTGTTGGTAAGGTGTTGTTATGTTCGATTCCATGATTTCGCAGACCCGGCAGGTGGTTACTGTTGGGCGTTCGCGTAGCGAGTTGGAAGGGTTGGTTGCTGGCGCTGGGCGGGTGGTGGCGGCGTTGAATGCTTTGCAGGCACGTTGCGCTACTGAGATTGAGGGGCTTGATGACGGCGGGTTGAACTCGAAAGTCGTTTTGCGTGAAGCCGGTCGCATGTCAACACGTGCTGCTAACCGAGTCGCGCGGACTGCTGCTGGGCTCGCGGAGATGCCGAAACTCGCGGAGTCTTTGGCTAACGGTGCGATCACTGTTGAACACGCTGAAGTGGCGGTGGGGGCGGCTGCGAAAACTTCGCCTCAACAAGTTGAGGATCAACTCTCGGAACTTGCTGAGGGTTCATCTGTTGATGTGTTCACTGAACAATCAAGGCGTTGGGTCAACGGCAAACAACCCGACGACGCTACTGAAC
>MKWU01005618.1_pt1 | contig 13477 bp, 16 predicted proteins | sample 809101 | NCBI WGS metagenome assembly MKWU01 (sample SAMN05860141, study PRJNA318959) | sponge metagenome | host: Aplysina aerophoba | place: Slovenia: Piran, Adriatic Sea, Gulf of Piran | collected 2013-05-07 | reverse complement strand
GACGGCGGCGCGGCGATCGTCTCGACGGCGAAGGGCGCGGACGCGCTGCTCGGCCACACGGAGCTCGCGCACGACCCGGCGCACAAGGTGGACTGGCGGCTCGCGCCGCCGCCGGGGGGGGGGCGGGCCGCGGGGGCGGGCGGGGGGGCCGCGGGGGCGGGGGGGGGGGAGCCGCGGTGACGGGCGCGCGAGCCGCGGTGACCGCCGTGGAGGTGGTCTCGGACCCGGGCACGGACGACACCTACATGCTCGGGGACGTCATCCGCATCCGAGCGACTTTCAGCGAGGCGGTGACGGTGACCGGCGCTCCGGGCCTCTCGATCGACATGGACCCGGCGGCGTGGGGCACGAAGCGGGCGGCCTACGAGAGTGGCGGCGGCACGAACAGCCTCACCTTCACCCACACGGTGGTGGAGCCGAACTGGTCCCCGCAGGGGATCGCGGTGCTCGAGAACTCGCTGGCATTGAGCGGCGGGACGATCCGCTCGGCGGCGACGAATGCGAACGCGGTCCTCGGCCACACCGGTCTCGGCCACGATTCCGGCCACAAGGTGGACTGGCGCCCGGAGGTCTCGGTGGCGGACGCGAAAGCGAACGAGGGCGCGGGCTCGGTCGCGTTCGAGGTGAGCCTGGACCGTGCCTTTACCACCGCGGCGCACCGGGTGACGGTGGACTACGCCACCGCCGACGGCACGGCGAAGGCGGGCGAGGACTACACGGCCACGAGCGGCACGCTGACCTTCGCTGCGGGTGAGAAGACGAAGACGGTGAACGTGCCGATCCTCGACGACGCCGTCGACGAGGGCGAGGAGACGTTCACCTTCAGGCTCTCCAACGCCACGGGCGCGCGCATCGGAGACGGCGAGGCGACGGGGACGATCACGAACGACGATCCGCTCCAGAAGATGTGGCTCTCGCGCTTCGGGCGCACGGTGGCGAGCCATGTGACGGACGCGGTCTCCGACCGGCTTGCGAGTCCGCTCGCGGGCGCGCAGGTGACGGTGGGCGGTCAGAGCGTCGACCTTGCGCAAACGGACGACGGCGCGGCGCTGACGCAGGCGCTGATCGGTCTCGCCCGGGTCCTGGGCGCATCGGAGAGTCCGGCGCCCGGGGACGGCCCCGGATCGGGTCCGGGGCAGGCCTGGGCGGGCGGCTGGCCGGCAACGGGCCTCGGCCGCATACAAACCACCGCCCCCGGCGGCACGCCGGCGCGCGAGGTCACCGGCCGCGAGCTGCTGCTCGGGAGCGCGTTCCACCTTGCCAAAGAGGGCGACGGGACCGGTCCGGGCCTTGCGGCCTGGGGCCGGGTGACGGTGGGCGGCTTCGATGGCGAGGCGCCGGCGGACGACGGCAACCTGCGCATCGACGGCGACGTCACCACCGGCATCCTCGGTGCTGACGCGGAGTGGAACCGGCTGCTGGCCGGCGTCGCCATTTCGGTGAGCGAGGGCGAGGGCAGCTTCGACCAGCCGGGGGTGGACAAGGGCACCATCGAGAGCACGATGACCACGGTGAGCCCCTATGCGCGGTTCATGGTGAACGACCGTATCTCGGTGTGGGGCCTGGCCGGCTGGGGCACGGGCGACATGACCATCGTGCAGGCGGCGAACGATCGGGGCCAGCCCGAGCGGGTGACCCGAACCGACATCGAGATGCGCCTGATCGCCGGTGGCGGCCGGGGCAAGCTGATGGAGGCGGACGAGACCGGCGGCTTCGACCTCGCGCTCAAGGCGGACGCGTTCTATGTCGAGACGGAGGCGCAAGCGGTCTCGAACGAGGGCAGCACGACCGGGGTTGCGAGCCGGGTGCGGCTTGCGCTCGAAGGCAGCCGCGCGTTCGAGATGGGCAATGACGGCACCCTCACGCCCGGCCTTGAGCTCGGGCTGCGCCACGACGGCGGCGACGCCGAGACCGGGACGGGCGTCGAGCTCGGCGGGCGCATCGCGTATGAGGATACGGCCTCGGGGCTTAGCGTCGAGGCTCGGGTCCGCACGCTGATCGCGCACGAGGACTCGGACTACCGCGAGTGGGGCGCGTCGGGCTCGGTGCGCCTCGATCCCGGGGAGCGCGGGCGCGGGCTCTCCTTCAGCCTGGCGCCCGCGTATGGCGCGGCGTCGAGCGGCATCGACGGGCTGTGGTCGGCGCGCGATGCGACCGGCCTGGCGCCGGAGGCCGAGTTCGAGGCCGGGCAGAGCCTGCAGGGCGAGCTCGGCTACGGGCTGCCCGTGTTCGGCGACCGCTTCACCGGCACGCCGAACCTGGGCTTCGGGCTCTCGGACACGGCGCGCGAGTACCGCGTCGGTTGGCGTCTGACCTCGGCGGTCAGGGGCGATCCCGGCTTCGAGGTCAATCTCGACGCAATGCGCCGCGAGGCCGCGAACGACAACGCAGCGGGCGCGCCGGCCGAGCACGGGATCATGCTGCGCGCCGCGATCCGCTGGTAGGGCCGGCGGTCGCCGTACCCCTCTCCGCAGCGATGCGCGGCCGCCGCATGGCCTCGCCCGTGCCGGAAGGCGGCGCCACGAACCGTATGACGGGCAGCGGCGCGGATCGGCAACCCGCTCGCGGCGAGGCCGGTGCCCGAGCCCCGGTGCGCGGCTGACGGGCGTCGGGCGGTAATGCGCACGGAGGACGCCGCACGGGCCTGGCAGGTGTTGCGACTGCTTCCGGCCTACCGGAATGCGTGGAGCCGACGCCTGCCGCAGCCGGGCCTGCCGGAAGTGGCACCGTTTCCAGTCCGGCTCCAGACGGCGGCCGACCTCGCCGCCGCGCGCTTCGGCCTCCACGCCTGGGAAGACCCCTTCGCGGAGGACGGCCCGGCCTCGCCCTTCTGGCATGTGGCGCCGATGCTGCCGGCGGCGGCCGGCCCGCGGGCGACGCCGCTCGACGGGGCGGCGGCGGACGGGCTGTCGGTCGCGGGGCTGCGGCTGATCGACGGCAGCCTGGTGGTCAAGCTGGAGAACGGCGGCGCGGCGGTTCAGCTATCGGTCGAGCCGGGCAGCGGCTTCGGCCCCGGCGACGGGGTGCTGGCGCAGCACGACCTGCTGGCGGATCCCCGCGCGTTCCTGGCCCGGCTGCGCAACGCCCGTGCGCTTGCGGCCGGGGACCCCCCTCGGCGGGGCGGGGGTCGGGGGACGGAGACTTGTTGAAGGCGGTGGAGGGGCTGGCGGCCGGGAAGAAGCTGCCGGAGATCGCGCTCGACATATACGGCGCGGACAAGGTCGCGGACAGGGGGCTGCACTCCGACGGCGACCTGCGCGCCGCGGCGCGGCGCCTGGTCAAGAAGGCGCGCTTCCTGATGAAGGGCGGCTATCTGGAGCTCGCCGCCGGACGCCGGCCCCGCCTGTGACGGCGGGCCTGCCCCCTCCCGGCCCTCGGCAAGTTTGATCCGGAGCGGCGCCGCCCCGGCGCCGCTCTTCCTTCGCTTGCGCGGCGTCCTCGACCGGATTCCCGGCCCGGCTGTCTGCCGCTCCGATCCGCCCTTCCGGTTCCATCGCGCGCCCCACGGGCGCGATTTTTTTGAATCCGGGTCCTGCGCAACGTCGACTCCGGGCGCCAGTTGCCGCCACTGCGGTTCATGCGCCCGTCGCCGCCCGTCGCCCGTTGGCGGCGCGGGGCGTCGCGGGTCGCCGTCTGCGGGGGACGGTCTCGCGATTCCGAAATCGTCCCTGCCCGCGGCCCCGCATCTCCGCTTCGATGACCGCACATGCGCCCGGACAGGGGCAGGCCAGGAGAAGGGGAACGGCATGAACGGGACGATCTATCTGAACACGCGCGAGGCGGCGGCCCATCTGGGTCTCTCCACGCGCACGCTCGACCGCTACCGGGTCTCGGGCGACGGCCCGGTGTTTCTCAAGTTCGGCGGCCGAGTGCGCTATCTGCGTGAGGACCTGGACGAATGGGCCAGGAGCCGGCGGCGCAAGTCGACCTCGGACGACGGCTCGGGCCCGCGGCCCGGGCCTGCGGGGGCGGACCGATGAGCGGCCGGGACCGGGGACGGATGCGGGCGGTCGCCGGCGTGGCGGCGCTCGCCGCGATTGCCGTGCTGGGCGGCGCGGAGGCGGCGCTCGCGACCTCGGACACCACGTTCGGCAGTCCGCTCGACACGGTGGAGGACATCGTCGGCGGCACCGGCGGCCAGCTCGCCGCCGCGCTCGCGGTGGGCGCCGCCCTGGTCGGCTCGGTGCTGCGCTTCAACGCGATGCAGCTCATGGGCGCGGTCGGCGTCGGCATCGCGGCGGGCGCCGGCACCGGCATCGTGACCGGGCTGGTCGGCACCGCGATCGTCTGAGGGATCGTCTGATGAACGACACCGCGCGCCACACGATCCCGCGCCGTCTCGACGATCCGGAGCGCTGGCTGTTCTGGACCGTCGACGAGGCGGCGGCGCTGATGGGCCCGGCGCTGCTCGGCCTTGCGGCCAACCAGTTCGTGCCGGGGCTGATCGCCGGCGTCGGCGGCTGGTTGCTGCTGCGCCGGGTGAAGCGCGGCGGCGGCGCGAACATCGCGCGCTACGCGCTCTACTGGTTCCTGCCGGACTTCGTGCTGCGGCTCAAGGCGACGCCGCCGAGTCATCTCCGGCGGTTCGTCGGCTGATGCGGCGCGGCGACATGGACACTGCCTTGCGCCGCGTGCGCGACATCCGCGTCGCGCTGGCGGGCCTGCTCGTGCTGTCGATGACCGCCAACCTGGCGCTCACCATGAGCTTCGCAGGGCGCGAGACGGTGACCGTGCTGGTGCCCGCCACGGCGGGACCCGGCTGGGAGGTCGGCGGCGGCGGGGTCGGCATCGGCCGGGCGGGCGCGCGGTATCTGGAGGACATGGCGCGCACGGTGGCGGTAACGCTGCTCACGCTGACGCCGGAGAACTCGGCCCATGTCCGCCGCGCGGCGGCGCGGCTTTCCCACGCCTCGGCGCGTGGCGCGATCGGCGCCTGGGTCGAGGCCGAGGCCGCCCGCATGGCCGGGCGCGACCTGGCGAGCGCCTTCTACCCCACAGAGATCCAGGCCGACCCGGCGCGGCTCAGTGTCGAGATCGCGGGCGAGCTCGTGACCTGGATCGGGCGCGAGGAGGCGGCGCGCGAGAACCGGCGCTACCGGCTCGTGTTCCGCATCGATGCCGGGCGGATCGGGCTCCTGCGCTTCGAACAGATGGAGAATGGAAAATGACGATTATCGGTTCGCGCTCCCGCGCGGCGCTGCTTGCCCTGCACATCCTGGCCGTGGTCGTGCTCGCGGCGCCGGCGCCCGCGCTGGCGATGCAGATCCTCGACGCGGCCGATCATGCCGAGCTCGCGGCGGAGATTTCGGCGACGAACGTCAACCGCATCGCGCTCGCGGGCGACCGGATCGCCAAGGTAGTGCGGTCGCCCGACGGATATGCGGTCGAGCACGACGGTGCCTCGGGCGACCTCTATCTCAGGCCGGCGGGCGCGCAGCCGGGAACGGCCGAAGCGGCCCCGGATGGGGGTCCGGGGCGGGCCGGATTCGAGCCCGTCACGCTGTTCATCGGCACCGAGAAGGGTTTCACCTACCGGCTGACGCTCACCCCTTCGCACCACGACTCGGCGCAGATCCTGATCCGCAACGCGGCCGCCCTTCCGGGCGCCGCGGTCGCCGACCCGGTTGCCGGCGGGCCGCACGTCGCGGCGCTGGTGCGGCTGGTGCGCGCTGTCGCCCGGCGCGATCTGCTGCCGGGCTACGCCGTCCATGCGGGCGGGGAAGCGTTGCAGCCCGGACTGACGCTCATCGAGACCTGGCGGGGTCCGCGCTTCGCGGCGCTCGTCCTTGAGGCCGCCCCTTCGGCATCGAGCGGTGCGGACGGAGGCGCGGGCCTCGCCGGGACCATCGGGAGCCTGCTGGGCATCGACGCCGTTGCCGCGCTCTGGCTGGCGCCGCCGGCCACCGGCCCCTCGGGCGGGCGGCTCGGCGTGGCGGTGGTCGAGACCGCCGGCGCGGGAGATCGGCGATGAACGCCCGCGCCGACAGGCGCCCCGCCGGCGACGCGAACGACGCCGATGCGGTCCGGCGGCGCCAGCTGCTGCTGTTCTCGGTCGTCGCGGCGGTCGTACTGGTGGCGGTTGCCGCCTGGCTCGGCATGGGCGGGAGCAAGACGGATGCGCCCAAGGGCGGCATCGACGCCGGGATCGTGGCGCCGGACGCCGCCGAGATGGTCTGGACGCGGCGCTCGGAGGCGCGGCTTAACACGGTCGAGGACGCGCTGCGGCGGATGGAGCAGGAGGCGCGCCGGCTGCGCACCGAGAACGAGGGGCTCCAGGCGAAGCTGGAAGGCCAGACGGCGAACGCGCTCCGGACCATCGACGCGCAAAAGGCGCAGATCGACGAGCTCGAACGGCGGCTTCAGCCTACAGGGCCGGGCAGCGCGCCCGCGGGCGATCCCTGGTTCCGGGGCCAGGCGCCGGCGCCGGCGGGCGGCGATGCGCAGCAGCCGGCCGCGCCGGCGCGGTCGCGCATGATCGAGACGTTCGAGCTGGAGGGGGAGCCGCAGTCCTCCATCGACGATCCCCGCACCGGCCCCGAACTGGTCGCCGACGCCGTGGCGAAACCTGTGTCCGTGTGGCTGCCGGCGGGCGCCCATGCCGAAGCCGTGGTGCTGGCCGGGGTCGACGCTTCCGCCGGGGTCTCCTCCCAGGGCGATCCCCGCCCGGTGCTCATGCGTATTAACGGCCCGGCCTGGACCGCCGCCGAGGACGGCACCGCCCTGCAGGTGGATGTCGACGGCTGCACCGTCACCGGGGCCGCTCACGGCGATCTCTCCTCCGAGAAGGTCTACGTCCGCTTCCGGACCATGACCTGCGCCGGGCCGAAGCCCGGGACGGTGATCGAGACCGAGGTGTCCGGGTTCGTCGCGGGCTCCGGCAAGACCGGGGTGCGCGGCCCGGTGGTGAGCCGCGAAGGGGCGCTGGTCGAGAAGGCGTTCCTCGCCGGCCTGGTCTCCGGCGTCGGCCAGGGCGTCTCCCAGGCGTTCCAGCCCCAGGCGGTCGCCACGGGCGGCGGGGCGGCGGTCGCCAACACCGCGCTCGGCGACATCGGCCGGGCCGGCCTCGGCGCCGGGGCTTCGTCGGCCGGGAACAAGGTCGCCGACTACATGATCCGCCGCGCCGAGCAGTACCAGCCGGTGATCCAGCTCCAGGCCGGCACGAAGGTGACGCTGGTGTTCCTCGAGGGCGCCCGCATCGACGGCCGCGCGCCGATCCAGACCGCCAGGAAAGGACAAGGACAATGATGCATGCCACGAAACACCCGCGCCGCATGGCGCTTCCGGCGGCCGCGCTGGCCGCGCTCCTGCTCGCCGGCTGCTCGTCGGGCCATGTCGGCGAGAGCTGGCAGTGCCCGCTGGCCGACACCGGGACCTGCGACAGCGTCGCCGCCGCCGATCCGGCGGTGCCGGATGCCGACGCCGCCCAAAATACGGTCCTCGCGGAGCCGCTCTGGCGGGTCCGGGCCACGGAGCTGGATACGCCTGTGGCGTCGCCTTGCTCTGCCGACTGTGGCGGGGGTTTCGACCCCTTCGGCTGGCTCGCGCGGCTGTTCGCACCTGAAACCGCCGATCGGGAGAAGACCGCCGCGTCCGACCCGGTCCGGCTCCTGCCGCCCGAAGCCCCGCCCCCCGACGCCCTTCCGGCCGCACCTGAATCGCCTGAATTGCCCGTGGGCGGCGAGACCTCCCCCGACGGCCATGACGATCTCCGCACCGACGAGGTGGTGGCGCGCATCTGGATCGCGCCCTTCGTCGATGCAGACGGGGTCTACCGCGAGGCGTCCTGGGTCCGCGCGGTGCTGGAGCCGGCCGGCTGGAGGCTCGAGTGGTGAAGCGGCTGCTGGAGCTGTTCGAGGGGCCGGAGGCGCCCGGTCCCTGGTCGCCGCCGGAAATGCCCGCCGCGCTGCATGCGCTGCTGCCCTGGCGCGCCTGGGACGAGTCCAGCGAGACCTACGTCAACGCCGCGAGCGCCGGCTTCGTCATCGAGTTGCCGCCCTTCGCCGGCATCGACAGCGAGACCCTGGGCGCACTGGCGGGGACGCTGGCGGATGCCGCGCCCGAGCGCTGCACGATCCAGGTGATCCACTGGGCGAGCCCGAGGTTCGGCGCGGCCTCCCGCGCCTGGGCAGAGCCCCGCAGCGATGCCGGCGGAGCGCTGGCCCGGATGGGTTCGCGGCGCCGCGACCTGCTTACCTCCGGCGGGTGGCACCGGCTGCATGCGGGCGGCCCGCCCTTCACGCTGTCGGACTACCGGGTGTTCGTGACCGCCTGCCTCGCGGCCGGTCCCGGTCCGGCGACGGAGACGGCGCTCGGCGCATTCCGCCGGGCGCTGGAGGGCACGCTGGCGTCCGCAGGGGCGGAGACCCGCCGGCTGGAGCCGGACGCGCTGCTGTCATTGGTGGCCGAGCTGGTCGCGCCGGATATCGGCGGATACCGCGACGGCGGCGCGGAGCGGCCGGCCCGGCGCTGGGCACCCCGCGATCCGCTGCACGAACAGTGCATCGCCCCCGGCCGTGCGCTCACAGTTCATCCGACCGGCCTCACCTTCCATCATCCGGACGATCAAGACATCGCCGTCCGGGTGCTCAGCGCCATTGCCTTCCCCGAGGTCTGGCCGGGCTGGCGCGGCAACGCGCTGATCGGCGACTTTCACCGCGACTTCCTGCAACCGGGCTGCCCGGTGCTGACCTGCCTCACCGTGACCACCGGCGACGAAGCGGCCGGCGAGAAGGCGTTCCTGAAGTCGGCGCGGGCGACTCAGCAGGCCGGCACGGGGATTGCCAGATACCTGCCTGGCCTGCCGGAGAAGGCGCGCGACTGGCAGGCCGTCACCGAGAGGATCAAGGACGGCGAGAAGCTGGTCCGCGCCTGCTACGTGGCGGCCGTGTATGCCCCGCTGGATGCGCTCGACGAGGCCGAGCAGGCGGTGCGCGCGATCTATCACGGCCAGGGCTGGCGGGTGAACGCCGAGCGCTACATGCAGCTGCCGTCCTGGCTCGCCTGCCTGCCGATGGCGTCTGCCGGCGGTCTCGACGCCGACCTCGAACGCATGGGCCGGATGAAGACGCTGCTGACGTCCTCGGCGGTCAATCTCGCGCCGTGGCACGGCGAGTGGCGGGGGCAACCCCACAACCCGGACAACCCGCCCGCCCTCTTCCTGATTGGGCGCCGCGGTCAGCCGGCCTGCTGGTCGCCCTTCGCCAACGAGGCCGGCAACTACAACGTCGCGGTCACGGGGAAGTCCGGCTCGGGCAAGTCAGTGCTGATGCAGGAGCTGGTGACCGGGCTGATCGGGGCCGGCGGCGAGGCCGTGGTGATCGACGACGGACGGTCCTTCCAGCACACCGCCGAGGCGCTTGGCGGCGCCTTCATCGCCTTCGGGAAGGACCCGGCTTGCCTCAATCCCTTCGCCATGATCGACGCCGGGACGGCGGAGCATGACGGCGACTACCGCGAAGAGTGCTTCGCGATGCTGGCCGGCGTGATCGGGCGCATGGCAAGGCGCCGGGGCTCGATCGACGACATCGAGGCGGCGCTGATCGCGGAGGCCATCGCGGCGGCCTGGGACGAGGCCGGCAACGATGCCGATCTCGGCACGGTGCGGGGCCATCTCGCCAAGCGCGACGACCGCCGTGCCACCGACATGGCGACCTCGCTCGGCCCCTGGTGTCCGGGCGGGGCGATGGGGCGCCTGTTCGCCGGGAGCAACGTGCCGGACCTGGAGAACGCCATGACGGTGTTCGAGCTCGCCGAGCTCAAGGGCCGCGGCGACGTCCAGGCGGTGGTCCTCATGCTGGTGGTCTTCCTCTCGACCCAGCGCATGTATCACGGCCCCCGCACAAGGGCGAAGGCGATCGTCATCGACGAGGCCTGGGACCTGCTCTCCGGCGAGGACAGCAAGGCATTCCTCGAAGGCGCCGCGAGACGAGCGCGGAAGTACCGCGGCGCGCTCGTGACCGGCACCCAGAGCGTCAACGACTATTACGCCAACCCGGCGGCGCGCGCCGCCTGGGAGAACTCGGATTGGGTGATCTTCCTCGCCCAGAAGGACGAGTCGGTCGAGCTCCTGAAGTCCGAGAAGCGCATCCACTGCGATCCCGGCATGGAGCGGGCGCTGAAGAGCCTGACGACCGCCGACGGGCGCTATGCCGAACTGGTGCTGCACGGCCCGGACGGCTGGCGCGTCGCGCGGCTGGTGCTCGACGCCTGGTCGGTCGCGCTCTTCTCGTCGCGCGGCCCGGCCTTCGCCGCCGTGGAAAACCTCAAGGCGCAGGGCCTCACCACCGTCGAGGCCATCGACCGGCTGGCGGGCGATAAAGCTCGTCCCGCTGACGCCGCAGCCGCTGCCGGACATTCCGAACCATCAGAAACGGGAGAAACCGCATGACGCGGAAAGCAACCGCCCGACGTCCGCTCACCTGGCCGGACGACCCCGAGACCGTGACGGCGGCCGATATCGACTTCGAGGCGCTGGCCCATGTGCTCGCCAACACCTGCCGCCGGGGCGGCTGCACCCGGCTCTATCACTCGGTCGCGGCCCATGCGGTGGTCGTCAGCGAGGAGATCGCGGCGCTCGACGGGCTGGGCGAGGAAGACCGGCGGACGCTGGCGCTGCACGCGCTCATCGCGAATGCGCCGTCCGCCTGGCTCCGGGGGCGTCTGCCGGACTCGCAGCGCGCGGCCGAACGCGCCGGGAAGCTCGCCACCGGGATCGAGACCGCGGTGCGCGAAGCGGCAGGCCTCGACGCCGTGCTCGACGAGGAGCAGGCGGAGCTCTTGCGCTTCGTCACCCGGATGGCGGCCGCGGCCGAGCGCCGGGACATCGTGGAGGATGCGCCCGCGGGTGCCGGCGTCGCCTTCCCGCCGCTGAAGCGGCGCATCCGCTCGATCCCGCCGGACAAGGCCGCCGAGGGCTGGCTCGCCCGTTTCCGGGCGCTCGCCGGGCCGGAGGACGAGCGGCGCGGGCGTGTCTCCCGAACGGACGAGCCGGATGCCGCGCAAACCTGACCGGGACCGGCGCGATTCCTCGTGGCCGGTGCTGCTGTCCGCCGTGCTGCTTTCGGGCGCCGTGGCGGCGGCGGTCGCGGCCGCGACGCTCCGCTACGGCGTCGAGGCGCCGCCACGCATCGCCGGCGTCCGGCTTGCCGAGATCACGGCGGCCTACACCACGCGCGCCGCGAGCGAAGGCGAGACTGCCGAGGACATGCGGGCTTGGGGCGAGGCCCTCGAAGCGGCGCTCGACCGGGTTGCGTTGCAACATCGCCTGGTGCTGCTTCCGGCCCGCGCCGTGGCCGCCGGGGCGCCCGATGCGACGGCGCGGGTCGAGGCGGCGCTTGCGGCGATCCTCGCGGCTCGGGGAGAGGCGCGGTGAGCGCGAAGGGGCTGCAATTTGCGCCGGGCCGCGTGCGGTCGCGGCGGGGCCGGATCGGCCTTGCCGTAATGGTGGCGCTGGCGGCGCTCTGGCTCGCCGCGGTCTCGCGCGTCCATGTCAATGCGAGCTGGTCCGACGGGGCCTGGGGCTATGCCGCCTTCCCGCTGTTCGGCGAGGAACCGAAGATCGGCGACCGGGTGCTGATCGAGCCGCCGGATTCTGTGGACTCCCCGGTTCCTTACCTCAAGACGGTGCTCGGCGTGCCGGGCATGCGGGTCTCGGTCGGAACGGACAGAACGGTCTTTCTGGACGGCAAGCCGGTCGGCCGTGCCAAGGTGCATGCGCTCGACGGCCGGCCCCTCGCGGCGATCGCGCCCGGGGTCATCCCGCCGGGGCACTTCTACGTGCACGCCGACCACGTCGACAGCCACGACAGCCGGTACGCGGAGATCGGCCTCGTGCCGCGCGCGCGCATTCTGGGACGCGCCGTCGCCATGCCGGACATCCCATGGCTGGGGCTGAACGGACCGTTGATCGGGCCGGAGGATGCCGCTCCGGCATCGGAGTCCACCACGATCCTGCCGCATGTGCATGACGGGCCGCCACCCGTGGAGGCGGCGCGATGAGGCGCGCAATCCCGAGGATGCTTATCGCCGCCCTGCTGCTCGCGGCCGCACTGCCGGGGGACGGTTCAGCGAAGGACCTGGGCGTGCGCGGCGCGACCTGGCCGGTCGCCGAGCCGGATCTGCTGGCGCAGATCGAGTCGCGGCTCATCGAAATGGACCGCTCGGGCGAGCTGGCGCGGCTGGAGCAAGAGGCGCGTGCCGATGCACGCAGGAAGCTGGAGGAGCCGGACCCGGCGCCTGGCATCGCACCGGTGAGAGAGGAACGCAGCCGCCTGCTCGATCCCGCGATCACAGTCGCGCGCGACATCCGAACCTCCGACGGCACGCTCATTGCGGCCGCCGGCACGCGGGTGAACCCGCTGGAGCGCATGACGCTCGCCCGCGACCTGCTGTTCGTCGACGGCAGGCGCGAGGCCGAAATCGCCTGGGCGCTGTCCCGGGAAAAGGAGAGCGCGCGCCCTTCCAAGATCGTGCTGCTCGCCGGACGGCCGCTGGAGCTGATGCGGCGGCACCGCCGGGCCTTCTTCTTCGACCAGGGCGGGCGGCTGGCGGCGCGCTTCGGGCTGCGGTTCACGCCGGTGCTGGTCGTCCAAGACGGGACGCAACTGCGCATAACCGAGATCCCGGTCGATGACCGGAAGGATCCCGGCTCGGAGGCCGGGACAAGCCCCGAAGATGAGGATTGAAACCATGCTGAACATGAACCGGGCGACCCTCGTGGGCCATGCCGGACGCGATCCCGAGATCCGCGACCTGAAGAACATCGGCAAGGCGGCGACCTTCTCGCTTGCCACCACCGAGAAGTGGACCGACCGGGAGGGCCGGCCTGGCGAGGCGACCGAGTGGCACCGGGTGGTGGTCTACGGGCCGGCCGTCGAGCCGGTCTCGAAGATGCTCCGCAAGGGCGATGCGGTCATGGTCGAGGGCCGGATCGCAACGCGCGATTACCGCGACCGGGAAGGGAACGACCGGGCGATCACCGAGATCGTCGTCGCCGGCGCACAGGGCACGGTCAACATGCTGGGCGGCAGGCGCTCGCAAACAGCCGATGCGGGCGAAAATCCGGAAGCCGGAGATGACCCGGGCGGGGAACCGGCAGCGCCGGCAAACGGCGAGATGCCGGACGCCCCGGAATGATCCGCCGGTTCGCCATTCCGGCGGCGTTCGCACTTGCGGCCGTCTTCTGGTCCGGCTCGGCCTCGGCGCAGTCCTGCACCGGGCGGTTCGTGAACCCGATCTCGGACGTCTGCTGGGAGTGCATCTTTCCGATCTCGATCGGACCGATCACCATCGGCAGCGTCTCGGGCGTGCTGGACACGCCGAACCCGTCCTCGCCGATCTGCTTTTGCGGCTCGCCGATTCCCCGCATCGGTCTCTCGCTCGGGGTCTGGGAGCCGGCCCGGCTGGTCGACGCGACGCGGGCGCCCTGGTGCTTCCCCAATCTCGGCGGCCTCACCATAAACCCCGGCCTGCCGGCCGG
>MKWU01005617.1_pt1 | contig 13477 bp, 12 predicted proteins | sample 809101 | NCBI WGS metagenome assembly MKWU01 (sample SAMN05860141, study PRJNA318959) | sponge metagenome | host: Aplysina aerophoba | place: Slovenia: Piran, Adriatic Sea, Gulf of Piran | collected 2013-05-07 | reverse complement strand
GAGCCGGGCGGCGTCCTCGGCGGCGGCGAAGCGGGGCAGCACGCGCGCCTGGCGCGCGCGGAGCGCGGCGACCGCGCAGACCAGGGTCTCCCGTCTCAGCGCCGCCCACGCCTCGCCCCGCGCGCTTGCGGCGTAGTGCCAGAATCCTGCCAGCATCGCGCCGTAGGTCGCGTCGAACTCCGCGCGAGGCAGGGCCGTCAGGCGCCACAGCGCCTCGACCCGCTCGCGCTCGGGGGCCGTGAACACGTCGGCGGCCCCGGGCGCCTCCGCGCAGCTCCCCGCCTTCCTTCCGAAGATCCCCATCGACCTCATCCCGTGCGTCGGACCCGGTGTGCTCACCCTGCTTGAGAGCGAATGAAAATATAACGTTTTCAATAGGTTGATGATAGTCCGGGCGACGCGACGGCCCGCGCCCCGCGCCGGCCCGCCCCCCCCCGAGCCCCCCTCCGCCCGGGAGTCGCCGGCCCCCCGCCGCCACAGGAGGGCAGGGTCTCGCGGTCGATGACATAGTGCGTATCGTGGTCGAACAGGCGACGGCCGAATGCGGGCCGGACTTCGGGGCGCTGGTGGCGAACCCGACCACCGTGGTGGGGAACGAGGCAGCACGGCGTGGCGAGGTCATAGAGCTCGGCACCCCGGAGGAGGCGATCGCCGAGCTCAATCGGGACGACTGAGGACCGGGGCGCCAGGGGAGCTGGCGCGTGCGGTCGGTCAGGCGCACGGCGCAGTTCCGGCTTGACCTCAAACCCGTGTACGGCAAGCGCGGGTCTGATGCGCTGGAGCATGTCCGCGTGGGTTCCCACGCGCAGCGCGGGCTGTGATTCATGGACAGCTTCTCCGGATCCTTTTCGGGGAGGGGCGATCCCTTCGGGCCGGGCTCTCGTGCTTCGCACCGAGCCCCGGCAAGCCGGGTCTCGGCCCTTCGGGCTTCGATCCCTATCGCGGGCGCCCCGCCGGCCTCACGCCGCTTTCTCGGCCGCCCTGGTCGCGTAGTCGCTGCAGGGCCGCGGCGACCGTGGCCGGTCACCGGCCACGCTCGTCGAGTCCAGCCAGACCTCGATGGGTGGTTCTTCCCGATCCAATCCCATTCACTTCTGCCGAAGGGCGAACAGTCTCCATGCCGTGCGTAATGCCAGCGCCGGCGCGTGCACCGCCAGGCGGAGAAGAAATCCTGCCGAGTACCACAACCGCACGCGGGAGAGCATCGCCGCCCCCCGGTCGATATCCCCGGCGCGTAGCGCGCCTATGGCGAAGACACCCCACACCTCGTCGCCGGAGAAGCCCGAGCCAGCCATGCCCCAGCATCACCGCACCGCCTGCGCAACGTCCATCGAAATCCGTCCCGGGAGCCGCAGGGATTCGTGCCGACTTCACGGGCCCTGGCACCTACGGACGGCGTAGAGTGGTCCCGCCACCAACGCCCCTCCCTCGCGTCTCGCCCAACGGCCCTCCGCTCGGGCACTTGACGTCCCGGACAGGAGACCCGGGAACGCAGAATTCTCGTGTGGGGGCGGGGGAGTCGGCTCCGCGACTCACCAGCCGGGCTATCCGTTCCGCGAAGCCCCGCAGGTGCCGGCGAAACGCAGCCCGGCCTCGGTTGAATTCTCCAATCTTGCCCTCAGACTCCCTTCGGCCGAAGGCCATCGTCAGCCGGTACACGCCTCTGGACCGCTATACAGAGGCCCGCAGCCACGCCGCGAAACGATTCGCGCCGGAGCACCGCCCACACGTCGCTCCGCGCGCTTGCGGCGTAGCGCCACAGCCCAGTGTCTGTGTGCACCGGATTCATTGAACGCCGCCACCCCCAAGCGTATCCTCTTTGATGTTGGTTCGATCGCGCGCACGGTAACGCCCATGAAGACGTTTGCGAAAACAAGTCCTGAGCGACCCATGCAGCTTGAAGAAGCGGTTTGGATCGATCCTGGACGCATGAGCGGTGTGCCCTGTTTCCGCGGTACGCGCCTTCCCGTCCAACAGCTCTTCGACTGGATCGAGGACGGTGTTCCGGTGGACGAGTTCCAGCGCGACTTTCAGATCGATCCCAGGGCCGTCGCCGCCGTCCTGCGTGCCGGAGCGACGGCCGTCTGCGCCGCCGCAGCCCGCAATCCCGACTGCGTCTCCCCTTCCTGACGCCCGGGCGTGAAGGTTCTCCTTGACGTCGGTGTGTCGCCGCGCCTACGCCAGCCACTCCAGCAGCACCTCGGCGGTGTCGTGGTCGAGTCCGCCGTTTTCCACAACTGGCGCTCACTCCGCGACGACGAACTCCTGGCCGTGGCGGAGCGCCGAGGCTTCACGACCCTCGTAACCACTGACAAGCGCATGGCGGAGGAACAGCCGCATGCGCCCATCGCGATCATCGCAGTCGACGACAACAGCCTCGGCGGACTCCTGGCCGCAGCCTCCACCATTGCCGCCGCCATTCGTTCGACGCTTCCGGGCGAGAACTGCCTTGTCCCGGTCGCACGGGTTCGCCGATGACGCGTACTTACCCGCCCGAATTGTGCGTCACGGTGCGTCCGGAGTGACGGACTGGTCCGAGTGCATCGCCCAGGTCGCACCTCAAATCGTCCGCATCCAGACGGCCGATCGATCCGGCACGGGCTTCATCAACCACGGCTCCGACGGCGGCGCCCGGTTCATCGCCACCGCCCGCCACGTCATCGAATCCTTCCCACGGCATTGATGCTTTCGAAGCTGAGTGGACTATGGTGAGCCTGTGTCACAACGTCCTGAAGCTGTTCGGTCACCGGTGTGCCGGGCCGAGTCCGGTCTGAGAGACCCACGTCCGAGCCCTCGCACGCCTGCGACAAACCGAAATCGCTCCCAATAACTTCACTTCGCAACGGAGGCGACCATGAATGCCAATCATTATCTTCTGCACCCATCACCCCAACGGCTACGCCGTACAGACTCCTAACCCGCATGCTTCACCGATATCCCATTTCGATGCGCGTTTCTTGTGAATGACGCTGATCTCGCCAATATTCCGGAGGAACCGGCACAGATTTCTGCGACCGGGCCGGATTTGCAAGGCTTGAAGAGGGATTGTGCGTGCTTTTTGGTGTCGGGAGGACGCTGAGGTCTCGTCCGGTGCGTGCGGCGACCTCGGCGCTGCGCCGATCATCGGTCTCGGGTGTGGGATCGGCCCTCAGGCTATCCGGACGGATTCCACAAGGGAGCCCTTTGCAAGTTCGCCAGCACCTGGGTAAAGGTCTTGGCGTATGGATACGCTTGGGAGAACGACAACCACACCCGCCGGGCGGTGATCTTGACCCGGGCTCCGATCTTCAACAGCTTCAGACGCAGCGTGGCGCACTGGGCGCGGGCGAACTGCGTGCCCTCGGTACCGAGTCGTCGAAGCGCGTGCATCAGCACGTAGGCGAACGAGGAGAAGTACAGCCGCAACTGGTTCGCCCGCATCGTGTGCGCGCTGGTGCGGTCGGCAAAGAGGTCGAGCTGCTGCTCCTTGATGCGATTCTCCATGTCCCCGCGCGCGCAGTAGAGCTTCTCGTACAACCTCCGGGCGGCGGCCTTGCGTGGCGAGAGATTGGTCACTACGAACCGCGGATTCTCCCCCTTCGACAGATATTCCGCCTTGCCGACCACACGCCGCTTGCGGCTCCACGATTTGCGAGTCCGGTAGGTGAAGTCGCGGAACCGCCGCGCCGCCTTGCCGGTGCGACGATGAACGCTGTGCGCTTCATGCATCGCGCCGCCCAGGGCTCGGACCAGGCGCTGATTGCGCGCCAATCCCAGCACGAAGCCGACCCCGTGGTCCTCGCACCACTTCATCAACGAGTCGCGGCAATAGCCCGAATCGCCCCGGATGTTGATTCGTGTGCGCGGCCAGTGTCGGCGAATCCGCCCGACGATGCGTTCGAGCTCCTCGATGCTGCCGGCCGAGGCGTCCTGATTCGATTCGCGCAGCCGCGCGCACAGCAGATGCTCGCCGCAGAAGATGTACAGCGGCAGATAACAGTAACAACCGTAGTAGCCGTGAAAGAACCGCCCTTCCTGGTGCCCGTGCAACGGGTCGTCGGTGGCATCGAGGTCGAGCCAGATCTCGCGCGGCACGCGCGAATGCGATTCAACAAAGAGCTCGACCAACAACTCATCGAACGCTTCGGGGCGCGCGACGATGCGCTTGTAGCGGTGGTTCGCCGCCTCCTCGGGTTCGCCCAGTTCCATGCGGTTCAACGTGCTCGCGCTCGCCAATGCATAGCCGCGGTCGCGCTCGCGAATCCGCTTCTCGCCGGTCACATCGCGCTTGCCCACCAGCAGCGACAGCACCGCATCACCACGCAATTCGCCATGGTCGTTGAGGTCTTCATAGCCGAGGGCGATTCCATAGACTCGCTGCGACACCAACTCGTGCACGTCATGTTCGACGCTCGCTCGATTGCGGTAGTCGACGAAGCATCTCGACATTCGCGCCGTCACCCCGGTGCGCTTGTCCACCTCGCGAAGCAGCACGCCGCCAGCGTCGGAGCTGATGCGCCCACCATCGAATCGTCCGGTGACCAAACGCCGTCCCAGGGCGTGAAACTCAAGCTGTTCGCCAGTACACTGTGTCTTCAAGGCTGCTTCCTCCACGTGTGGCCTAAACGATTGATCGCACAACCGTTATGCCACCGGAAGCAGCCTTTTTCTACCCCCTTCGTGAGTTTTTCGGGCTAAGGCACTGTAACCATTAATGTTATTCTCCTGATACAAAATTGGTAATCGGATAGTCACCGGATTCGATCATATTCCAGGCGACGCATGCCGCACGCCGCGCCTGCTGAGCCCCACCTATCCGGAATCGCCCGTACACGTTCCATCCGGCCGTGGAGCCCACCGCCCGCCACTGCATCCGGCACGCGAAAACGGCGCATTTCTGCACATCTCAGCCGATCAGCACTACCCATCGTCCGGATCTGCACGGCCTGTCGGAACGTTTACAATCGCCCATCCAACAGCAACCCTTCGTGCCGAGCCACCCCCCGACCGTCAGTATCTGCCCTTCGAGCCACGCGGGACGCGTGCAGGGTCCAGTACAGTACCCAGGCTCCCCATGCGGCCCGCTCATGTCGCCCGGTCCGGCAGTGCGGTCAGCACGATATCGTAGTCGTCGAGCGCCTCCAGGAACTCCACATGCCGGACCAGCTCCGCTATACCGCTCCTCCCCGCCGGCCGGGCTCTACTCGCTTCCCAAAGCCACTGCGAGTATTGGCCGTCCGGTGATGATCCCTCGTGCACGCCCGTACAGACAACAAGATTCGTCAATTGAACCACAACATTTGGGTGCGATACCATGGCAGCCTGGAAGATATAGAGGAAAGAGACCGGTTTGGACCTGTTCGCCGACTGGAAGGGAAAGATCACGCTGCCGCCGACTCCCCTTCGTAAGGAGATCGTCGGCGGCAACGCCTTATTCCAGCAGGCGTTTCGCGGTGGTTGCTTCGACGCGAAGCTGTCCGAATCCGAAGTAAAAGGTCACGCTCTCGTTCAAACGCGTCTAAATTCCCCTTTCAATGCCCTGCTGCTGCGGCGAAAGGGTGCGCGCCGCACAGAGACTAGGTATCTGGTCTTGTCCGCGTCGGACCTCGACAACATCGACGATCTCGGGCCGGAGACCAAGCTGCTGTGGGACGATCTCAGCCTGCTGACCGGGAGTTTCAGCGCGCCGGAGCAGATACTCCAAAGCTGGAAGGACCGGTTCCTGTTCCGCGAGGAAGACCCGGATACGCACACGAAAGGACTGCGTCCACCGCAAGTCGGCGCCTTGCATGCGATAGCGGCGCATTTTTCGGTCGGAAGCAATTTCGAGCCGGCGACGGTCGTGCTGCCCACCGGCACCGGCAAGACCGAGACCATGTTGTCATTGCAGGTCTACAGACGGCTCCGACGGACCCTCGTCATCGTACCGAGTGACGCTCTGCGCACGCAGATCGCGAACAAGTTCGTCTCTCTGGGCGTGCTGCCCAACGCCGGCGTCGTGCCGTGCGAAACGATAGGCCCCGTTGTGGCGAAGCTCACCACCGGTCTACCTTCGGTCAAGGTTGCAGCGGCCGTGATCGGGAAGGCCAACGTCATTGTCGCGCTGCCGCAGACACTGAGCGCATCGGTTCCCGAAGCGCTTGAAGTCCTGACGGACAATTGCACCGACTTGATCGTCGATGAGGCTCATCACATTCCCGCGTCCCAATGGTCAAGCGTGCGCGAGATGTTTGCCAAGAAAAGGATTACGCAGTTTACCGCGACCCCGTTCCGCCGAGACAATCGCCGCATCGACGGGAAGATCGTCTTCAACTTCAAGCTGGGCGACGCGCAGGCTGCTGACTATTACCGGCCGATCAATCTCAAGACCATCGAGGAGTTCGGGGACGAGGAAACGCGCGACCGGCGTATTGCGGAAGCGGCGATCGAGGTGCTTCGGCACGACCGGGATACGCTTGCGCGCGACCACATCCTGATGGCGCGATGCAGATCCCAGTCGCGCGCCGAACGTCTCTTCGATCTCTACCAAGAACTCGCGCCGGATCTGTCGCCGCAGCTCTTATTCTCCGGTCCGGGGCGCGTGCGACAGAATCGTGCAGCCTTGGGACGGCTGACAAACCGTGCAGACAGTAACGCGCATATCGTCGTCTGTGTCGATATGCTGGGTGAAGGCTTCGACCTGCCTAACCTGAAAGTGGCCGCGCTTCACGATGCCCACAAATCGCTGGCAATCACACTGCAGTTCGTCGGCCGGTTCACGCGAAAGGGCAACTGGGAGCAGGTTGGCGAAGCCACGGTGGTTGCGAACATCGCCGATCCCAAAACCGAAGGGAAGCTGGAGGCGCTGTATTCCGAAGGCGCTGACTGGGACGGCTTGGTCAGGCGGCTCAGCGAAGAGCGGATCGAGGAAGAATTGCGATTGCAAGACGTGGTCCACAAACTGCGTGAGCGCGGGGATCTGCACGCGCACATTTCGCTCTGGAACCTTCGACCGTCTCTGTCCACGCAGATATTCAGAACGCGGTGCGCGAAATGGCGACCGCAAGACTACCTAAGAGTGCTGTCGAACGACGCGGAGACCTGGTATGCGATCAGCGAGGACGATGCCGTTCTGGTCGCCGTCGTGCATCGCAACACTCGCGTTCGATGGGGCAAGTACCAAAACCTGCTCGACTCCCAGTACGACCTGATCGTTGCCAGATGGGACAAGGAAAATTCGGCCCTGTTTGTCTACGCCAGCGATTACGACGGGCTGAGAAGCACTGCGCTTGCGAAAGCGATCACCGATGACAAGACCTCGCTTCTTCAAGGCCCCGTCATCTTCAACATTTTGAACAATGTCGAGCTGCCTCTGGTGAAAAACCTGGGGTCATCGAGCATCGGCGCGATCAGCTTCACGTCGTATTTCGGGCCGAACGTCACAGAGGGTCTTGCCAGCATCGAACGTGCCGAATCCGCTCTGAACAACATAGCTTGCGTCGGCTACGAAGACGGCGATCGGGTGCTCTGGGGCGGCACGCAGAAGCGAGGCAAGGTCTGGCAACAGGCGGCCGGCACGGTAGCGCAATGGGTCGACTGGACGACCCATACTTGGACCAAGGTTTCGACCGAAGATGAGATCGACGCGAACATCACGCGCGATTTCCTGCGCCCGAAAAGGCTCACCGAACCTTATCAAGCGCATCCGATCGGCGTACAATGGGGTGAGCAGGCACAGGCAGGCTACAGTGACAAGCAGTTTATGGTGTTCGGCACGGCCGAGGCGCCCCTTTACCTCGTCGAGCTCGAAATAGCCGCGGTCGAACATGACGGCGCCATTATATTGCGATTGTCGAGCGACGGTGCCGCATCCGAATACCGCTTCCTTATCGATGGCGCGATGGAAGCCGGATACCGCTACGTAAAACTGTCAGGCCCGGACGTTTTCTTTCGCAAGAGCAACGGCCCGAAGACAGACCTGAGCGAGTATTTTGTGAGCGATCCGGTGATTGTGCGATATGCTGACGGCACATATTCATACAACTGTTATCACATCCCGGTGCCGATTGATGCCGGGGAATTTCCGCGGGACCGGCTGGAGGTGTGGGAGTGGGACGACATTCCGTTGAACCGGGAATCCATCGGAAAAGCGGGGAACGAGGACACGATTCAGTTCCGCAGTTTCCTGAACGTCGCCGATGAATACGCGCTCGTCTTTAATGACGACGGGAAAGGCGAAGCGGGCGATCTCGTCTGCCTGAAGGATATCGATGAGAACACGATCAAGTTGTGCCTCGTCCATTGCAAGGGCGCGTTCGGTGGAAAGGTGTCGAACAATATCGACAACTTCTACACGGTCTGTGGCCAGGCGCAGAAAAGCATGACGGTCAAGCATCTCGGCATCGGGCGACTGTACCATGACCTCAAGCGTCGCCATGAGATATGGGACAGGGAAGGCCATTCGCGCTTTCTGAAGGGCGATATGAAACTGCTTTCATACTTCAAGGAAAAAGCGAGACGATCGAAGGTAACGTTCGAGGTAATCGTCGTGCAACCCGGTGGCTCGAAGCCGGTGCTAAGCGCAGATATTCTTAAATTGCTCGGAACAACCGAACTGTTCCTGAAGACAACGACGCAGGGCGAGTTTCGTGTTGTTGTTTCACGGTGATGGTCTAACCCAACTTGAACAGCACGGTTGCAATGTTCACCACAGATTAATGGGTTTGGCCGTCGGCGCCGGTTGTATGTACTACACTTCCGAGGTTCGGTGTTAGGCCGGGCGTTCGCGCCGGGTCAGCACGCGATATGTGACTGCCGCCGACAACCTCGGCTTCTCGCTGCACGCCGTGCGCTTGGAAGCCGGCGCTTCCACGGAGCTCTGGTACAAGCATCACTCGGAAGCGAACCTGATTCTCAATGGCGCCGTCGATGTGACCGACCATGGGATTGGCGAAACCCACCGACTCGGCCCTGGCGCGCTCTATCTCGTCGGTCCTGCCGACCGTCACCGGATCGAGACGCAGGGAGGAGTGCATCTCATCAGTGTGTTCAATCCGCCGCTGACCGGCAGCGAGAGTCACGACGAAGACGGCGGTTATCCGCCGACGGGGCCGATTCCACCCGGTCCCGTTCTGACGTAGGACGCGCGGTTCGTACCTTCACCGGAACCTGCTTCCGTTCCACGGCGGAGACGGACAGCCAACGCATTTTCGCGCCGACCGCAGCGACTTTTTCCAAGGCGAGCAGCGAGTACAGTCCAACCGCGATACCGGCCATTTCCCGCTCGCAGCTTCGCTGGTGGTGCAGGAGCCTGCATGAGATCGACCCTGGATGCCACCTGCATCCGGCTGGTAGTCAGTTGCGCATGCGCTCCAGTGCCCGAGCCGCTTCGATGTCTTGTTCGGTGCAGGCCAGGACCATGGACCAGCCGAAAGAGCCCATCTGCCCTTCGCATCGGTCGATGATCGAGCTGTGCGAAGGGATGAGCTTCTGCAACTCCTCGTATGCTTCCAGGTCCTGATCGACACAGGCCTTTACCATCGAAGCGCCATAGCTTCCCATCTGCGTCTGGCACCGGTCGATGATTTCGTTTCGGAGGGAAGCTTCCTCGCGGTCTTTCTGCGATCTGGCTGCGGGTGACGCGGCCTTGGCCAAGGCGTCATAGCAGGCCAGCCGCTTGGTGTCGTCCGCGACCACGGCGCATTCCGAGAGGTCGGCAGCGATGACGGGCACGAGCGAGAGTCCGGCAAGCATGGCTCCAACCATCAGGAAGTTTTTCATCGTCCCCCGCTCCAATCGGCGTCCTGTCCACGCATACTCGTGCGCCATCCGGCTGACTTCGCCGAGCATCTCGTCGCCTCCCGAAGGTCAGGCCCATTCGAGCTCGCCAAGCGAGTCGTCGTCGCTTTTCGGCTGAAGCTACCTCGTTTCCGTGGATGGTAGAAGATTGCCGCCCCTGCCGCATTCGGACGTGGACTCGCCCAATCTCGTCGAGCGAGATCTCCTCGCGGAGGCGACCCGGAGCGAGACCGCGGCGTGGAGATCTGCTCCCACGAGTCGCGGCGGGGCTGCACTGCGGTCGTGGCCATAGCGAAGCGCGCGGTTGCGCGCGAGCGGGGGTCTGTGAGGCCGAGCATCGCCCGAGAGTGAAGTGCGTGACACCGACCGGGGGCAGGGGATCATCAAGGGGGGATCACCGCACACAGGCGATTCGTGTGCTTCGCGATGGCCGGCGAGGGAAGGGACACCGTGAAGCGGACTCGGGCGACCGCATGGCACAACATGGCAGCCGCGACCCGGCCGTCCTCGATGCGGGCCCGTTCGCGTTCGTCTTCCCACTGTTCCCAAGGAACTCGTCGTCGAGAAGGTATACTGGCTAGGTTCAAGCAAGGGACTATCGCCGAATGCGGAAGACTGGAACCCCGAGCGCGGCGGAGACTCCTCGCGTGGCGGACGCGGACGCTCCGGCGGAACAGCCAGGACCGACCTGCTTCGTAATCCAGCCGTTTGATCGGGGCAAGTTCGACAAGCGATACGAGGATGCTTTCGAGCCGGCGCTCGCCGAAGCCGGTTTCTCGGCCTACCGAGTCGACGAAGATCCAGGCACCGACGTCTTGATTACCGCAATAGAACAGGGAATCCGGTCTGCGGCAATCTGCCTGGCTGACGTGACGAAGGACAATCCGAACGTCTGGTATGAACTTGGCTATGCCTATGCCGCCGGCAAGCCTGTAGTCCTCACGTGCTGCGACGAACGAGAAGGGCCACTGCCGTTCGACATACGTCATCGGCACGTAATCCACTACCAATCCGAGTCGGCCATCGACTTCGAGAATCTGAAACTCGACATTGCACAACGCGCAAGTGTGCTCTTGGAAAGAGTGGCGGAGAGGCAAATGGACGATGCAGACCCGATCGCGCCCCAGGACGGGCTACCCCAGCGAGAGGTTCATCTTCTGGGTTTGGCGGCTGCTGAAACGCCTGCCCCGGATGCGAGGGCGGCCGTATGGACGTTGGAATCGAAGGCCGAGTCGGGCGGCCTCACCCCAGTTGCCTTCGGCCTGGCGTTTCGGGGCCTCACACGGCGAGGGTTCATTGAAAAAGTTTGGATCGAGGACCGTGACGGCGATTACGCCGGAGCGTATGTCACTGACGAGGGTTGGGGTTGGATTGAAGCGCACGACCAACTGTTCAACTTGGAGTCGAAGCCGAGGGTAGCCGTAGAGAACGTGGATTCCATCGACGAAGACGTGCCCTTCTAGGTCGCTTTGCCGTCTCGCCAGCCACAGTTGAAGCCGCCTATTGGCTCCCGGGTAACCTTCTCATCGGCACCACCCTGCCAGGGACGGCGTATGGCGGAATCCCCCGTCCGGCAGGTGCTGTGCTGGCCTGGGGGCGGGTCGTCCACCTTTGCCTCGAAAGCCCTGAGCACCGTCCGGGATGGCCGTTCGCGCTGTGCGCGCCCGCGCTCATCTTCTGGGGCAGATTCAGGCCTTCGGCGACGTGACGGCCGCGACAGAGCGAATGCTCTTCACCGGAAGGCAGGACTGCGCACGGAATCGGTGTGAACGACGGAGAGGGAACGATGCAGATCGACATGGACTACTACGGGGTGTACGCGATGGCCCGTGCGGCCGGGCTGACGAGAGAGGCGAGGGGCGGATTGCGACGGCTTCGGAGCTCGTCGATGACAACGCGGAAGAGGAGCATGTCGAGTTCGGCGACGGCGGGCGCCTCGACCTGATGCCAACGGCTCACCACACGCTCGACACGGAGAACCGGAACGAGGAGATGCAGCGCAAGGTCTGGGTGCCGTTCCACTTCATCCCGGGCAACCGCGGGCGGACCGTCGCCGAACGACTCGTGTGCCGGAAAGACAGCGCCATCGCCCGGGAGGTCGTGGACCACGCGGTCCGGATGGCGAATCGCGCCTTTGGCCCGCAACTCATCGGAATCACGGCTCACGTCTACGCGGACACGTTCTCGCACTACGGATTCTCCGGCGCGAGCTGTCCGGTCAACCGGGTGGATACGGGACAGAGCGGGCCGATCGATGACGACGAGGCGGCTGTCGAGGCGCGAAGAAACCGAGACAAGTTCGCCGGCGGAGGCGATGTGGAGCATGACGACGGGGGCCACTGGTGGCCGATATGACGGAACACCTGATGGGCGGCATCGCCGAGGCCGCGTCGGGTGCGCTCGGGCACGCCGGCGTGGCGACCTGGCCGGACAAGCCGTTCCTCGTGTGGACCGCGGTGTTCGAGCACGAGGTTCCGGCGCGTGAGGTGCGCCAGCACAGGGACAATCCAACGACCTTCCTCGAAGGATGCCGGGCGCTGCACCGGATGTTCTGCAAAGTCGGGAGGGAGGCGCCCCATCTGAGGGAGCGGGTCCCGACCCGGTTCGGGGAGATTGACGAGCGAGTCCAGGGCATTCTGGCAACCGTGGGGGACAAGGGTGTCCGCAGCGACGCATGGAAGGCGGCGGCGATGGACGGGGCGTTCGCAGTTGATCCGGAGGAGATCCCGCAGTATGCAGGTCACGACTGGCTTGCGACCTTGCAAGACTGGCGTGCCCGCCAAGGGACGGATGATGCTGTGCGGAGCCAGGAGGTGGTCGAGAGCGATACGTTCCGGTTCTACCAGGCAGCCGCGATTCACCGGACTTTCGTACTCCGAGACCTGCTTCCCACCCACGGGCTGGCGGTCAACTGACATGAGCTGAAGCGGCTCGCTCGAAGCCGAGTCGCCCGGCAGGTCCTGAACCTCGAGTCCGTCACCTCCTCTCCAGAGCGGCTGTCGCCGCTCGCTCGCCCGTTGGCGAGTACCGTTGTGACACTCCCACCACGTATCCGCTCGCATCGTGCGTGTTCAATCCGGTCGGCGGCGTCGTTTACGGCCCGTCGCGTGGCCGCGGTCATGAGCGTAGCTGTCGGCATCGGTTCCCATGCGCAGCTCCGGCTGGGCCCCCTGGACGGCTTCTCCGGCCCCTTTCAGGGAGGGGCGATGCCCTTCGGGCCCGGGCTCGGCCCTTGCGGGCTTCGATCCCTATCGCGGGCGACCCGCCGGCCTCGCGCCGGGTCGCAGGCCGCCTGGTTGCGCGCTCGCCGCGCTGGCCGCCGGGAACGCGACCACGCCCTTTCGGAAGTCCCGGAGGCTGGGGATGCGGACCCGTCCCGCCACGCCCCGGCAACTGTTCCGCAGGCAGCGCGCGGCGACGGTGCGAAGTCGTACTCCGACAGGGGCCGATCACCGGCGCTTGCGGACCACCTCGGCGTTCGCCCGGGGCGGCGGATGGTCGTCCCAGAGGAGGGGCCCCGGAAACACCGTGCCCTCGCCCCGCCTGCCGTCGGCGAGCACGGCGCGGAAGAGATTGGCCGCGCCGGAGCGCAACGCGCGCACCCGGTGGCGCCCGACCCGGACCACGCGGTTGCGGACCGTGGCCGCGGCGAGGTCGCGCCCGGCGGCGAACGCCTCGAAGCAGGCAGGGGTCACCACGGACACCTCGCCAGCTTCCGGGC
>MKWU01005616.1_pt1 | contig 13477 bp, 9 predicted proteins | sample 809101 | NCBI WGS metagenome assembly MKWU01 (sample SAMN05860141, study PRJNA318959) | sponge metagenome | host: Aplysina aerophoba | place: Slovenia: Piran, Adriatic Sea, Gulf of Piran | collected 2013-05-07 | reverse complement strand
CCAGCGAGCTGCCCTTGGGCGGACAGCGCCGGTTTGCGTTCTTGGCCCGCACAGTGCCCGCGGTCGTGCCCGCCGAACCCGGCGCGCGTGACGCCGCCGGCGGCGGATTCTCGGCCAACGGCGTCCGTTCGAACGGACAGAACAACTTCCTGCTCAATGGCGTTGACAACAACGTCAACGTCATCGACTTCATTAACCAGACCGCTTACGTGGTCGGCCCCTCGGTCGAGGCCATCGGCGAGATGCAGATCTTGACGAATGGCTACAACGCCGAGTACGGGCGCGCCGCTGGCGGCGTGGTCAACGTAACGATCAAGTCCGGGACCAACGAAGTCCACGGCACGCTGTTCGAGTTCCTGCAGAACACAAAGCTCAACGCAAACCCGTGGGAGTTGAACAGGAATGGTAATCCCCGGCAGCCTTACAAGCAAAACCAATACGGCGCGGCGGTTGGCGGACCCATCGCCAAGAACCGCACGTTCTGGTTTGCGGACTACCAAGGGACGCTGATCCGCGACGGCAGCCTGTCCAGCACGCTGACCGTTCCCGCCCCGGGCATGGCCAGCGGGGACTTCTCCTCGGTCATGGTGCCCGGCGACGTGTTGGGACAGGACGTTTTGGGCCGCAACGTGTCTCGCGGTCAGATCTTCGACCGCGATACCCAAAGGGAAATGGGCGGCACCGTCATCCGCGACCCGTTCCCCAACAACATGATTCCCCAAGCGAGGTTCGACCCGATCGCGTCGAACCTGATCGGCCAGTATCCCGCGGAAAACCAGAACCTTACGGCTGCGGGCCAGCGTCCGGGCGGAAACTACTTCACGACCCGCAGCGCAACGCGCGACGTCCATCAGTTTGACGTGCGGGTTGACCACCGGATCTCCGACAACGACAGCCTGTTCGGCAGCTTGAGCTGGATCGACGAGCAAAAGTTTCAGACGCCCCCGCTCCCGGGCGATCTCGATGCCGGCGGCTTTCTGGGAGAGACGGAGGAGAACCTAAGTCGCGCTGCGATGATGAGCTACACCAAGATTTGGTCGCCCACACTCATCACCGAGTCCCGCGTAGCCTACTCCCGGCTGATCACGACCCGCGTGCAGAGCAATGCAGACGCCGACTCGTTCTCCTCCTTGGGGTTCGGTGGTCTCAACCCGTTCACCACGAACAATGGCGGCATGATGCGCTTGGGTCCTCAGGGTTACAGCACGGTCGGTGGCTCGGAATGGCTTCCGACGCAGGAGTACAACAACGTTTGGGACTTTATCCAGAACGTCTCTTGGAACAAGGGCTCCCACGCGATCAAGTTCGGCGCCGAGTATCGCCCGATCGGCTTCCCGTTCTTCCAGGTGCCGTCTCCTCGCGGCCGCATGGACTTCAACCGGGCCGACTCGGATCAAGTCGGCTTCAACGACACCGGCGACGGCATGGCATCTTGGCTGCTCGGCGACGTGCATTGGGCGCGCATTACGACGGCGAACTTCATCTCGTCGTTCAAGGACGCCTATTCATTCTTCGTGCAGGATGACTGGAAGGTCTCTTCCAAGCTGACCCTCAACCTCGGCGTGCGCTACGAGGTGACAACTCCGATCGGCGAGAAGTTCGGTCGCCAAGCCCACCTTGATGTGTTTGGCGCCGATCACAGCGAGCCGACGCTCGTCATTCCCGAGGGCAAGGACCAAGATGCGCCGCTCCCGCCGAACTTTGCCACCGACTACCCGAACATCGCAGTGGAGCGTGGCGTGGCCTCGACCTACTTGACAGAGTGGGATCGGTCCAACATCGCCCCGCGCGTCGGCTTGGCCTACGAGGTCCTGCCTGGCACCGTCATTCGCGCCGGCTATGGAATCTTCTATGGTGCCGAGGAGAACGAGGGTGGAAACCCGAATCGCGGCGAGAATGTTCCGTTCAACCAAGAGACGCGCTTCCCCAAGGATCGGCCCTCGGACCCGAATCCATTTGTCCGCAAGTTCTCAGACGGCTTTCCGGTCGACGCGTTCACGCTTCCCGCACCGATTTCCTTCCGCTCGGTCTACACGCAGCGGCGCTGGCCATTGGTGAACAAGTGGAACTTCAACCTGCAACGCGACTTGGGCTGGAACTCAGTGCTTGAATTGGCCTACATCGGCTCCAAGGGCAACCGTCTGACCGACAACTACAACGGCAACCCCACGGTTAACGACCCGCGCCCCAATATTTCGGCCTTCGACCGCAGACCTTTCAAGCATGTTGTTGGCAATACAAATATCTCCTTCACCAACAGCAACGCCCGCTCGGCGTACAACGCGTTCACGGCCAAGTTGGACAAACGCTACTCAGACGGTCTCGGCTTCCTCGCTGCCTACACTTGGGGCCACGCGCTGGCGGATTCGGGTACGACTCTCTCGGGCGGCCCTGGAAACCGCACGCCGCACCAGTCCTTGGAGTACGCGCATGCCAGCTTTGATGTGCGGCACCGGTTCGTCCTGAGCGGCAACTGGAACTTGCCGACGCCGACCAACTTGAGCGGAGCTGCCAACATGATCGTCGGCGGCTGGCAGCTAAACGGAATCCTGACGCTTCAAACTGGCAACTACTTCAACGTGGGCACCAACCGCGCGATCTGCTCCTGCTCGGGAACGACGCGTCCCGACCCGGTATCGGGCAGGGATCCCAACGGTGCTCCTTCCGGTGGCCGCACTCCCGAAGAGTGGTTTGACACATCGGCCTTCCAAGACCCGGCGGTCGGCACCTACGGGGCCCTCGGCAACTACAGCAACATCGGGCCGCCGACCAACACCGTGGACCTGTCGCTGTTCAAGGACTTCCCGATCACCGAGAGTGCCAAGGTGCAGTTCCGTATCGAGTCGTTCAACCTCATGAACACGCCTCAGTTCAACCGACCGAACTCGACGCACGGGTCGGGCAACTTCGGCCGGATCTTTGGCACCCGCGGCGGCCTGAACAGACAGTTCCAGTTCGCCCTGCGCTTCATGTTCTAAGCGGCCCGTCCGCTTGACTCACGGCCTCCGCTCTCCGGGGCGGGGGCCTTTCTTGGTGTGCCGAGCATGTTCGTCAGCTCGAGGGTGCAAGTCCCTTGGACAGCCTGATGGAGGTGAAGTCCTAGCGAAGCGTAAGGGTGTCGTCGCGAGGGGGGTCTGAAGCAAGCGTGGATCAAAGGCGCGAGCCGATGGACAAGAACCGCACACGCAGCATGCGGTGCCGGACGAGTCGGCGTGTGACGACGAAGTCCAGATCCATCAAGGGTGCTGGTCGTAGATCCGGCGGCTGTGCGCCGAAGGCTGTCGAACTTACCTCGGGAGATCTGCCGTCCGTCCGGGATTCCGGACTAGAGGAGGAGTAATCCGACCTGACCCGGACGGCAGAAGTCAGCAGACGGCATTGTGGGCCCGCCAGGCCCGAACGCCCGGCCATTAGCGAACAGTGGACCGATCGAGTCTGCGAACGGGCACGGGCACGAGCCTGGGAAAACCGGGGGACCGGGAGTGGACGGGATTCCCGTCGAGGAACTGCCCGGGCACCTGCGGGAGCACTGGCCGGTCATCCGGGGAAAACTTCTGAGTGGGGCTTACAGGCCGCAACCGGTGAGACGGGTATACATCCCCAAGCCGGGCGGGGGAAAACGCAAACTGGGCATTCCCACGGTATTGGACCTATTTGTCCAGCAAGCGGTCGCGCAGGTGATGCGGCAGGACTGGGAGCGGACGTTCTCCGAACACAGCTACGGGTTTCGCCCGAGGCGTTCGGCGCACCAGGCACTCGCGGCGACTCAGCAGCAGATGGCAGCGGGCCGGTGTTGGGTGGTTGATCTTGACTTGGAGAAATTCTTGGATCTTCCCCCGCCCGCAGTTGGGTCTTCGGTCAGCGAAGCCCTAGGAGTTGAAACTGCCTCACCAGACCCCGCACGGCAATCGACTTCGATGTCATCCGCGACTGGGACCCGGTCCTGCACGCTCCTCGAAGTCGATCCACGACCTGCCGGCCCAATATGATCGCAGCGCCGCCGCGAATCCCGTTCCGCGAATCCCGACCCAACCGCCGCCGGGTGCCCGAGCAGTCGGCGCATCTCCCGGGAGTCCACTCGTCGTTACGGGAAGAAACTGCCCTATTGTGCTCCTGAGACGCGCTAGCGTTTCGGGGGAGCCGTCAGGAGGCGACTTGTTGGCAGCGGGAACTCCGAAGCGAGCGCACCGACCGGCCGTTTCAGCAACACCGAGGCCCTCAGGTCGGTGGCTAGGAATGCCGAGCGGACCGTAGTGACGCTCGACCCGTCTCTGTCTCACCTGCCCGCGCTGGGTCTGCCGGGGTCCACCGACAAAACCTTGCCGGTCCGGTGCTGCTCCGTGCGAGCCTGTCCGATCGACTGAGCAGGACCCGAGCGGGCGGGGTCAACTCGACATACGCGTACGGCGGGGTCCGGAGGTCAGTCCTGTCGTAGCCTTTACTCCAAGTGCCATTCGCGTAATTGCAAGGTCGGCCTAGCCGCGCGTCCGTGTCTTGGTTCCGGACGATCCGGCGAGGCGCGTTGCTAGCCAAGCGCGAGCCCGACGAACCAGTCCGGGGCAGGGAGCCGACGCTGATTGCTGAACTGGCGGGTGGGCAGGGAGTTTCGGGATCGCCCCCTTAGACTCCCTTGGGCGTACTCCAGTGCGTGCGATAGCGTCGCCGCACGTGAAGGTTGGCTTCTGCGTCGTTGATGGCCTGCTCAGACTCTTGGTCGAAGTCCACGTTGCGACCAGTTCGCGCAACAATGTTGGCCAGATGGCAATGCAGCGCCGACAGATGTCCGATGGAAATGTCGGCATTGGGCAGCTTCCGTGTGCGGATGCAGTCGATGAAGTTGCGCATGTGGTCGTCCGCCTCATCATCGGCGTCGTTGTGTTCGACGAGCTTTCCCGCGCGATCAAATAGCTTGTACCCCCACCTGCGGTTCCAGCGCCCGATCTGGATCGTCGCTTCGCTGCCATACACGGCCACGCCGTTTTCCTGGCCGTCCATACCGTAGGGGTTCCAGATTCGCATTTCCCAGATCAGGGCTTTCCCGCCATAGTCGAACGTGACGTTCATCGTGTCAGGAGTCTGCTGGTCATCGTCAAAGAAGATCTTTCCGCCCATGCCCTTGGCTGACGTGGGATAGTCCACGCCGAGCGCCCACCTGGCTATGTCGATTTGGTGTGCACCGTCGTTGCCTGCGTCGCCGGTCCCGAAGTGCCAATGCCAGTGCCACTTGTAGTGGAAGCGATTCTCGTTGAACGGAATCCAAGGGGCCGGTCCCAGCCACGTGTCGTAGTCGACTCCGTCGGGAACTGGCGAATCCTCCTTGTGGCCGATGTTGTCGCGCAGTTGTACGTCCCACGCCTTGGCCATGATCACGTTACCGATTTGACCGGACTTGACGATCTCCATCGCCTTAAGCGTTGACGGCCGGCTACGGGACTGCGTTCCAACCTGTACGACGCGCTTGTTGTGCCGCGCGGCGTCGACCATGAGTCGGCCCTCACGGATGTTGTGTGATGCTGGCTTCTCAACGTAGACATCCTTTCCTGCTTCGCAGGCCAGAATCGTTGCCGGCGCATGCCAGTGGTCGGGCGTCGCGACGACAACCGCATCCACCGCATTGTCGTCGAACAGATACCGCATGTCGTTCGTGGTTTTGGGCTTTGGCCCTCCTGCGTTCGCGATCACCTGACCAGCACGTTCCAAGGATGCCTGGTCCGCGTCGCACAGATGGGTCACATTCACGTCGGGGAGGCGTGCATACACGCCGAGCAGGCCCCTACCTCGGCCGCCGACGCCGATCATCCCGATATTCACCTTGTCGGCAGCAGCCACTCGCGCCCGCGTGGCCGCCAAGCCCGCCGCAGCGGTCCCGAGAAAACTTCTACGGTGCATGGACTCCCCCCTACGCTGGAATCGTCTACGAGCGCCGCTCACGCGATACCTTGGTCCGGTCCGCGCTGGACGGCGCCCATCACCGTATCACAGAACCATGCTCCCAATCCTCTTCGGATTCGGGCTGAAAAGGGCCGACCTGCGATGAGCAAACCGGGGGAAAGGCGCAATCCATTCCGTTGCGGACCAAGACGCTCTCCGTTTGATCGGGATTCCCAGCACAGTCAATAGCAGCTGGGTGACGGGTGTCGGGAATCTCGGCGTGATTGGTACGGCACTTGCGGCAGAGATCACTCGAGCCCTACCGAATGGCGGAGAGTGTGAGGCGGACGGTCGGTGTGCGGGAGAGCCGTGAGAAGGATGATCGCATGTCCGGGGTGGGCTTGACACAGCGCCATAGAACTCCTGAAGACCCCGAAGTCACAGCCATCCTTACGGACGACACGTGACCGAGTGTATGCCGGAAGAAGTCGAGACACAATGCAAATTCATGGATTCCAAGTATCTGACTGGAAGGGGGTTATCCAACGCTAGAACAAGTAGTGGCAAGGAGAATGCGAATCAACTGAGAGTTTGCTCCGCGACCCAGCGGGTTCGCCTCCCGTCCGGCGAAGGCGCAGTCCACCGGCCGGGAGCGAGTTGGCGCAGGGCACCCGGCAAGGGTCGTCGCGAGACATGGGCAGCCGGTGGCGAAGCGGCGCGATTGAGTCCCAAAACGCTCTCTTCGGCGGCGCCTTCATCGTCGATACGGCGGGGCCGCACCGACCGTGCCGAAAGAAGCGACCCAAGCGGAACTGGGTCAGTTGGCGATCTACGACACGCCGGGCGTTTCGACCTCGCAGGGCTGGGTGCGCGAGTTGATCGTGTAGCCGGGGCGCGGTTGCGAGAATTGACCGAATTCAGTGCCAGCCTGGAAGCCTCGGAGCGGCAACTCATTGATCATTGGGGACTTGCGTATAGGGCTGATAAAGATGGGCAAGGAAAGCCAGAAACCCCGGACAGTAGAATATTACTCTGGCAATCCACGCAGAACGTCCCGGGTCGGCCAGCTGTGGCGCGAGAGGATCTTGAAGACGCGCGGCTCATGTCCCGTGAGCCAGACTCTTCAAGACGGAACTAGCCTCCAGCGCTGCGGCGAGTGACCATCGGCTGCGGGCGACACACTCATCCGCGGCCTTCGAGCCCGTTGTTCCTCGACCGCACGCGGCTTGCGGCGAACACTCATCTCGATTTCGCCGGCCTCTACGGCAGCGCGAGTTCTCCCGCCTCCAGATCTGTGACGAATCCATGCCCCGGAGAGTGCGTAATCATCACGTCGATCTCGGCCGACAGCGCAGCTTCCTGGGGCGTGACTCCGCAGGCCCAAAAAACGGGAACGATCGAGGACGGGATCGCCTCGACCGGGGGGCCAAGGTACGGCTTCATGAGGTCGGCGCCGATCACGGTCGGGTCGCCGATGTGCAGCGGCGCCCCGTGATTGAACGGAAATCGCGCCGTGACCTGCGTCGCAGTAATGGCTTGCGCTGGCGGAAGCCACCGCATCGTGACCGCCAGTGGACCGTGGAAACGTCCCGCTGGCACGGTCTGCAGCGATGTGCGGAGCACCCACCTGTCCTGGGTTGTCTGCACCCCAGCTTTCTCCAACGCCTGATCGAACGAGATTCCAGAACCGATCAAGAACGACACGAAATCGTCTCGCCAAATATCCTTGATCGACGTTACGTCTGGCAAGCGGCTGCCCTCGCGGTAGACGGCGTAGCGTGGGAGGTCCGTGCGGAGGTCAGCGCCCGGAGCCAAACGCTTCGGCTCCGGGTCGCCCGTATCGGTGACTTCGAGCACGGGGCACGCGCGCTGGTTCCTCTGGCAGTAGAGAAGGAACTCGTACGCATACCGTTCGCGAATCACGACGAGGTTGCATTGGACGAAACCGAGGGCCAAGCCGCGCGTGGAGCCGCTGAGACGACCCTCGCGGCACGCCAACCGCACCTCTTGCGGTGAAGCCAGGCCGTCAGCGGCGATCGCGTGGGAGATCATCTGTGGATCCTCCTGGATTCCGACGCAGGCCCGTCCAGTGAGGATTGAGGCCGAGAAGGAAATATCCCTTCTCTTGCAATGAGCAGCCAAGACCCGACGAGGGCCAAGGCGCCAAGAGACCACAGCCACTCCGCGGTACCAGTCGGCGAGCAAATGACGCCTGCGGCGCTCGCCCCGCACCAGATTCGCTCGACCACCCGCAACGAACGCTTGCACCAGCCAACGACTGCCACCGCCCACACTATCGTGCCGGCGACAAGCGAGAGGAACGCGGCCGCCACCCAGAATAGACTCCCTTCGCCCAGCAACCTGGGGTCAAAGGCGACGGCGACCGGGATCAGGAAAGAGACCAAGCTGAGGCGGAACGCGTATACGCTGGTGCGCATCGCGCCGCCCCCCGCGATCCCGGCCGCAGCGTATGAGGCCAAAGCAACTGGTGGCGTCAGCATCGATAGCACGCAGTAATACATTACGAAAAAATGGGCGGACATCTCCGGGATTCCGAGCTTCAAGAGCGCAGGCGCAAATAGGATCGCCCCGATGATGTACGCAGCGACCGTGGGCAATCCCATCCCCATCACCAGACATCCCACGACAATCAGGCCCATCGCGCCCGCCAGGGTGCTGCCGGTGCTAGCCATCAGTTGCGCGCTGAACTTCAAGGCCAAGTTGGACTGAATCGCCACAGCGATGATGATTCCGATCGCCGCTATGGGCACGGCCACTTGACTGGCCTGCCGTGTGGAATCCGCTACGAGGCCAACGAGCGCCCGCCAACTCAACCTGCTTGCTCGGCGGACATTGCAGACGACGATGCAACTCAAGCTGGCGATCACAGCGGCATAGGTCGCTGAGTAACCTGCGACGAGCGCGCCGACTAGGACCGCGGGCGGAGTCAGCAGATAGAGACGCGGCCCCAGGGGCTGTTGCGGCTCCAGATCCTGTTTGGGCGAAGCGCCCGTGCCCGACTTACGCGCCCGTAAGTCGACCGACAGAAAAATCGCCACGTAGAAGGCCGTCGCCGGGATCAGGCCCGCCAGCGCGATGCGCCCGTAATCGACCTGCAGCATTTCGGCCATCACGAACGCGGCCACGCCCATGACAGGGGGCATCAACTGCCCGCCGGTGGACGCCACAGCTTCAATCGCGCCCGCCATCTCGCGCGAGTAGCCCGCTCGCCGCATCAGCGGAATTGTGAACACCCCTGTTCCTGCGACGTTTGCGACAGCGCTGCCGGTAATGCTTCCCATCAAACTGCTCGAGACCACAGCAGCCTTGGCGGAACCGCCGGCGCGCGAACCGGCAACTCGGAGCCCGACGTCGATGAACAACTGCCCGCCCCCGATCGCGGCGTACACCGCGCCGAAGAGGATGAAGTAGAAGACGAACTGCACGGACGTGTCAGTTGTGATGCCGAGTATCCCGTTCAGAGACATCGACAAGATCTCGACGGCCTCTTCAAAGCCGAAACCCGAGAATCCTAGCCAGCCTGGCGCCCATTGCCCGACCATGCCGTAGGCCAAGAAAGCGATCAACACCCCCAAGAGCGACCATCCGACGACCCGGCGCACACCCTCCAGGAGCAAGAGCACCACAAGCGCCCCAAAGAACATGTCCACGGGAAGGACCGGATCGACGCCTTCCATGCGCTCGGTCAAGCGTCGAGCCGACAGCAGGTAATACGCTCCTGCGCTCAGGGTGGCTCCGATGATCACGGCGTCGAGCAATCCGGACAATCGGCCCAATCGCTTCGCATTGAGCGGGGTCCACAGAAAGAGCAGGGTCGCCGCTAGCGCCAAGTGGAACGGACGCTCTACTAGAGGCGCCTGGGGGCGGAAAATGATGTAGACCTGAAAAACGATCCAGAGGGCGCCCAGTCCCAAGCGCAGAAAGCTGGCAAGTTGCGGGGCGTTTAACTCGGCGTGCTCGGCCGGGTCCGGGGCGCTTATGGAGGACTCCCGGCCGCCCGCTAGAGCCATCCTCTTTCCTTGAAGTACCGCTCTGCCCCTGGATGCAGGGGAACTCCCGTCTTCTCCGGGAGGCCGCCTTTCTCCGGTTCGAAATCCTCCCAAGCGCGATGCGCCGCCGCCATCGCGTCACTGTTCTCGCAAATGGTCTTCGTGATGAGGTAGGCCAAGTCCGGAGATAGGTCCTTGTGCGTGATCAGCACGGTGCCCATGTCAACTGAATCGATGTTCCCGAGCTGACCTCTGAACCATTGTGGCATCGGGGTTCGCGTGATGCCAGGGGCCACGAGTTTCTCGATGACCGCGTCCGGATAGTCCAGAAACCGAACATCGGTTGTCGTCGCGACCTCGGTCAACGTCGGATGGCCCCGAATCGCCGTCTCCAAGTAGAGATCGGCCCGCCCGTCGCGCAGGATCGTCGGAATCTGATTGGCGCTGACCTGGATGATCTCCCCGCCATTGGCAAGAATCTTCGCGCGGCTCGTCCCGAGGGTTTCGAACAGTATTTCGGCCACCACGGGCACGGTGCTTCCATGCGGCTTCATAACAACCCGCAAAGGACCGTCGGACAACACTGCTCCCTCCACGGTGTCGTGGCCGGTGCGTTCGATGTAGTCCTCGGTGAGTATCGCGGCCATCCAGACTCGGTTCAGCCCTCCCGCCAAGGCGCGGATGTTCTCGTGTTTCCGCCCCTCGTAGGCGACAGGGTGGCCGCTATACGCCCAAGCCGAGGTCGCGGCTTGGGAGATGGCGATCGTTTCTTGGCCGCGGTCCACCAAGATCGGATTGCCAATTCCGCCGCCGCGCGCAATGACTTCGACCCGCGTCCCGTGGGGCACGGATTCTTGAAGCAGGTTGGCCAATGTAGCCGCGAACACGTACCACGATGTCCCGGGCGGCATGGCGCCAATCGAGATGGTGGAGGACTTGTCTTGGCTGCAGCCGAGACCCGCCAGCGAAACCGCCGCAGCGAGGGCTGCGACCGCGATCAGTCTTCGCAACGACATCGTTGATTCCGTCCCGGAGCCGGGATGTCTAACGCGCAGCGATCGAAGCGGCCTCGACTGGTGACGATGCGACGGCCAACAAGCCGGTTTCATCTAAAGCTCTCTCGATTCTCTGCAATTGCTCTGGACTTGGTCGTTGAGTCGGCGGACGGGTCAAATCAGACTTCAAGCGTCCCGCCAAGACCATAGCGGACTTCATCCTAGCGTGCGCGTCGCTGGAGGGTTCATCGTCCGCGTACACTGCCTCTTTGAGGGTATTGATCTTCGCTTGGACCCTCCGCGCCCAATCTAGATCGCCGACGCAAACCGCTTCGTATAGCTCGACCAAGAGTTCCGGTATGAAAGAAGCGAAACCCACGAGGGCTCCGTCCAATCCCTGCACCATCGAAGCCAAGACGTACTCGTCGTGGCATGTCAGGACCGTGCAACGCGGATTTGCCTCTCGAATGGCCTGAATATCGCGGTCATACTTGGACATCTCCCTCGTACCTACCTTGAACGAGGTCACCCTCGGCAACTGTGCCAACTCGGCCAACAACCCCGACGAGTAGCTGGCCTTGGTCCAAGCCGGATAAACGTGAACGATGAGGCTGATCTTGACTGCCTCCGAAACCGCCGAGAAGTGGTCGATCACATTCTGCGGCCGCATCCCAAAACGCAGCCAATAGTGAGGAGGCATGATGAGCAATCCGCTCGCGCCCGCCTCCTCCGCGGCCAAGGCGTGCTCTACAGCTTCTGTGACAGACTCACAGCAAATCCCCGACACGACCGGCACACGCCTCCCAACCTCATCCGCTACGATGCGTGTCACCTGCGCCCGCTCCATCGCACTCAGGGAGAAGACCTCGCCCGTATGGCCATTGGTCACGAGTCCGCCAATGCCCTCGTGACTCGCGAGCCAACCGGAAAAACGCCGGAGTTCCGGTTCATCGACCGAATAGTCGTCGTTGAAGGGAACCTGCATCGCGGGCAAGATCCCACGAAAGTAGTCAACACGCTCCGTCATGTGGCCGTAGCCCCCAAGATCTGAACACTACCTCTCGCGGGAAGAGTGCCACTCCTCGCAAGAATCACAAGCGCGGGACCCGCCTGAAGATTCGCCGCACATCATCTCCCGCAAACCGCACTCGGCGGCTCCTAAGGGCCTAGCGGGACTTTGGAATTCAAAGAGGTCTCCAAAATCAACAGCCACTATACCATGGCACGCCCAGTTTCGTGGGCTCCTTATCTTGCCCAGCAAGCGCGGTCGCATAACGGGGTCCGTGCGCAGCGAATGCCCTCCGCCGGTCGATGGCGAGGAGATCCCGGCTACTCCGTGGCCCTGGGGTCACGCTCGATCCCCAACAGCGGGCAGCACATCTCCAGCTCGGGCTCGCATTCCGCAGGCTCGGGCATGTCGAGAAGGCGGTGGCCTCCCTGGATCGGTATCGCCAGTAGGAGTGCACCAAGGGGAGCTTCCGCACCCCAGTGCCGATCAGCCGGGAAGCGCCAGAGGAGTCGGCCCCGCGCGCATCGGCTACGATAAGCCTTCCTGACTAGCAAGATGCGCCCCTCATCGGCAAGAAAGATTGGAGTCATCGGCCTCGGCCTGCTCGGTTGCGCCATTGCCAAACGGCTTCTCGCGGTCGGATTCCCAGTCTGTGGCTTCGATATTGATGAGGGTTGCCGCGCTCGCTTAGATGCTGCGGGAGGCATGGTCGCTGGTTCAGCCTCCGAGGTCGCCGCCGCTTGCCGCTCCATCATCCTAAGCTTGCCCGACTCAAGGGTTGTCGGGGGCGTCTTGGGGGAGTTCGAAGCAAGGCTAAGCGATCCAAGGCTCTTCATCGACACGACTACCGGGGATCCGGATGAGACAGTAGAATGCAGCAAGCGGCTAGCGGGCCGCGGCCACGACTTCCTGGACGCTAGCGTAGGAGGCTCGAGCAAGTTACTTGAGGCCGGACAGGCCATCCTGATGGTCGGCGGAGACGTGGACGCGTTCCACCGCTCGTCGAGCATTCTGCGCGCCGTCGGGGAGCGCGTCTTCCACGTTGGGCCAGCAGGCGCCGGTATCCGCATGAAGCTCGTGTTCAATTTGGTCCTCGGCCTGAACCGAGCTGTCTTGGCGGAAGGACTCGCGTTCGCCTCACGCTACGGCCTGTCTGGCCCCCAAGCGCTCGAAATCCTCAAGGAGGGTCCGTCGTATTCGCGAGCGATGGACAGCAAGGGGCGCAAGATGATTGCGCGCGATTTCGCGCCAGAGGCGCGGTTGAGCCAACACCTCAAGGACGTGCGTCTGATTCTAGCGGCCGCCGAAGGCTGTGGCGCCCATCTACCGCTGTCGCTCTTGCACCGCCAATTGCTTGAGCAAGCCGAGAGTCTAGCCTGAATTCCCAAGAGAGGTCCGAGTTGTGACGGCGCCGGGGGAGGCCGTTGGATCTGAACCATACAATTCGCGAAGACTGCGACAGACGGGCCGTAAGATTGTCAGACATAATGTGAATACATGAACATATAATCATATCTCTACCGTCATCCATCCAGACGTGCGCCACCCGCCCCCGAGCAACTCCGATCCGCCTCGATTCGGACGAAACCCCC
>MKWU01005615.1_pt1 | contig 13480 bp, 7 predicted proteins | sample 809101 | NCBI WGS metagenome assembly MKWU01 (sample SAMN05860141, study PRJNA318959) | sponge metagenome | host: Aplysina aerophoba | place: Slovenia: Piran, Adriatic Sea, Gulf of Piran | collected 2013-05-07 | reverse complement strand
AGTCGACGGCAGCGCCGACACACTGTGTTCAACGGCACCAACTTCTTGTCCAACGGCACCAACTTCCATGAAAAGGAGTACGGCGACCGTAGCTGCTGCGACCAGCAGGTGTTTCGCTCCGAAGATTATAGGCACGAGTAAACTCCCCCTAGTGCCGGCCCCCTTCACAGGCCTGGGCGCGCCACAGGACGGCTAGGCTACCCGCAACTATGGGCGGGTGTCAAGAGAGAATGCGCGGCGCCACAACCGACAGCGGTGCGGCAGGGCGCACGTCGGACAGTCGGGCCGGGCGGGCCGTCGAGGAGAGGCGTTCAAGAGCGCGTGTCGACGAGGATCTGGTCGTCGCGCCAGCCGTGGCGAGGCCGTCGAGAAGGAACGGCATCGGGGGCGGCCGCGCGGGCCGGGCCTCGGGGATGTCGGTCGGCAGCCCCAGATGGCGCAGGATGCGCTCGATCACGGCGGGGTCTTCGATCACCGCAATGAGCTGCAGGCGCCCGCCACACCGGGGGGATTCTAGGACATCGAACCCAAAGCTCCGGCGGAGAAGTTTCACCGTAGTCGTCGTTGTCGATCGGCGGCCAGCCTGGTGCGCGTCCACTCCGCGCCTTCGGCAGGTCGGTGTGCTCCACCGTTAGCCCTTCGGGTCGCGCCGGCGGCGCCGTCCAATCAGTGGATCGCGCGAACGGGGTTCCGCAACTCCGTACACTTGCGGCCCGAGACCACAAACTGGCGGGGTCCCTGCGCGATTCTTCGCGCTGCGACGCCTGAAGCAGGAAACGGGTAGGAACCCGTCCTACCCCGATCCGCCCACTCGAACGCCCTCTCCCGCCCGGACGGAGTCCGGTCGGGGCTCGCTCACAGGGAGGCAGGCGGTCCAACGCGGACCATGACCACGTCGGTATCGTGGAACTGCTGGTGGCGGACGGACGACGCGTAGTGGCGCAGCAACCGTAGCGAGACTTCCTCCTCACCCGGGGAGCCGGCAACCTGCTCGCTGAGAAGTGCCAGCTGATCCTCCAGGTTCGCTTCGTCGGTCGTCGCCACGAACTCGAGGTCGACTGCGTCGCCGTCGTCACGCGCGACGAGCAGCAGGTGCCGGTCCACGTTGCGTCCGCCGTCGGCCTGTTGCCGGGTCAGGGTGAGCAGCAGCTCTTCGCCGACCGCCCGGAGCCGGTCGGACATCTCCGCGGTCCGCTTCCCGCGGGCGGCGAATCCGCGCAGAAACGCGTCGACCTTCGAGAAGCTCTCTCGCGTCAGGGCGGTCTTCAGCCGCCGGGCGCGCGGTCCCGTCAACTCCACGAACTGCGACAGGACGATCACCGTCAGGCCGCCCACCGTCAGCCCGTTCGCGAGCAGACTGCCCCACACACCCTGGAAGTACTCCGGGAAGATCCAGTCGAGCTCGAAGGCGAGCCCCAGCCAGAAGGCGAGGCCCACCGCGACGCCCTTGCGATAGTCGAGGCCGTCGTGCACCAGCACCCGCACCCCGAGGACGAACAGCGACGACACGATCACGATGTAGTAGGCCGCGACCACCGGACCGGGGATGGCGACGATGATGGCTACCAGCTTCGGCAGGAACGCCAGGACGACGAAGATGATGCCCACGCAGATGCCGACGGCGCGCGCCGTCACCCGGGTGAGATCGGCGACCGCGATGCTGTGGACGTACGTCGTGTTGGGCACCGTGCCCATCAGGCCGGACAGGAGGTTGCCCAGCCCGTCGGCGGTGAGCGCACCCTGAATGGACTGGAAGTCGATGGCGCGCGGCCGGCGCCACGAGATGCGCTGGATGGCGATGCAATCTCCGATGGTGTCCATGGCGCCGACGAACGTCAGCAGGACGAACGCCGGCAGCAGGGTCCAGAAGTCGGGGCCGAAGCCGAGGTCGAGCCCCGGCCAGGCGAGCGGCGGCCCCCCGATCCACGACGCCTCCAGGACGCGCCCGGTGTCGTAGATCCCGAAGAACAGGCCGCCCACGACGCTCCCCGCCAGCATCCCCGCCGCCGCGGCCCAGAGACGCCACGCGCCCGTGGCACGGACGGAGATGGCGGCGATCACCGCCAGCGTGATCGCCGCGGTCACCGGCGCCGCCGCCGGCGCGGCGTCCGCCGGCACGTCGGTCAGCTTGCGCACGATGATCGGCGACAGCGTCACCGGTATCAGCATCAGGACCGTGCCGGCCACGGTCGGCGTAAAGATCCGGCGGAAGAGCGACAGCTTTGCGGCGAGCACGAACTGAAACAGGGAGGAGACGATGATCAGGCTCCCCAGCAAGCCGCCGCCGCCCCGTTCGAGCGCGGCCACGCAGATGGCGAGGTAGGCGCTGCTGCTCCCCATCAGCAGGAGGTAGCCGGAGCCGATGCGCCCGACGCGAGCCACCTGGACGACCGTGGTCACGCCGCTCACCAGGAGCGCGGAGAACACCACCCACGCCAGGTACGACTCGCTGCCGCGAACGGTACTGATCAGAATCGCCGGCGACAGCACGACGCCCGCCACCGTGAGCGAGGCGTACTGCAGGCCGAGCCCTATCGTGAGCGGGAGCGGCGGCTGTTCGTCCGGCTCGTAGCGGACGTCCTGCGTGGCGCTGCCGGGGCTGGAGGCCATTCGCCAATCGTCTCCTTGGGATCGTGCGGCGCGACGCGGGCGAACGGCTGGCTGCGACCCGACCAGACCAGACCGCAGCCCTCGATCACCCGCGCCTCGAATGCGTTCGAGCCACAGGCGGGGACCCCCGCCAGCCCCCGCCCTCGCCCCCCCCGCGCCTCGAATCCTTGCGAGCCACAGGCGGGACGCGCTGCCGTTCGCGGCGATGCTCGGCGTCGCGGAGGGGACCCGCGCGCCCCGTTCGTGGCGGCGCGCGGCGCGCGACCTGACCTCCCGGTGTCGCCGTCTACTCCAGATGCCGCAGCAGGAACGCGTTCAGCTCGGCGTACACCTCCATCGACTCCGGCGAGTCAGGCACCAGCAGGTAGTCCGCGTGCGACACGCCTTCGTAGACGTTGAGGTCGGCGATGGCGCCCGCGGCGCGGAGCTTGCGGTGGGTGCGCGCCGTGTCGCTGAGCAGCATGTCGCGCGTGCCCGTGACCAGGTAGGTGGGCGGGAAACCGGCGAAGTCGCCGTAGACCGGAGAGATCAGCGGGTTCTTCAGGTCGTGGTCGCCCGCGTAGAGGTGCGCCGCGGCGCGCAGCAGTCCGTCATAGGTCAGGAGCACGCGGTCCACCGCCTCGTTGGTGAACAGCGTGTCGCTGGTCTTCGTCAGATCGGACCACGGCGTGCCCGCGTACAACGCGCCCGGGACGTCCAGGCCCAGCGCAAGGAAGCGGTGCACCGCGGCCAGCGTCAGGCCGCCCCCGGCGGACGTTCCGCCCAGGGCCAGCGATCGGGCGGGACGCTGCTCCAGCACGTGCCGGTACACCGCGACGACATCCTCGACCGCGGCCGGGAACGGGTGCGCCGGCGGCATGCGGTAGTCGATGGACAGCACGGGAATCCTTGCCCGGCTGGCGATGAACAGGGCTTCCTGCACGCTCGCGTCGCCGGCGCCGAACACGTAGCCGCCGCCGTGCACGAAGAGGAACAGATGGTCGGCATGCGCAGGGTCGACCTCATTGGGCGTCACGCGATGTACCGCCACGCCTTCCACCTCGCCCCGTTCGATCGTGACCCCGAGTTGCTGCGCGGCCGCGTCGACCCCCTGTCCGGCCGCGGCATCGGCCGCGGCGGCGAACGCCGCCCACTCGGCGTCGGTCTCCGGCAGGCCGCCCGCGTCCGCGTCCACCGGCACCGGCACGGGGGCGGCAATCGAGGCCCGCAACGCCTCGCTCGCGGCGGCCGGCACCGGCACCGTCCGGGCGTCGATACGCCGCGCGCCGTCCTGGGCCTCCGCCGTCGCCGCCGAGCCGAACAACAGCACGCCGCAGGCCGCCGTCGCCGCGGCTACCGCAAGTCCCTGCCTCGTCCGCATCGCATGTTCTCCTCTCCAGGCGTGTCCCGCCGCGCCGCATCGCCGCACGGCGATACGACCGAGCATTGCCGCTGCGACCGTCCGCAACCGGCCGCCGGCCAATCAAACCCTACCGGGTACGGGGTCGCGCAGGAGCTCCCCGCCGTCCCCCGTCCGCGGACCGCAGCACCGGCTCGTCCCGCGGACCGTCCACGAGAAAGATCTCCACGTCGTTGGCGCCCGCGATCAGGGAGTCCTCGGGAATCATGGTGGCGAACACCCATCTCCCCTCCTCCCGGTAGGAGCGGGTGGTTGCCGCGATCACACCATTCACGCTCACCGCAAGGCTCACCGGATCCTCGGGCTCGCCGGTCAGCCGGCCCCGCACGTGGAGAGGGAGCGTAGCCGATTCGAGATCCACGTCCCGGAAGTCCGCCCGTCGGGCCAATCTCACTCCCGTCTTCGCTCCGGGACGCACGTCGAGCGTCGACAGCACGCGTCCCGCCAGGGATCCGTGCGGCCCGAGGCCGTAGGAGGCCCCTTCGAAGCGCCGCATCTTCTGCTCCCAGCCCCGGTCGTGCGGGCGGCCCGGGTACTCCACGACTCCGACCGACCTCCGGCCGCGCCGGACGAACGTCTTTCGGGACCGGTCGGGCTCCGAGGCATCGAGGAGCGACCGCCCGTCGACCGCGTAGGGCAACTCCGCGGACAGAGCGTCCGCGATGGTCGGAACGACGTCGACGGTCTCCACGTTCCAGTCGCTGATCGCACCCGCCGCCTGGTGCGGGAGCTTCACGATCAGCGGCACCAGAATGATGTCGGCCGCGTTCTCTCCGTCTCCCGAGATCTCCCGGCGCCGGCTGCCGTGCAGAAAGCTCGCGCCGTGGTCCGCCGTGACGACGATCAACGACTCGTCGTACACGCCCTGCTCCCGCAGGCGGTCCACCAGGCGTCCGATGAACCGGTCCGCCACCTCCACCTGCAGGAGATGTCGTTGCTGAAGCACGACCGGCAGCCACGGGTCGCTCTTCAGAAACAACAGCTCCCCTCCCTCTCGCCGCCGCTGGTAATCGCGGGCCCGGTACCTGCGCCCCGACGGCACGTACTCGTACGGCATGTGCGGCAGCAGAGTGTGCAGGAAGTACAGGCGCCCGGCGCGCTCCGGCGTGATGGTCTCCAGAAACCGATCCAGCTCCGACAGCCGCTCGTTCCTCTGTCGCTGCGCTCCCTCGCCGGAACGGAAGCGGCGCGCTCCCGCGAAGTCGCGCCAGTCGCCCACAATCGGCGGCAGCAGGCTCTCGACCGTGGGCGGCGCGACGATGTGCAGGTAGGCGATGCCGAGGTCGGCGGCGAGGTCTCCCAGGCTGTCGTGAACGTCGAGGTCGTAGACGCACACATCCGCGGGGCAAAGCTGCAGGAAGCGGCCGAAGACCGTCATCCGATAACTCTCGCTCAGCATCGTGAACAGGTTGTCCGGATAGTAGCGCCGCGTCGGGACCGCATTGGGCTGCACGGGATACCTGCCCGTGACCAATGCGGGGACGGCCCAAACCGTCTGTGAAGAAACCGTGCTGGCGTTGCGGTACCACGTCGCATCGTCCGCCAGCCGCGCCAGGTGCGGGAAGCGGGCGCGGTCGATCCGCCGGTCGCGGTCCAGCAGCGAGCTCGTCGGGAACTCGTCGAACACGACGAATACGATGGGCGGCGCGTGGTCGAGGCGGGACGCGACCGGCGCGTCCTCCGTCCGCAGGACCGCGCTCCGGACGTCGGGATGCGCCAGGAACACGACCGGCACGATGATCGCCGACGGGCTGAGGGCGGTGAGGAACAAGCCGACCACGCGCGTCCGGTGCGCGCCGAGCACGATGAGCCCGGCGAGGAACACGGCGGCGGCCAGCAACGGGCCGGTGCCCAACGCTTCCCATCGCTTGAGCAGGGGCAGCACGAGCAGCCCCGCGAGCATCGTCAGCAGCAGCCAGTGGGCCGCATCGCCGGCGCTGGCGCGAATGCGCCGAACGAGAGCCTCCATCCCGATCAGGCCGAGGGGAAGCGCCAGGGAGACACCGGCAACGAACGTAGCCAGTTGGCCCGTCGTGGTGTTTCGCGCCACGAAGAACGCCGGCTCGCGCGCGAGCAGATCGAACAGGGGTTGGGCCACCGCGAGCGCCGCCAGGGAGAAGATCCGCAGCGTGCCGGCGGCGGTCATGCCGGTGATCCGGACGTACGCGGGCCAGCCGCGCTCCCGCAGCCAGGTCCAGACCCGCTCGTGCAGCGGACGGGAACGGACCAGGTAATGCCGCACGCCGCAGATGACGAGCAACGCGAACAATGCCCGCCAGGGCGTCGACATGGAGAAGACCGTGCCGATCCGCACCCCGCCCAGGACGACGACGCGAAGCGCCGCCAGCGCGAGGAGAACGGTCAGGATGTCGGCACCGCGCGCCCACCCCGGCAACGCGACGTCGGCTTCACGAGTTGGTGTCCCGGCGCGTGGCACGCGCCGAGAATACACTGGGAGTCTGCGCCATAGAACGGTGCAGATTCGCGGCAGGGTTGGTCGGGCGCCAAGCGGAGCCGTCGGGCGACGCATGGCGGGCCAGCGGTGGCCGGCGATTCTGATACGCTGCGCATCACCCCTCGGCTTCCGGGCGGCGACCTCCGGCCGCCGCCGAGAACAAGGATCTCGATTCCACCGCCCGCTTCATGCCCGTCCGACATCCCCGGCTCCGGTGCGCTTCGCGTCATACCGATGGTGCGGCGCGCCGTGGCGTCACCTTCCTGGGCGTTGCCCTCGCCGGCGTGCTCGCTGCGGCGCCGGACGCGACCCCGCAGACCGTCGCCGACGATCCGGCGGCGTCTGCCGGCACCACGGCCGGCATTCCGGCTCCGGCCTCAGCCACCGCGCCCGGAGTGCCCATCGACGACCCGCCGCCTCCCGTCCCGCCGGCAGTGGTGACCCGCGACGGCGGGCGGGCTACCGTGCGCGCCATTCGGCTGACGACGGGGCTGCGCGTCGACGGGCGGCTCGACGAGCCCGTCTATAGCGAGGTGGCGCCGGTCTCGGAGTTCATCCAGCAGCTCCCCGACGAGGGCGCGCCGGCGACGGAGCGCACCGACGCCTGGGTGATGTTCGACGACGAGAACTTCTACGTCTCGGGCCGTTGCTGGGACAGTGCCCCGCCGGGCGAGTGGGCGGCGACCGACATGCAGCGCGACTCGCGGAACATGCTGAACAACGACCTGTTCGGCTTCCTCATCGACACCTTCTACGACCGGCGCAACGCGCTGCTCTTCTATGCGAACCCGCTCGGGGGCTTCGTCGATCAGCAGATCACCAACGAGGGCAACCCGAACCGCGACTGGAACCCGGTGTGGGACGTCAGGACGGACCGCTTCGAGGGCGGGTGGACCATCGAGATGGTCGTGCCGTTCAAGTCGCTGCGCTACCGGCCGACCCGCGACCAGGTCTGGGGCATCCAGCTCCGGCGCACCGTGATCCGCAAGAACGAGTGGGCCTACCTGACGCTGATCCCGATCTCGGCCGCCGGTTTCGGGGGTCGCGGAGGCGTCTTCCGCGTCTCGGCCGCGGGTACCCTCGTCGGGCTCGAGGCACCGCCCGCCGGCCGTCCGCTCGAGGTCAAGCCGTACGCCATCGGCGGCGTGGCGACCGACTTCAGTGCCCGGCCGCCGGCGCGCACGGCAGGCGACGGCGCGTTCGGCGTCGACCTCAAGTACGGGATCACGGAGAACCTGACCGCCGACTTCACCTACAACACCGATTTCGCGCAGGTCGAGGTGGACGAGCAGCAGGTGAACCTGACCCGCTTCAACCTCTTCTTCCCCGAGAAGCGCGAGTTCTTCCTCGAGGGCCGCGGCATCTTCAACTTTGCGCGCGGGAGCTTCCGCACGGCCCGCAGCCTGCGGCAGGAGAGCGTGCTGGGCGGGGGCGACGCCCCGACGCTCTTCTACAGCCGCCGCATCGGCCTGCGCGGCTCCCAGGTGGTGCCGATCCTCGGCGGGGGGCGCGTGACCGGCAAGATCGGACCGTTCGACGTCGGCGCGCTGGCCATCCGCACCGACGACCAGACCGCCACGACGGCCGACGACACCGCGTTCACCGTGCTGCGCGTCAAGCGCGACCTCCTGCGGCGCAGCAGCATCGGCGCCATCGTCACGCACCGCACCCGCTCGCTCGACGGCGCCGGAACCAACGCGGCCTTCGGCGCCGACGCCAGCTTCTCGTTCTTCGACGACCTGAACCTCCTGGGCTACTACGCGCGCACGCGCACCACCGGCCGCTCCGGCCGCGACGCGAGCTACCAGGCCCGCCTGGACTACGGCGGCGACCGCTACGGTCTCGAGCTCGACCACCTCCTGGTGGAGAGGAACTTCAGGCCCGAGGTCGGCTTCCTGCGCCGCGACAACTTCCGCCGCACGTCGGTCTCCGGGCGCTTCAGCCCCCGGCCGGAGTCGATCGAATCGGTGCGGCAATTCGTCCTCGAGGCGAGCCTCGACTACTTCCTGACCGCCGACACCCGGCGCCTGGAAACCCGCCAGACGCAGATCGCCTTCCAGACCGAGCTCGAGAACAGCGATCAGTTCGGCGTGCGGCTGAGCGACAGCTACGAGCTGCTGCTCGAGCCGTTCTCGCCGTCCGGCGGCGCGACTGCCGTCCCGGTGGGAGGCTACGACTTCCGGGACGTGCGGCTGACGTATCGGCTGGGCCCGGGGCGACCGCTGATCGGAAGCGTGGAGGTGGCCAGCGGCGGCTACTTCGGGGGCCGCCTCACGTCGGTCGACCTCAACCGCGGCCGCGTCGACCTCTCGGCGCGCGTGTCGGTCGAGCCGAGCCTCTCGCTCAACTGGATCGATCTGCCAGCCGGCTCGTTCCGCACCGACCTGCTCCGCGGGCGCGTCACCTACACCTTCACGCCGCGGACCTTCGCCGGCGGCCTGTTCCAGTACAACTCCACCACCCGGACGCTCGGCGCCAACCTGCGCCTGCGATGGGAGTACTCGCCGGGAAGCGAGCTCTTCGTGGTCTACACCGAGGAACAGGAGCTCGATCCCCTGCGCCCGAACCGCTCGCTCGCGCTCCGCAACCGCGCGTTCGTCGTGAAGATCAACCGCCTGTTCCGGTTCTGACGGCGGGCGGCGGCACGCGCCCTACCGGGCGAGATCGAACACCGCGATGCCCATCCGATCGGCGGCGTTCGTCATCCGCTCGTCGTAGGTGGCAAGCTCAACCGTGTGACCCTCGCCGCGCAGATACTCGGCCGACGCCAGGTGCAGCGCATCCAGGGTTCGAACCGGTAGGGGAAAAGCCTCGAGGGCGCGCGTGAGAACTGGTGGCGACAGCTCGAGCAGGGCAAGCCGTCCCAGCAGCGCCGCAGCCGCGTCTCCGTGCGACCCCGCCAGATTGCGAGCGTGCAGGACCGTCCAGACTTCGTACTCGATCAGTCGGCTGGCGACCAGCATCCCGTCCCAGAGACGGGTCGGCGGCCGTCGATCCTCCACGAGCAGATGGGCCAGCGCAACGGAAGAATCGAGGTAGGTCACCGGTCGCCGCGGACCTCGCGGAGGATATCGAAGAGCCGCTCCAGCTTCATGACCGGCGCCGGCGCGGTTGGCGGCCCCGCTCCCGGCAGGGCGGGTGGCCGCAGCCAGCCCCTGCGGACCGCCTCGGCCAGCAGCGCGTCGGCCAGAATCGGGCTTCGCTCCGGCCGCGGCGGAACGATTTCCGCCACGACCCGGTCGCGGTCCGTCACCAGAACCGTCTCCCCCGCAGCCGCCAGCCGCACATACGCGCTCAACCGGTTGTTGAGCTGCTTCAATCCGACCGACCGCATCCAGAGAACGTAGCACCCGGTGGCTACTTCGTCAACGGGCAACAGTAGTGACGCCATCTTCTTGCGGCGCTCTTGTCTCGGCGCCGCGGGACCGCGCGGCGGCGCCGTCCGGGCTATAGTCGGGGACGCGGATTGAACGAGGTAGCCATGACCATGCAGACCCTCCCAGGTGCGCGCGGGCAACGGCGTTTCGTCACGCGGATGGGCGCCGTCCTGGCGGCCCTGCTCTGCGTCGGCCTGTGCGTCGGCGGGACGACGGCCCAGGCCCAGGAGCGGGACTTCGAGCCGGTCACCGACGCGATGTTGCAGGATCCCGATCCCGCCGACTGGCTGAACTGGCGGCGGACGCTAGACGGTTGGGGCTACAGCCCGCTGGACCAGATCGACCGCGGCAACGTCCACGAGTTGCAGCTCGTCTGGGGGTGGCCGATCGGGCGCGGCCTCAGCCAGCCGACGCCGCTCGTCTACGACGGCGTGATGTACATCCCGAGTCCGCGCAACGTGGTGCAGGCCGTCGACGCCGTCACCGGCGACCGGCTCTGGGAGTACGGGCGGGACTTCGAGGCCGCCGAGGCGCTCGAAGCGGTCGGGGCCGGAATGCGGACGCGCTCGATCGCGATCTACGGCGACAAGATCTACATCAACACGTCTGACGCCCACATGGTGGCGCTCGACGCCCGCACCGGTGAGATCGCCTGGGACCATACGGTCGCCGACTACCGGCTCGGTTACCGCTACACGAGCGGACCCATCGTCGTCGCGGGCAGGATCGTGGCCGGCATGACCGGCTGCCAGAACTACAAGAACGACGTCTGCTTCATCTCCGCCCACGACCCGGAGACGGGCGAGGAGGTCTGGCGCACGTCGACCATCGCGCGGCCCGGCGAGCCGGGCGGCGACACCTGGGGCGACCTGCCGCTGACCTTCCGGGCGGGGGCCGACTCCTGGATTCCGGGCAGCTACGACCCGGAGACGAACCTCACCTTCTGGTCGACGTCCCAGGCCAAGCCGTGGGCCCGCGTCTCGCGCAAGACCGACGGCGACGCCCTCTACACGAACAGCGTGCTCGCTCTCGATCCGGCGACCGGCGAGCTGGAGTGGTACTTCCAGTTCGTGCCGGGCGAGACCCACGACCTCGACGACGTCTTCGAGAGCGTGCTGATCGACCACCGCGGCCGGCGCTCGCTCTTCAAGATGGGCAAGCACGGCATCCTGTGGGAGCTCGATCGGGCGACCGGCGCCTTCGTCGCCGCCCACGACCTCGGCTACCAGGATGTCCTCGACGTCGACCCGGGCACCGGCCAGGTCACCTACCGGCCCGAGATGATCCCGGTCGCCGGTGTCGAGCTCGCGTTCTGCCCCGACTTCGGCGGCATCCGCAACTGGCGGGCGAGCGCCTACCACCCCGAGACGCAGTTGCTCTACATCCCGATCCACCCGACCTGCGTGCGCGGCATGTTCACGGAGCTGGAGCAGGTCGAGGGCAACGACTACTACGCCAACCGCGGCTGGCTCTCGCGCGGCAGCACGGTCCACCCGGCCAGCGGCGAGCACGCCGGCCACCTCATCGCCATGGACATCGACACCGGCGAGATCCGCTGGCGGCACTCGACGGCGACCCGCCCCGGCACCGCGGCTCTCACCACGGCCGGCGGCCTCGTCGTTTCCGCCGACAGCAACCGGCACCTGTTCATCCACGACGTCGACGACGGCGCCCTACTCTTCGAGACGCGCCTGCCGGCCTCGGCGCAGGGCTTCCCCATCACCTACGCCGTGGATGGACGCCAGTACTTGGCCGTCCCCGTGGGCGGCGATCGGACCAACGCCGTCTACGTCTTCGGGCTGCCGGAAGGGGGGACGCCATAACCGCGGACTGCACCGGTACCTGGGGCGCCATCGCCGGCGGCGCCGCCGTCGTCGTTGCCGCGCTCGGGCATCCCGGTTCAGGCTTCTGCCGCTGGCCTTGACCTTCGCTCTCGTGCCCTCGCGTCCTGACGCGGGTCGTCCGTGCACTCCTACCGGTCGTGGTGACAGGGCGCCGGCGGATTCCTCCCTGGACCGAGCGGCTCGCTGACCGCGCCCTGGCCGCCACGGTGGTTGTCCGTATCTTTTTCGCTGTCCGCCCTGATCTCCGCCATCGGGGCACCGCCGATCCCACAACATCACGTCGGACACGGAAAACCCGCCCCCGTTCGTGGCCGTGGTCGCGCTGAACGAGCCCGGGCGGACAGCTTTGTGGAGAGCCCGTCGCCGAACTGCAGCGCGACGCCTGCCCATTGAGACGTCAGACCACTCACGCTGCCCGTCGCGCCCGACACCGTCTTCGATCGGGCCCTCGCGACGGTCGACGCGCTAGGGGGAACTTCTGCACGGCGATCCGGCTATCCGCCGGCTCGCGGACCCCGGACCGTGCGCTCTGGTTCCGCTTCCCTGATGACGTCGTGATCCCGATCACGAATGGCCGCGACCGTGATTCCCAACTGGACCCTTCTCTGTCCCGCGTCGCCGTTCGCGACCTTGGGGCGACCGCTGCCCGTGCCCGCGACGCTTTCGGTTAGCGAGGTGCGGGTCTGATCAACCAAAGAATGGCGAGCTGCCGAAGGTGCTCACATGCTGCGAACTTGGCTCGGTCTGACCGTCACGGCAAGCCGCTTGGTTCACGGAGGGCTGTGTACATCAACAACATTGATTTCTGTGGGCGGTGTGGAGCCCGCGCGCAGCGCGGGATCCGACGGACTTGTGGGCGCCCGCAGGGCGGCCACAGGCCGGGCACCGTCCACAGATTCGTCCACAGATTCGTCCACAGGGCCGGCCTCGTGGAGCCGCTCGAACTCGAGGGGCGACCGATAGCCGAGCGCCGAATGACGGCGACGCGTGTTGTACCACCCCTCGATGAACTCGAACACTGCCGCCCGCGCCTCCGCGTGCGTCGACAGCTTCGTCCGGTCCAGCAGCTCGCACTCCAGCGTCGCGAAGAAGCTTTCCGCCATCACGTTGTCGAAGCAGTCCCCCACCGAGCCCATCGACAGCGCGATGCCCCGCTCCCGGCAGCGAGCCCCGAAGGCCAGCGACGTGTACTGGCAGCCCTGGTCGGAGTGGTGGATTACCGCCTCCGGCCGCCGGTGCGCCACCGCCATCTCCAGCGCCTCGACCACCAGCGTGGTACGAAGATGCCCCGCCATCGCCCAGCCCACGACCCGACGGCTGAAGACGTCGAGAACGATAGCCAGATACAGGAAGCCCGCCAGTGTCGGGATGTACGTGATGTCGGCGACCCAAAGGCGATTCGGGGCCTCCGCCGCGAAGCGCCGCTCCACCCGATCCGGCGCCGGCCGAGCCCGGACATTTCGCCGCGTCGTGCGGGGGCCCCGGCGCCGGCTCACCCCCGCGATGCCGGCGGACTGCATCACCCGCGCCACCCGCTTGCGGCTCACCGCGACACCGCCGGCCGTCAGCTCGGCGTGAATCCGAGGAGCACCGTACGTCCCGCGGCTGCGACGATGAATCGACTGCACCCGTGCCTTGAGCTCGGCATCGGCCTGTGTCCGAGTCGACGGCGGACGACGACGCCACGCGTAGTACCCGCTCGGGGAGACACCGAGCACTCGGGCCATCGCGGCGACCCGAAAACGCGCCTGGTTCGCGCTCATGAACCCGTAGACCTTCCGGGTCGGGTCTCCCG
>MKWU01005614.1_pt1 | contig 13482 bp, 7 predicted proteins | sample 809101 | NCBI WGS metagenome assembly MKWU01 (sample SAMN05860141, study PRJNA318959) | sponge metagenome | host: Aplysina aerophoba | place: Slovenia: Piran, Adriatic Sea, Gulf of Piran | collected 2013-05-07 | reverse complement strand
GGCGACGCCAAGTCACGGGGCAATGATTCTCACGGTAACGGTGTATATAAATCCATTGATGCCGGTGCAACCTGGCAGCATATGGGACTGGCCGGGGTCAGACAGACAAGCCGCGTCATAGTCCACCCGGAAAATCCCGACGTCGTCCTGGTCGCCGCGCAAGGCGGGTATTACGGGCCCGGCAAGGAGCGCGGCGTGTTTCGCAGCCGGGACGGAGGCAAGACCTGGAAGAAAGTCCTTTACGTCGATGAACACACTGGCGCTTATGATGTCGATTTCGTGCCGGGAAACCCTGACAAACTCTATGCAACAACGTGGCAAATGCTGCGCAACCCGTTCAGCCTTGCCAGTGGTGGACCGGGAAGTGGCCTGTTTTATTCTTCCGACGGCGGTGACACGTGGCAACGATTGACGGGAAACGGCTTACCGGACGGTGTGCTGGGCAAAATCGGCGTGGCAGTTTCACCGGCAGATCCCAGCCGTGTATACGCGGTCATTGAAGCCGAACAAGGCGGACTATATCGCTCCGACGACAACGGCATTAACTGGAAATACATAAACCCAAGCCGCGCACTCTGGAGACGCGCCTGGTTTTTTATGGACATCGTTCCACATCCACTGGACCCGGACACCATTTTTGTCCTGAATATTCAACTCGAAAAATCAGTCGATGCCGGCGAGTCGTTTACGCCGATGAAAACCAATCATGTCGATCATCACGACTTATGGATGGACCCTGGAAACCCGCAACGCATGATCAGTGGTAACGACGGCGGCGCCAATGTGTCCGTCAATGGCGGACTCAGCTGGGCTCGTTCCGATGACAACCAGCCTACCGGACAATTTTACCGGGTAATTACCGATGACCGTTTTCCCTATTTCATTTACGGCGGGCAACAGGACTGGGAGACAATCGCCATCGCCAGTCGCGGCAACTGGAATGGTATCGGTTACCGGGACTGGTATCCCGTAGGTGGTTGTGAAATGGGCTGGACCGCGCCTGACAAGCGAACAAGTAATTATGTTTATGCCGGCTGTACGGATGGCGGCATCAGCCGGTACGACCGCAAAACCCAACGGAACCAGTCAGTCGATCCATGGCCGCTGACCAATATCGGCCACGGCGCCAAGGATGCCAGGTTCCGTTTTCAATGGACCTCTCCGATACTCGTCTCCCATCACGATCCGAGCGTAATGTACAGCGGCGCCAACGTGCTGTTGCAATCCGAAAACGATGGCATGAATTGGCAGGTAATCAGCGGTGACCTGACTCGTGATGACAAAAGTAAACAACAGCCATCGGGCGGCCCGATCAGTAAGGATAATGTCGGCACTGAAGTATACGGAACCATCTATGCGCTGGCTGAATCGAGTCTGAAGAAAGGCCTGCTCTGGGTTGGTACGGACGATGGATTGGTTCACGTGACCGAAACGGGCGGTAACAAATGGAAGAATGTAACACCCCCTGAAAAGCTTGTGCCCGAATGGAGTCGTATCAATTCAATCGAGGCATCCCGACACGACCCTGCCGCAGCGTATCTTTCAATTCATCGTAGAGAGTGGAATGAATACCGTCCCTACGTATTGAAAACAAGCAATTACGGCGCCGACTGGGAATTGATCACAAACGGTTTGCCCGACGACACGATTGTCCGCGTGTTGCGCGAGGATTTGCAACGGGAAGGCTTGTTATTCCTCGGTACCGAGATGGGAATGTACTTCTCGCTGAATGGCGGTAACCAATGGCAATCCCTGCAACTGAACCTGCCGGTCACGCCTGTTTATGATTTGACGATCAAGGATAATGATCTCGTTATTGCAACACACGGCAGAGCCTTCTGGGTACTGGATGACATCTCGCCGTTGCGCACGCTGACAGCGAAACTGGCTGCAAAACCGTCCCATATTTTTTCACCCGGCGCCACTGTCAGGATCCGGGATGATTTTTCAATTCCAGCTACACCGGCAGGCCGGAATCCGCCGCCGGGCGCGGTGATTTACTACAATCTCGGAAAAATACCGGAGGGTCCCGTGGCGATATCGATCATCGATAGCGCAGGTAACACGGTGCAGTCCTTTTCTTCATCACCCGACACCGTTAAATCGCTGGAAACTCACGCTGCGGTAGACATGGGCGCTTATTACGGCAGGTCGTCTCCTGTTTCTACAGAACCGGGACTGAACCGCTTTGTCTGGGATCTTCGTCACCGCGGCCCCACCGGAATAGCCGGCAGTGTGATCTTCTGGCATCCGCCAAAAACACCTCCGGTTGGACCGTTGGCCTTGCCGGGCGAGTATGAAATCCGCATGGAAGTTGATGGCGCCGTATCGACTGCAGCGCTGACGATTACTGCCGATCCGCGCATTGCATTTCCGGTAGCAGAATTACGCAAACAATTTGACTTGCACCTCAATGTGCGCAACACACTCTCTGAAATCAGCGAATCGGTACTGGACATTCGAAGAGTTTACGATCAAATCGATCGCATTCATGCGAATTCCGAAGACAACAAGGAGGCCGATAGCGTACGCATGGAGCTGAAAAAACTGCGGGACAATCTGATGGCCGTGGAATACGCACTGACGGAACCTCGAATGCAAGGCGCATCGGATGCATTTCATTTTCCTGTCAGGCTGGACAACCAGTTAATCCTCCTCATCGGGACTATTGCCAATTCAGACAGGGCGCCGACCCGCCAGGCCTACGAAGTGTACGAAGTGCTTAAAGGCAGGGGAGACGAACAACTGAAAATATTGAAGAAATATCTTGAGAACGATGTTCCCGAGCTCAATAAAAAGTTGAGGCAGGCCGGTCTGGGTCCGATTAGCGTCGGCACACTTTGAAACCAACCCGGCGGGTGAGGCGATCAACGGCGCCTTGCCGAAAATGCCCAGCGTGAAATCGAACTTCCGCGCCCTGCATTACCGTGACGTACCCGGTGCACTGGAAACGATTGCCGGGAGTGCGGCATCCATTGCATCGAGGTTGTGTTTCAGGTTTGTGATATTGACCGCGTGCCGCTCCGGTGAAGCCCGGGGCGCGGCCTGGGATGAGATCGACCTGGAATCACGCACCTGGTCGCTCCCCGGTGCGCGCATGAAAACCGGCAAACCACATCGCGTCCCGTTGTCTGATGCGGCTCTCGAAGTGCTGGAACAGGCACAAGCCGTGGCCGATGGGTCCGGGTTGCTGTTTCCGAGTCCGCACCGGTCGGGGAAACAACTGTCAGACATGACCCTGACGAAGCTGTTACGGGACAATGGCCTGGCGGAGAAGGCGACGGTGCACGGCTTTCGGTCCAGTTTCCGGGACTGGTGCGCGGATACGGGCAAGCCGCGGGAGCTGGCGGACGCGGCACTGGCGCACGTAGTGGGCGGGGTTGAAGGGGCGTATTTCAGAAGTGATATAATGGCGCGCAGAGAGCAGGTCATGGAACAGTGGGCAGCGTTCATGTGAAACCGGTGGCAAGGTTCAGTGAAATACTCAGTAACTTTTTCAGAATAACAATACTACCGTGTTAGAATCGGGGGTTATCTTCAAACATTAATAAGGACAAAACCCGACCGTAACGAAATTAGTTCTCTCTTACATGTTGAAATGCTTGAAAGCTGCAAAAATCTTAATACGTCTATCCTCGGGACAGGGATTTTCTCTGTAATCGCCAACACCTATACGATTAGGTGATCGTCTTACTGGAATGCCATACAGTTCTTTCCTGAATGAACCCCTGGGCCATGTTGTACCGGCTGACTATCTCTATTTCGACTCTGCCGACAAATTGCTCCAGTCACGCATTCTGCCGCGCAAGGTTCACGAAAAGACGATGAGCTGGAACAAGGGCTCGGAAGAAGAACAGCTTATGGCGCGCGCCTGTGGCCTGGTATTTCTGATCAACAAGCTCGGCAGCCAGAACAACGAAATCGGCATCCAAGCCACCATTGATACCCTTGCCGATCTCCTGGTCGAAAACCTCGCTCACGGCAGCAGCAGTTTGCGCAGCAAGTTGCCCAGCCTGCTCGACAAATGCGAGTTGTTGATGAAAGTCGGTGATGAATACCGCATCCAGACCGAAGAAAGCGCGGCCTGGAACGACGAATTTCTGAGCCAGCGCTCTGCCTTGTCCAACGAAGCGCACCGCATCGAGGCGGAACGCGACGACCGCATCCGCAAGAAATTCGGCGAAATGGTGCACAAACTTTCCCTGACCCAAGGTGACTCGAAGGTCACCCGTGACATCTATCCGGTGTTTGACGCCCAGCTACCCACCGACGCCGATAAGCGAATTTATGTCTGGGTTCGTGACGGATGGAGCATTGACGAGAACTCGGTGCGGGCCGACTCAAGGCAAGCGGGCAATCAGTCACCGACCATTTTTGTGTTTATCCCCAAGCGCTCGGCCGATGACCTTCGCCACCATCTCATCGACTATAAGGCCGCCAGCGCCACGCTGGATAAGCGCGGTGTTCCCAATGGCCCTGAAGGCGTTGAGGCCCGTGCAGCCATGGAGACCACCAGGCAGACGGCCGAAGGCAAGATTCGCGAACTGCTTGAAGAAGCTTTCTCCGGAGCCCGCGTATTTCAGGGCGGCGGAAGCGAAATCCTCGGGAACGATATGCAAGAGATGGTGCTGGAAGCCTCCGACAGCGCGGCGCAACGGCTCTACCCTCAGTTTCACACTGCTGACCACGTGGGCTGGTCCAAGGTTTATGAAAAGGCCCAGAAAGGCGCTCCCGATGCGCTCAAGTCCGTAGGCGACGAAGGCGAACCCGCCAGGAACCCGGTGTGCAAAGCTATTCTCGGTTTCATCGCCGGTGGCAAAAAAGGCGCGGACATCCGCACCCAGTTCGAGTCTGCGCCCTACGGATGGTCGCGTGACGCCGTGGACGGCGGTTTGCAGGTACTGTTAGTAGCCGGGCTGATCCGGGCACAAGACGAACGCGGCCAAACTCTCGACCTGAAGGAACTGGAGCGCAAAACCGTTGGCAAGGTGATGTTCAAGGTGGAATCCGCCACTGTCACCACTGCCCAACGGATACAGATCCGCAAGTTGCTGCAGAAGGTCGGTCTTTCGGCCCAGCCGGGCCAGGAATTGGCGCAAGTGCCACAATTCCTGGAGAAAGTGCTGGAACTCGCCGACCAGGCTGGTGGTGAGGCACCGAAACCGGCCCGGCCGGACACCGCGCCCCTCGAAGAAATCCGCCTTACAGCGGGCAATGAGCAACTGATTGCCCTCTACAACCAACGGGATGAACTGGGCAGCAGCATCGATACCTGGACCGATCTTGGCAAACGCATCACCCAACGCTGGCCCAACTGGACCGAATTGGAGCGCCTGACGGTCCACGCCTACGGGCTTCGGGAAGCCGAGGTCATACTGGCACAGGTGAAAACCATTGAGCAGCAGCGCCAGCTTCTTGAGGACCCGGACCTGATCGCGCCGCTGATCGCCAACCTGACTCAACTGCTGCGAGAAAATCTCAATAAGCTAAATGGCGAATATGCCTCCCTTCACGAACTGGGCATGCAGCGTCTCGAAAATGATAGCAATTGGCAACAGTTGGAACCTGAACAGCGGAATCAACTTCTGTCCGAAAAGCATCTTACCTTGTCGCACCAGCCCGTTGTTACGGTGCAATCGATCGGCGATGTACTAGACACCCTGGAGCGCTGCAATTTGTCTATGTTTGCCGCCCTCGTTGCGGCGCTGCCCAGCCGCTTCGAAGATGTCGCGGTTCGCGCCGCCGAGCTGTGCGAGCCCAAAGTACAATTCGTGAGCGTGCCCCGCCGCACCCTGAAAACAGACGACGATATTGACACCTGGGCGGAAGACGCAAAGAGCCGACTCAAAGCGGCGCTAGCCGAAGGTCCCGTAGCGATCAGATAGGAAGCTTCGCGAACCATGCGAACCGCCGCCAATATCGAAACGCTGCTTGCGGAACTGGATCATTGCGTCGCCGATAACCTGGAGGATCAGGATCTGGACTTCAAGAAATGGGACCCGAAAAGTCGGAACAGCGCCGTAAGGGCAGTCGTGGAAATGGCGGTGTGCATGGCCAACGGTGGAGGCGGGACTGTCGTATTCGGTGTGGCAGACCGAATCCAGGGTCGCGGCCAGGCCATTCTGGGGGTGCCGCCGGAAATCGACACGAACCTGCTCAAGAAGGCAGTGTATGACCAGACTGATCCCAAGATCACCCCGGTATTCGAAGAGTTGGCTGTACCGGAGGGCACCGGCCGGTTGCTATTGATGCAAATCTACCCTGGAATGCCACCTTACACGGACACTGCCGGCCGAGGCACGCTTCGCATCAGTAAGGATTGTGTTCCCTTAACTGGCACGTTGAGGCGTAAAATAGGCGTGGAAACAGGCGAAACCGACTACACATCGGAAGCCGTCGCCAGGATGGATGCCGCACTGCTGTCCGCCACCGCGCTGGAGGCTCTCCGGAATCAGGCTCGCAGGGAACGAGCCCCGGATGACTTGCTCGGACTTTCCGATACTGAGTTACTCGCCACGCTTGGACTCATCAAACGCGGCAAATTCACTCGGGCCGCACTCCTGTTGGCGGGCGATGAACCCGCTATCCGAGAATACCTGCCCGGCCACAACTGGACTTTCCTGCAGATGACTTCCGATACCGATTATGGTGTCCGGGAAGATCGCGTCAGCGCCCTACCCTTGTCTGTACAGCGCATCGAAGAACTGCTGGTGCCTTTCAACGCTATTACCACCTACAAGCAGGGCTTGTTCCACTATGAATATCGCACCTGGCCGGAAATCGCCGTGCGGGAAGCCTTGATGAATGCGTTCTGCCACCTTGATCTGCGCATTGCCGGGCCGGTTATGGTGAAGCTGTATTCCGACCGGCTGGAAATCAGCAACAACGGCGGCTTAATCGCCGGTATTACGCCCGCCAATATTCTTCATCATCAACCCGCCGCCAGGAATCCTTTACTGGTAGAGGCCCTGACTCGACTGCGCCTTGTCAACCGCAGTAACCTGGGGATGAATCGGATGTTTTCCGCCTTGCTTATGGAAGGCAAAGAGCCGCCACACATCCGTGAAATTGGTGAATCCGTTGTGGTGGGCCTTCCCAAAAGGGACTTGAATGCCGCTTTTCGCCTGTTCGTAGCCGAGGAGAGTGAGCGCGGGCGCAACCTGGGTGTGGACGAACTGCTGCTGTTGCAGCACCTGCTTCAGCGCCCGGAGATAGACACCGGTACCGCCGCAACCCTCTGCCAACGAAGTGAACCCGAAATCCGCGAAAGGCTCTCGGGCATGGAGTCGGCAGGGTACGTTGAGCACGGCGGTACAGGCCGGGGAGCCTACTGGTGTATCCACCCGGACCTGTACAACCGCTTGACCGAGGGCGATCTAGGTGAAGCGCGCCGACGCATCGATTGGGAAGCCGCCAAAACCCGAGTGTTGAGCATTCTGATGGAGCGCGCCCGACGGGGTGAGCCTGGCTTGAGCAATAAAGATATCCGGCAGTTTACCCGTTTTGATCGCAATCAGGTTCACCGATTAATGACAGAGTTACGGCAAGAAAATTCCGGTTTGCAGCCACCCGGTAAGGGTAAATATGCTCGTCATACGTTTAAACAATGCTGAATTTTATGCGTTTAAGCATTAAAATAAGCATTAAATAGAGCTTAATGCTCGAATATTTACTGTGAAACATTAAAAGAAGCATTAGCGGGAAATAGCTTGGAACTGATGTGTGAATTAGTATAACTTGCAATGTAATAGGCGTGAAGCTCGATTAGCTCCACCCTCAAAAAATCAGCCTTGGCACTGCTTATACCAAGCAAAGTTTGACCTATCCCTCAAGAGTAGGCTGATGTTCGCTGTCTTTTAATTTGGAGGATTTGCTGTTCAAAAAGTACCCACTGATCTTATCTACAATCGTTGATATTGGTCCTTACGAACGAGATTGACGAAGGGCTGGATTAGTCAGCAAGAATTTCAATCTGCTGTTGAAATCGGCGACGAAAGTTATCGCAAAGAGGATTGTCTCGAGATGACTAGGACGGTGAGCTACAGGAAATAATCCGGCGGCATGGATATGGCAGACCCCGCAATGTCATGTTTTATAGCCTGGAACCAATCCAAATATCCAATACCGGCTTCGGCTTGCCCGGCTTGCTCCTTATTGATGCCCGGCATTCGCCTCATGACTTCGTAGATGCCCATCTTAATCACACGTCCAGTGTGCTATCTGGTTCCAGGCGCGTGAGGACATATGCTATGCTGCCGGTATGGATACAGCACTCTACAAGGCCTTGCGGGAGGCAGGGGTATCGGATGAAACTGCGACCGCTGCGGCCGATGACCTCGGACAGACTGAGCGCCTGCAACGCATGGAAGAGAGATTGACGCGTGTCGAGGTCACCTTGCGGGTATTGGTTGGTTTGGCGGTAGCTATCCTGGTGTTACAATTACAACCGTTCTTTTCCTGATCACCGGCAGACGCAGGGCTTCACCTAGGCAGAGAGTCCTATAGCAATCAGGAGCCGGTACGTTCCCTTACGTTGTGCGCAGAATCCTGAACCCGCATACTGCTTCCAATATCCAGCAAATGGCGCGCAGCGGGATGGTTGGCATATGCTATATCATGCCACATTTTTGCCGTGGTTGTTATTGTGGGAACGCCACATTATGACTATAAAAAACTCATTAATAATCAGTAAGTTACATAAAAAATGGCTCCCCGGGACGGGCTCGAACCGCCGACCTAGTGATTAACAGTCACCCGCTCTACCGACTGAGCTACCGGGGAATTGTTGGTTGGATTGCGGATTATACATACAATATCAGCCCAGCGCATCCCTCAACCTTGCTATTGCCGTCTCCAGGTTTTCCATGCTGGTGGCGTAAGACAGGCGCATGTAGCCCTTCGCCCCGAATGCTGAGCCGGGCACCAGGGCGACCTCCGCCTGTTCCAGCAGGTATTCACCCAGTTTGACATCGTTATTGATGCCGTCCAGCCTGTTGATGACGCCCTGCATGTTGGGGAAGCTGTAGAATGTGCCGTCGGAGGCGGTACATTCAACGCCGTCGATACTGTTCAGCCCGGCAAGGACGAAATCATGACGCTGTTTGAAGATCGCCGTACTCTCGCGGATATAGGTCTGGTCGCCGTTCAGCGCGGCCACGGCGGCGTACTGTGAGACCGAAGAGGGATTCGACGTGCTTTGCGACTGGATCTTTTGCGCCGCTTTCACCAGCGATGCGGGGCCGCCCAGGTAGCCGATGCGCCAGCCGGTCATGGAGTAGGCCTTGGACACACCGTTGACCACGACCGTCCTTCCGGCCAGTTCCGGGCAGACGTTGACGATGTTTTTAAAGTCGTCCTGGCCCCACAGGATATGCTCGTAAATATCATCCGTCAGGATAATGATGTCCGGGTGCTCCACGAGCGCCGCTGCGATATCCTCCAGTTCGGCCCCGGAATAACTGACCCCGGTCGGGTTTGACGGGCTGTTGAGCATGAGCAGCCGCGACTTGTCGGTAATGGACCTTGCCAGTTGTTTCCCGGTGATTTTGAACCGGCTCTCGATCCCCGCCCTGACTACAACGGGTTCCGCGCCCGCCAGTTTCGGCATATCCAGGTAGGAAACCCAGTAAGGGGCGGGGACAATCACTTCATCCCCCGGGTTGAGCAGGGCCTGCATCAGGTTGTAGATGCTGTGTTTTGCCCCGCAGGAAACGAGGATCTGCTGTGCTTCGTATGCCAGGCCGTTTTCACGCCGGAACTTGTCGGCGACAGCCTGTTTGAGTTCGGGCATACCGCCGGCCGCGGTGTATTTTGTCCTGCCGTCGCGAATGGCCCTGGTTGCGGCCTCCTTGATATGCTCCGGGGTGTCGAAATCGGGCTCGCCCGCACTCAGGGCGATGATGTCGCGGCCGGCGGCTTTTAATTCCGCGGCCTTGGCGGTCACCGCCAGGGTAGGGGAGGGTTTGATGCTCGCGGCGCGCTGGGCAACTCTGATTTCCAAGATAATATCCTCTTTGAAGGTAATGTGCCGGGCGATAACAGTGTGTTTGATATTTTTTCAGGTTGATTACAAAATTGCCGGATAACGTCTGCCGCCGTGTTCTGCTTCGGGACACCTATTCCTGTATTATAATGCGGTTCATCCAGGTTATGGCAAAGAAATTCAAATTACAGGCTGATTTTTCTCCTGCGGGCGATCAACCCGAGGCGATCACGCAATTATACCATTCGATTCAAAGTGGGATCGCACAACAGACCCTGTTAGGCGTGACGGGTTCCGGCAAGACCTTCACCATCGCCAACCTGGTTGAGAAGATACAGCGCCCCACACTGATCCTGGCGCCGAACAAGACTCTGGCCGCACAGTTGTACGGCGAGATGCGGGAATTCTTTCCCGACAACGCCGTGGAATATTTCGTGTCTTACTACGATTATTACCAGCCGGAGGCCTATGTGCCTTCCACCGATACGTATATCGAAAAGGACGCTTCCATCAATGAACACATCGAACAGATGCGTTTATCCGCCACCAAGGCCCTGCTGGAGCGTCCGGATACCATCATCGTTGCCACCGTTTCCGCCATTTACGGCCTGGGCGACCCCCAGGCCTACCTGAAAATGGTATTGCACCTGGACCGGGGCGAGCGCATGGACCAGCGCTTTATCCTGCGCCGGCTTGCCGAGATGCAATATACCCGCAACGAGGTGGAACTGCACCGCGCCACCTACCGCGTGCGGGGTGACATCATCGATGTTTATCCGGCTGAGTCGGAGCGCGAGGGAATACGCGTCGAGCTGTTTGATGATGAGATCGAGTCCATATCGCTCTTCGACCCGCTGACCGGGGAAATCCACAAGCAGGTACCGCGCATTACCGTACATCCCAAGACTCATTACGTCACCGAGCGCCAGATCATCCTGGATGCTATTGAAGTTATCAAAGAGGAACTGGCAGAGCGCCTGGAACAATTCCGCCGGGAAAATAAACTGGTCGAATTGCAGCGCCTGGAACAGCGCACCCGGTTTGACCTGGAGATGATGATGGAAATCGGTTACTGCACCGGCATTGAAAACTATTCCCGCCACCTGTCCGGCAGGAAACCCGGCGAGCCGCCGCCGACGCTGTTTGACTACCTGCCCCACAATGCCTTGCTGGTAGTGGATGAAAGCCATGTAACCGTGCCCCAGCTTGGCGCCATGTACCGCGGCGACCGTTCGCGCAAGGAAAACTTGGTGGAGTACGGTTTCCGCCTGCCCTGTGCGCTGGACAACCGGCCGTTGCGTTTCGACGAGTTTGAATACCTGTCGCCGCAGATGGTATTCGTATCTGCTACCCCGGGTCCCTATGAACGCGACCGGTCAGGCGAGGTTATCGAACAGCTCGTGCGTCCCACGGGCCTGGTTGATCCGGAAGTGGAAATACGCCCGGTTGCGACGCAGGTGGACGACCTGCTATCGGAAATCCACCTGCGCGAGCAACGCAACGAACGGGTGCTGGTCACCACCCTGACCAAGCGCATGGCGGAAGACCTGACCGACTACCTTGCCGAACACGGTGTCAAGGTGCGTTACCTGCACTCCGATATCGACACGGTGGAGCGGGTTGAGATCATACGCGACCTGCGGCTGGGAAGTTTTGACGTACTGGTCGGGATTAACCTGCTGCGGGAAGGACTGGATATGCCGGAGGTGTCCCTGGTGGCGATACTGGACGCGGACAAGGAAGGATTTTTACGCTCGGAAACGACCCTGGTCCAGACCATAGGCCGCGCCGCCCGCAATATCAACGGCAAGGCCATTATGTATGCCGATACGGTAACCGGTTCCATTGAACGGGCCGTGCGGGAAACCGAACGGCGCAGGGATAAACAACAGCGTTTTAACGAGCAGCACGGAATTACACCCCAGGGCATCCGCAAGGCCGTCACCGATATCCTGGAAGGCGCCTACAGCGATAGTCGCGGGCAGGGGCGCCGTTTTGCAAAAGTAGCTGAGCAGAAATCCACTTACATGGAGCTTCCCCCGGACCTGCGGATGAAAAAAATCCGCCAACTGGAAGAGCAGATGTATCAGCATGCTCGCGACCTCGAATTCGAACAGGCTGCAGAGATCCGCGACGAGATCGCGCGTATCAAGGAATTCAGCCTGGAAATCCACGAGCAGAGAGCCGGTTGAGCACTATAACCCGTTGTTCCTCTTGATCGCTGCCCATAACTGATAGTTCTACGCATAACCGATGAAACCGCTTATTTCGTTTACGGATTTATTAATACTGGGCCTTACCCTTGCAGTGGTGATCATCCTGTTAACCAACAGGGGGGCTGAAGGTGGTTACGACCTGTACGGCGGCTCGGACGCCGATACGTTGATCGGCGACCCCGGCGACAACCTGATCTGGGGAGGAGCGGGCGCGGACGTGATAGACGGGAGCGAAGGTTTTGACACCCTGGATTATGGCGGTTCCGATGCCGGCGTCAGGGTGAACCTGGCCGCTGGCACGGCTGCCGGCGGTCATGCCGGGGGTGATGTCATCCGCGCAGTCGAGAATATCTGGGGATCGGCGTTTGACGATGTCCTGACCGGTGATGGCGGTAGAAATGCTTTCCTCGGTGGGCCGGGGGCGGATACTCTGGTAGGCGGCGGTGGCGATGATAACCTGCGTGGCGGGGAAGATGCTGACAGGTTGCGCGGCGAGGCCGGCGACGACACGCTGGCAGGCGGTTCCGGGGCCGATATCATTGACGGGGGCAACGGTCTTGATGCGCTGGATTACAGGGAATCGGATGCAGGGATCCGCGCTGACCTGGCAACCAACTCCGTCTCGGGTGGCCATGCCGAGGGAGACGTGGTTTCCGGCATTGAATATGTCTGGGGTTCTCCCTTTGCCGATCATCTCGCAGGCGACAGCGGAGATAATATTCTCGACGGATATGGGGAGGATGACGTGCTGGCCGGCGAGGCAGGCGCAGACATATTGCGTGGTGGAGAAGGCAGGGACATTCTGCGGGGTGGGATCGGTCATGACACGTTGTCTGGCGAGGCGGGTGCGGATGAGCTAGACGGTGGCGCCGGGTTTGACATCCTGGACTACAGCGGGTCGCCGGCGGGTGTGGAGGTGGACTTTGCCTTGGGTACGGGCGCCGGGGGTGATGCGGAGGGGGACCGTATAGTGGAGATGGAGAGTGTATGGGGGTCAGGGTTTGCTGACAGTATCAAGGGCGGCGCCGGGGCTGATTCGCTGTCCGGCGGCGCCGGTTCGGACGAGTTGGACGGTGGTGCAGGTGATGACCGGTTGTGGGGTAACGAGGGGGATGACCGGCTGTGGGGTCGGGCGGGTAATGACAGTCTGTCGGGTGAGGCCGGTGCGGACGAACTGGACGGCGGCGCCGGTGCTGATGAGTTGCTGGGTGGTGAAGGCGATGACAGTCTGCAGGGTGGCGACGGCGATGACACCTTGGCAGGCGAGGCGGGTGCGGATGAGCT
>MKWU01005611.1_pt1 | contig 13487 bp, 12 predicted proteins | sample 809101 | NCBI WGS metagenome assembly MKWU01 (sample SAMN05860141, study PRJNA318959) | sponge metagenome | host: Aplysina aerophoba | place: Slovenia: Piran, Adriatic Sea, Gulf of Piran | collected 2013-05-07 | reverse complement strand
AACCCGCCGCCTGCATGCCGAACTGGACCGGCTGGTTGCCGAACGCCCGGCGCGGGCGGCGCCGGCGGACCTCATCCGCCTGCTCTGCTTCACGGGATGCCGCCTGAGCGAGATCCGGACACTCAGGTGGAGCGAGGTCTGCGTCGACACTCTCGATCTTGGCGACGGCAAGACGGGACCGCGGAAAGTCTACCTGAACAGCGAGGCCCGGCGGATCATCGAACGCCAGCCCCGGACCAGCAGCGATCATGTGTTTCCCTCGCCCCGCGATCCGGCCGTGCCCATATCGCATTTCGTGCGGCTGTGGTTCATCCTCCGCGAACGGGCCGGCCTCGAGGATGTGCGGCTGCATGATCTGCGTCACAATTATGCCTCGCAGGCCGTCCTCGGCGGCGTTCCGCTTCCGACGGTGGCGAGGCTGCTTGGTCACCGGCAGGTTTCGATGACCTTGCGCTACGTACACGTTGCCGACCGGGAGGGCGGGGCCGCCGCTCAAAGGGGCGGGGTTGGTTGGCCCCCGGCAGGTTTGGAGGCCCTGGGGCTGGGTCCACGTTGCCGACCGGGAGGGCGAGGCCGCCGCTGAAAGGATCGGTGCGGCAATCGTCAGAGTGTGCGAAAGTTGAGGGATGCGGAAATCAATCCAGCGATCCGACGAATTCATCGATCTGTTTCAGTTCGGTCGAAATCTCGGAGGCAATCCGACCAGGCCCTTCATCCAAGATCCTTGTCAAGAATCGCTCTCCGCCCCAGTCTTGCAGTTCTCCATCGAGGCTTTTCCAGACGCCCGGTACATCCTCCAAGGCGTGGAAGGTAAACCCGCTGCGTGTCAAAGGCGCCACCCTCTGCTCGATGAACTGCACCTCCTGTATGGGCAGTCCGGCAAAATAGAGGCCGATCCACACGTCTTTCCAGCACGGTGGATCCGTGCCCAGCCAAATGGCGGTGTCGCTCCGCTTCGTTATCCAGGCCTCGCGCCTAAGCACCAGGCTGGCCTCTTTTGCCATCACGTTCTGCAGTGCTGACCGATCGATGTTCCATTCAGTTCGCGGAAAGCACTCTTCGACGGCTTCCAGCACGGCCCTGACGAGATGTTCCCTCACGCAGGGCATAGCCTTTTCGACCTGCAGGGCGAGTTTCAGGTTCGTCTTGCTGCTTCGAATGAAGTCCGCTGTCACGTCGAGGATGACGTCTTCTGTCATGATCGATCTCCCGTCCCGGTGGGCTCGGCTGGCTCGAACCGCCTCCGTAAGTACTCAAGAAGGTCCGTCAGGAACCACCGAACCCGTTCCGCTTCGCACTCGATGCGGCATTTCTCCACCCAGTTCTCCAGCGATGGAGAACCGCTGTCCGTGCCTCTGTAGGGCAGGGTCGGGCAGCGCATCCGATCCTCCGGGTCGTCCGGCAGGGTCTCGGGACGCATGCCGTCACCGCTCAGATAGACAAGCCATGCGTCCGGATCGGTGTCCGGGCCGGCTTTGGTGCGTAGGTATGTGAGGTAGTCGCTGACCTGATTGGGTTGCTCTCCAGCCCACGGCTTGTTCTCGATCCCGATCCAGGTATCGCCGCGCACCGTGACGACGAGGTCGATGCTTCGCCCCGTATCCGTTTGGTGTTCGGGGTCGACCCGGCTGTCACGGAGATTCCCGACCGGGAAACGCTCTTGTACTTCGCCGTCGAGAACCTCTCGGACCTCGTCGAGGAACAGGCGAAGAAACGTATCGCCCTGACCGTGCTTCCCTCGTGGATCGAGAAGACCCCCGCATACGCGCGACAAATCCGTTTCCCGTACGCGGAAGAAATCGAACAGCGAGAAGCGGGTTGCGGCCCGCCGATCAAGCTCGCCCTGCGCGCGCTGGGCTATGCGCACAGCCGGGCCGAGACCGGTGAAGAAAGCCTGCAGATCGGCGGTGTGGGAACTCACCGCCAGGTTCGTCTTGATCGCGAGGCCCTCGAAAAAAACCGATAACCCGGTCGAGTGGGTCGACACATCCTGTTCGGCATGGTTCTTCATGCCAGCCAATCTATGCGAGGAACGCCCTGGTGGCGAGCAACGATCGGGCGCGAGTTGTTCAGTAGCCCCCCTTCACATCCCGTGGAGTAGGGCTTCGCAGGTACGCGATAGGCCACACGATATCCCTATCCCATCCGCCGTCCTATCCTGTCGACGGACAGGTATCTGTAGCTCTCGGGTCTCCTGTCCCGGTCGGGGTCGTATCGGGTGACTTTGACGAGGTCGTCAGGCAGCGGAAGACGAAGCCACAAGGGCTCACCGTTGGGCATCATCCAGGACGGCCATCCTCGCTTCTTGAGGGATGTCGGAGGAGTGGGTGACATCAAGAGGAAATGGGGCGTGATCGACTCCCTCCAGGGACGTTCGCCGGAGAATATCCGGTCCAGTCTCGCGGCCTTCTTGTCCAGCTGCTCATTGCGCCAGTCCGTATCGCCCTTGGCTTCGATCATGACCAGATGCGTCATCGCGCCAACTGGGAACGCCACGAGCAAGTCCACGTCCTGCTGTGTTCCCGATACCAGCCCTTCATTGGCAATGTTCTTGAGCGGGAACCGGTCGCGTGGGGCCTGTTCCGGTCCGTCGGCGGCAAGACGGAGCGCCATCCCGATCCAGTCGAGATGGCAATCCATCGCCACAAACGCGTCTGGCGGGATCGACACGGCTCTGCGCGGAGAGTCGTTCAGGCAAGATTGGAGCCGGGTGCGGAAGCGTTCGTTCAGACGGAAGGTCGTTTCGCCCAGCGCCTCGCACAGCAAGTGGAAGCGTTCCTTTCTATTGAGGAGCAGCAAGTAATCTATCGTGTCGAGCAAGGCCATCTCCATATCTGTCGTCGCCGGATGAACTTCGGTTGATGTCAGTGCTGTGTCAATCGCGTGCGGTCATCTGTGTCCGAAGGACAACCGTTGCCCTTGACTGTATGCAGTTTGCTGAAGATGCTTCACAGCGTCGAGATCATCGAAACACCCCACCCGACTATAAGGGACGACGCGGTCAGGAGTTTGGTCTCCGGGATCACCCGATGCCCGGCAAGCACTGCAACTTGAGATGACGTTGTCGGAGATCAACAAGATGCGCCGAGCCTGGGGCAAGTTCGATCGGGATACCGGAACTTTTCATCCGCTGGTCCACCACTGCATGGACGTTGCCGCGGTGTTCTCAAGAATTGTCCGGCTTCCGGTCGTCCGGGACCGTCTGGATGAAGCTGCCAACACATGCCTTGACGATGTGCAGCGTGATCAGCTTTCCGTTCTTGTCTTCCTGCATGACATCGGAAAGTTGCACCCGGGATTTCAGGCCAAGGGCTGGCCGCAGGGATCGTGGCCGGGTCCTCTACGAGGCCATCTCGGCGAAGGCTGGAGTTTCCTTCTCCTCGCCGCCCATTCGCCAGAGCATCCGTTTCATCCGACCATTCGGCACATCATGGACTGGGGCGAGGCAGTCTCTCCGTTGATCTCTGCCGCATTTGCCCATCACGGTCGACCTGTTCAGCGTCGCGGCAATCCGACATTTGCCGAATGGGACAGGCCTTCCACTCCAGACTATGACTGGCGGGCCGAAGCTCGCGTTCTGGCGGACCTGTTGGTTCGGTGGTTTGGCGCCGCATTCCAGGGGTCAGCGCCACTCCTTCCCGATGTGCCCCGGTTTCATCATGAGGTAGCCGGGCTGGCGGTTCTGGCTGACTGGATCGGATCGGACCGGCGCATCTTCGAGTTCAGTGCGCCGGTTGATGACGCCTACGACCGGACGGCGCATGAACGAGCCGTTCGGGCATTGGATCTGTTTGGTCTTGATACGACCATCCTCTCGATGCAAGCCGCACCCGACTTCACGGAGTTGACGGGGTTTCAACGGCCCAATCCGGCGCAAGCGGTCACGGGAACTGTAGGGTCCAGTGCCCGGCTGGTCATTCTTGAAGCGGAGACCGGCTCCGGGAAGACGGAAGCAGCACTCTGGCGGTTCACGCAATTGCTGTCGGCGGGCAAGGTGTCCGGCCTCTATTTCGCGGTGCCCACACGCTCGGCAGCACGACAGCTTCACCGGCGGATCGTCAGGGCCATGCAACGAGTGTTCGGCGACCATGCGCCTGAGCCGGTGCTCGCCATTCCGGGAATGCTGCGCGCGGGCGAGTTCGAAGGCCATCGGCTTCCTGGCTGGGAGGTGCGATGGGACGACAGCAGGGATGGAGTTCCCGAGCGCTGGGCGGCCGAGCAGGCCAACCGGTTTCTGGCTGCGGCAGTGGCCGTGGGCACGGTGGATCAGGCCATGCTGGCCGGTCTCACCGTCAAGCACGCGCACGTGCGCGGAAGTGCGCTGTCACGCAGCCTTCTCGTGATCGACGAGGTTCATGCCTCCGACTCGTACATGACGGAGATCCTGATGAGTCTTCTCGAAGGCCATCTTGCCGTTGGCGGCTACGCAATGCTCATGTCGGCAACGTTGGGGTCGCGCGCACGAACACGCTGGATGGACAGCGGCACAGTCAACTTCGCCGAAGCAAGTGATGTGCCGTATCCGGCCGTTTGGGTGAAGGGAGAACGCCAGCCACGCGTTGTAGCTGGCGAGGAGCGTGAAAAGGTGGTCACCGTGAAGGGCGTGCCGACGTGGGAGGCAGTCGAAACCGCCAAACGTGCGGTCTCCGGCGCGGAAAGGGGAGCGAGAGTCCTCGTTATCCGCAACACGGTGACGGCAGCTGTCGCGACATGGCGTGCAGTCCGTGAGATCGGGTCCGGGCACCTTCTTATGCAGGTTGGTGGCGGGCCGGCGTTGCATCACAGCCGATTTGCGGCCGAGGACCGTGTTCTTCTTGACCAGGCGGTCGAAACGGAACTGGGGCCACACGAGGGCCGGGAACCTCGGGGTTGCATCGTCATTGGCACGCAGACCCTGGAGCAATCCCTTGATATCGACGCCGACCTCATGATCACGGATCTGTGCCCGATCGATGTCCTGCTTCAACGTATCGGCCGACTTCATCGGCATCACCGGCTGCGGCGGCCGCCGGGTTTGGCTGGAGCGCAACTGGATGTGCTCATGCCGGAAGGTGGACTCGATCAATTCGCGGCGCCGTGCTTCGAAAACGGTCTGGGCGCGTGGGAAGATCACGAAGGAATCAAGGGTATCTACCCAAATCTCGCCTGCTTGGAATTGACCCGTTGCCTGATTGTGGAACATCCGGAGTGGACGATACCGGTAATGAACCGTGCTCTGGTGGAGGGAGCGACTCACCCCGACCGCATTGACGCCCTGATAGCGGAGAAAGGCGAGGCGTGGACTCACTACGAGCGCAAGGTCGGCGGCGCCACCCTTGCCAAGGCCATGATCGCAAGGCTCAATGCGCTGAATCGCGAGGAACGATTCCTCGATCTGAACTTTCCTGAAGACGATGAGCGCATCGTGACGAGGCTGGGAGAAGAAGGGGCCGTGCTGACGCTGGATGAACCGGTTGTCGGTCCCTTTGGGTGTTTCATCAGCCGGATCGCTTTACCTGCGCACTGGTCGCGTGGCCTCAACGATGGGTCGACGGTTGACGTGAGGAATGGCGAAGAAGGGCTCTTGTTGACGGTTGACCGGCGCGAGTTTCGCTACTCTCGCGGCGGACTGGAAGTCGTCGCGTGAGTACCTCTTGACACTGTGCCGAATGAAACTGGGTTACTGGTACATGAACATTGAAAGCAGAGATGCGACCATGGGCGTACGTCTCTCGAACCGTGGGAGTATACATCGATGAGACTTGGGTTGGGACTGGGCATAGGTGCCATTTGGAGTCGCGGCGACTGGATCGAGCGTTGTAGAGGGCTGCTCATGTTGCAGTTGGTGGTTGATCTTGAGCGTTTTCCCCGAAACTGCATTCGGGATATCCCTTATGTGACTGGCACACCGGTGTCGAAGTTCACGGATTCCCCACGATCTGTGGGGCACGGACGGGCTCGGATGAACGGATGAACCTTCTTGTCGATCCGGTCCTGACGCTGTCGAGTTTTGACAGGGTCTCTCTGCCTGCTCTCTTTGCGGCCATGACGCGCGACGAGGTTCGCGGTTTCCCGGCGCTCCGTCCACACCAGAGGCCGGCCTGGCACATGTTCCTCGTTCAACTGGCCGCGCTATCGCTCTGGAATGCGGGACACGACGACCTGCCTGACGCGGAGGCTGAATGGGCTCGTGCCATGAGAGGGCTGACGCCCGGTCATGAGGATGATGCGCCGTGGCGGTTGACTGTCACGGACGCGTCGAAGCCCGCGTTCATGCAAGCGTCGGCGCCTGAAGGACTGAAGTGGTCCAGGGTTTCGACGCCCGACGCGCTCGACATGCTCATCACGGCCCGTAACCATGACCTGAAACAGGCCATCGCGCGCGAGGCAGAGCCTGAGGACTGGATTTATGCCCTGGTGTCCCTTCAGACCTGCGAGGGGTTCGGCGGACGGGGCAACTATGGCATCGCCCGCATGAATGGAGGCTCGTCAAGCCGTCCCTTGTTCGGTCTCGCACCCCTCCGGGAAAGCGGGGTCATTTCTGTGGACCCGTCGGCATGGTGGGCGCGCGACGTGCGATACCTCTTGAGAGCACGCGCTGACGGAATCGCCAACGGTATCGGTGATAGTGGTGGCCATTCTCTTCTCTGGTGCCTCCCCTGGCCGGAAGACGATCAGTTGGACCTCCGCTCCCTTGATCCCTTGTTCATCGAGATTTGCCGCCGCGTTCGCCTCCGCGAGAAGGGCGGCAGACTGTTCGGGGTGCGGTCGACGTCAAGCGGCCCGCGGATCAACGCCAAGCCCTTCAAGGGCAATGTCGGCGATCCCTGGATCCCGGTGCATCAAGACGGCAAGAGCCTGACCCTGGGCGGCGGTGATTTCCACTATCGCCGTCTTTGCGACCTCCTGTTCTCGGGAAACTGGGTGAAACCGCTCCTTGCCCGTCCACGGAACGAGGAAACCGGGGACATGTTGCTTGTGGCGGAGGCCTTTGCGCGTGGAAACAGCAAGACGGAAGGGTTCAAGTCACGCGTGCTTCTGGTGCCGGGAAAGGTGCTGCCGCTATTTTCGACCGAGAGCGCAGGTTCCCTTGCCGCAGCACAGATGCAAGAGATCAAGACGTTCCAGTCCGCTTTGCGCTACGCCCTGGCGCTGATGAGTGCGGGCGGTGTGCGGGATCGAATCCAGAAGGGTCACTACGACCATGCTTCTCTCGCGCAAGCGCGCTTCGACAAGACGGCCGACCGACTGTTCTTCCCAAGTCTCTGGCGACGTATTGAGGCGGCGAATCAGGGTGACGAGGAAGTATCGCGGGCCAAACGGGACTTTCTTGGCAGCCTGTGGCGAGAAGTTCAGGTCGAGTTCGAAGCGGCGTTGCCCGCGATACCTTGTTCAGTCATTTTTCGTCTACGGGCCGAGGTCCGGTCACGGCGGGCCCTATACTCCCTTGTGCGAAAAGAGTTTTCCGAATTGTTCGAAGCGGAGTCCCAGAATGAAGCCGCATGACGACACACCGCCAGAGGCTGCGCGAGCGATCGCTGAATGGCTGCGTCATCTGCCACCAGGTCCCCTCGCCGAGCTGCGGCGGATGACCGAAGAGGCGCCCGCTCCAGTGTTCTGGCGTTTGGCCGCCCGATACCCGGGAACGATCGGCCGCCAAGGCAAGCAGCGCGAGTGGAGTGCCATCGTGCGCATTCTCGCGATTCTCGCCGACAAGGGAGAGCCGGCCAGCCGGAGCCCGCTTCATGATTCATCACGCGCGCTTGGAGAAGTCCTTTGTGACGGCGGCGACCCCAACTGGTCTCGGACTACAGGTCCGTCTCCCCGGCCCGTGTTCAGCGAACGCCGCCTCGCGCAACTCATGTCTGCCCGGGGAATCCAGCGGTCTGTTTGTCTGGAACGAGCGGCACGTGCAGTCGCTGCGCACCGCGTCTCCGGAAGTGGCGTCAATGTCGTCGACATCGCCTACGCCGTTCTGAGGCCGCATGACACGCGACGGTTGGCGGAAGCCTACTATCGCCGTCTCGATCGAGCCGAACAGGATGCCCAGCAATCCGAGAAAGGAACAGAACCATGATCTGCCCGCGCTTTCTGCAGATCCACACATTGACCTCCTACACTGCTGCCCTCCTCAACCGGGATGACAGCGGTCTGGCCAAGCGCCTGCCTTACGGTGGCGTGCTGCGCACGCGAATCTCTTCCCAATGCCTCAAGCGGCATTGGCGGATTGCTGACGACCCCCACGCTCTGGACAGAATTGACGGCGTCACAGCAGCGTTCCGCTCCCGCGAGTTGGTCACGCGCAAGGTGATCGGCCCCCTCCGGGGCAGGTTCCCGGAGGACGTGGTGAAGGCGGTCGAGGGCGAGTTTCAGATGGCCGTCTATGGTGACAAGGGAACCGACCGAAAGAGTCGGCAAACGCTGTTGTTCGGCGAGCCGGAACTGAGGTGGCTGATTGGGCAGGCCGAACATGTCGCGCAACAGGCCGGCGGCAGTGCGACGGACGCTGCAACCGCCGCCAGGAAATGGCGGAACGAGTTCAAGGCGAACATCAGGACAATGCGAGAGAACTCATTACTCCCTGCGGGTCTGACGTCGGCGCTGTTCGGACGGATGGTCACATCCGATACAGATGCCAACATTACGGCTCCTGTGCATGTTGCCCATGCGTTCACGGTTCACGAGGAGGAACCCGAGAGCGATTACTTCACGGCGGTCGACGATCTCTCGGAAGACGATCCTGGAGCGGACACAATCCAGGACACGGAACTCACTTCGGGCCTCTTCTACGGATATGTGGTGGTCGACCTCAAGTGTCTGCTCAACAATCTCGGGGGTGACTCGGAACTTGCGGGCCGCGTGTTGCACAATCTTGTGTACCTGATCGCAGAAATCTCGCCGGGAGCGAAACTCGGCTCGACGGCTCCCTATGGCCGGGCGGCCCTGGTGCTTCTTGAGGCCGGGAACCGACAGCCGCGCAGCCTTGCGGAGGCCTACCGGCGACCCTGCGCACCTCAGTTGGAGGCGGCTGCGGAGAGTCTCGCTGGCCAACTTGCAACCCTGGATGAAGTCTACGGCACCGGTGAGGAGCGACGATTCCTGTTGCTGTCAGACAAGCCTGATGTTCCCGCAGCGGAGCGCGGCTCCTTGAGCGACCTCGCCAAGTGGGCACAGACATTGCCGGAGCGAACTGCCGCATGACGCGCCGGTGGCTCGTGTTGCGCCTCGACGCACCTCTGATGGCCTTTGGAGGAATTGCGATCGACCAGGTCGGTCCGACGCGGGATTTTCCAGCTGTCTCGATGATGACCGGCGTGATCGGCAATGCGTTGGGCTGGCATTGGTCCGACCGCGCTCTCCACCAGGCGCTGCAGGATCGCCTTGTGTTTGCAGCGCGTCATGACCGAGACGGCACTCGGCTGACCGATTCCCAGAACGTGCAACTTGCCAGCAACGACAAGGGCTGGACGACAATGGGGATGCCGGAAGGAAGGAGCGGCGCCACCTACGACGCTCCGCACAGGCGATTGCGGGACTACCTGGCCGATGCGTCGGTGTGTGTCGTCCTTCGCCTGGAGCCGGTCGACAAGCCGCCGTTCCTTGATGAGGTGGCAGAAGCGATCGAGCAACCTGTCCGTCCATTGTTCCTCGGCCGCAAGCCCTGCGTCCCCTCCAGTCCCTTGGTTCCTCAGGGCGACACCCGTTGGATTACCGCGGACACCGCATGGACGGCGCTCCGTTCCGTACCGGGAAACGGAAGGCAAATTCGGGCGCAATGGCCGCTTGGCGAAGGACCCGGGATTGGCGAGGGAGCTGATCGCATCATCGATCTGGCCGACTTGCGCAACTGGCGCACCGGACTTCATGCGGGAATGCGCCAGGTTGCAGAGGGGTGGATCGTCCCGGATGCAACGACATGACGGCCCTCCATCTTGTTCGTGTACCGATCAGGACTGACAGATTGGCGCAGTGGGCCGCCGAACGTGGTTGGTCCGGGAGGAACAGCACCATCTACGACGAAGGTCGGGCCCTGCACCATCTTGTGACAGAGGTATGGGGGCCGGGTGTGTTTGCCTGTTTCAGATTGCTTGTTCCACCCCGAAAGCGCTTCGGCAACCTGTACGCCTATTCAGCAATGAACGCCGAAACCTTGCACGATCTGACATATGCTCATGCCTTGCCGGAACACCTGCAGGTACTGTGTGTCGATAAACTCCTGAGCAAGGCCATGCCCGGTCAATGGCATACGAGTCAGCGCCTCGGGTTCGACCTGCGCATGCGACCCGTGCGGCGGTTGAGCCGAAATCTGGATAGTCCGAAAGCGACATTCCGGGCGGGGAGCGAAATCGACGCCTTCTTGCTGGAGGCCTTGCAGAAGTTCCCGCAACAACCCGACGGCATGGAGAGCGAGGACCGAAGCCGACAGGATGTGTACATCGATTGGCTTGCGGAACGGTTGGCTCCTGCCGCCACCCTCGACCATGATGCGAGCCGCCTCGTTCGATTCCAGCGATCACTTGCCGCACGGGAGAAGTGCGATTCCGAGGGACCGGACGCTACCATGCACGGCATTCTCACCATAACCGAGCCGGCCGCCTTTCAGACATTGCTGGCACGCGGTATCGGTCGGCACCGGGCCTATGGCTACGGCATGCTACTCCTGCGACCGCCTGGCCGTACCGCGCCTGTGCAATAGATGTTGAAGGGTCGCCTCGGTCTCGACAGCGCCAGGGTCCCGCACAAGGACCGGGCCGGGTTGCTCTATCTTGCTCGCGGCGCACTGACGGCCCGGGACGGCACTCTGGCATTCGTTCAGCGAGACTTCACGGTCAGCGACGCGCTGATGCCCGGTGACTACGCAATTCCGCTTCAAGGCGTGTCAATGATACTCCTGGGCCCTGGCTCCACAGTGAGTCACGATGCGCTTCGCCTTCTCGCTCACGCACGAACAGGCCTCGCGGCAGTCGGTGAGGATGGTGTGCGTCTCTACACGGCTCCTCCGCTGATACCGGATCGATCGGGACTTGCCCGCCGGCAAGCACGATTGTGGGCAGACGAACAAACGCGCCTGACGACGGCACGCCGGATGTATGCATTGCGACTGGGAGAGGTTCTCCCGCACAGGTCCCTCGATGTTCTGCGAGGGATCGAGGGCGCCCGAATGAAGGAGAGCTACCGCCTGCACGCCCAGCGCATCGGAGTAACCTGGCGCGGACGGAGTTATGATCGCTCCCGCCCCTTGTCGGCTGACCTGCCCAATCAAGCCCTCAATCATGCGTCGAGCGCCGTGGAAGGCGCAGCCGCCATCGCGGTGGCGGCGACGGCCACAATTCCTCAATTGGGCTTCATTCACGAAGATCCGGGACAGTCCTTCGTTCTGGATATTGCAGATCTCTATCGTGACAGCGTCACCATCCCGACAGCGTTCCGCGCCGCCAAGCGCGTAGGCAACAATCCCGGCGAAAACATCGAGCGCGTCAGTCGCCGTCTGACCGGTGAGGCACTCGCCAGTGAGCAGGTCATTCCAGAAATGATCAACCGCATCAAGGCCCTGTTCGACGACAATCCGAACGGAGAATAGGTACGTTATGCCCCTCACCCTCGTGGTCACCCGCAACGTGGAGGATCGCTATCGAGGTTTTCTCACGTCCATCATGCTGGAGATCGCTCCTGGAGTTTATGTTGCGCCGGATATGTCGGCCAGTGTTCGCGAGCGGGCGTGGCACGTTCTCTCGAACTGGTGGGAGGCGTTGGGCAACGGGTCGATCATCGTGGTGACGCGCGACAACAAGAGCGTCGGTCATCTTCGGATTGACGTTCTTGGCGAAGCACCCAAAGAGATCGTGGACGCGGACGGCGTTTTGCTTGTACGACGGGGGTCGGCTGGATCCGATCCACCAGCAATTGTTTGACATTGTATATAAATCAACGAATTAGTGGGCAGGGGTTCCCCCGCGAGCGCGGGGATAGTCCCGCGGCAGGCATAGCGGGCAACAGGGGCAGGATGGTTCCCCCGCGAGCGCGGGGATAGTCCCGTCAATACGTGGAGGGGTTCGACGACGGATGCGGTTCCCCCGCGAGCGCGGGGATAGTCCCTACCGCCGCGCGAAGGTCATGGCACAGGGAGAGGTTCCCCCGCGAGCGCGGGGATAGTCCCTACACGGCGACCCAGGGCGCGCAGGAGAACGTGGTTCCCCCGCGAGCGCGGGGATAGTCCCTGGATCACGTCCACGAGAGGAACCGGTTACTCGGTTCCCCCGCGAGCGCGGGGATAGTCCCGGCTTGCGCATGCACGGACCCTGCATCCACGTGGTTCCCCCGCGAGCGCGGGGATAGTCCCCAAAATAGCTATATGGAGGCGCATATGCGTCTGGTTCCCCCGCGAGCGCGGGGATAGTCCTTGATGACAGATACACGCAAAATTGCAGACTTTGGTTCCCCCGCGAGCGCGGGGATAGTCCCGTGAGGCGCGCCAGGCGTCGAGGCGCATCCCTGTCGAGCGTGGTTCCCCCGCGAGCGCGGGGATAGTCCCGGTGGCCTGGAGCGTGTTGCGCTTCTCCCAGTGGTTCCCCCGCGAGCGCGGGGATAGTCCCTGATTCGCGTTGAGGGAATAGACAGAAAGCGGGGTTCCCCCGCGAGCGCGGGGATAGTCCCCCGACGGCGGGCCGTACTCTTCCAGCCATGCCGGTTCCCCCGCGAGCGCGGGGATAGTCCCACGCTTGCGCCTCGCTCGTAGTCGATCTGATCGGTTCCCCCGCGAGCGCGGGGATAGTCCCCTGCCGAGTCCGGACGGCCAGTGCATCGGCACGGTTCCCCCGCGAGCGCGGGGATAGTCCCGCCACACGGTTGAGCCATTCATGGGCCTGAGAGGTTCCCCCGCGAGCGCGGGGATAGTCCCGGATTGATCCTGAAAGTCGTGCCGTACTTGGAGGTTCCCCCGCGAGCGCGGGGATAGTCCCCAGCGGGGGGTTGCTGTCCCGCATCTTCCTTCGGTTCCCCCGCGAGCGCGGGGATAGTCCCCGCTGCCAGCTGCGCTGCGGCCCGCGGATAAAGGTTCCCCCGCGAGCGCGGGGATAGTCCCCAGGTGTGCTACCGCTGCACCACCCCGCACCAGGTTCCCCCGCGAGCGCGGGGATAGTCCCTCCGGGAGGCCGTTTCCAGCCTGCTTTCAGCCGGTTCCCCCGCGAGCGCGGGGATAGTCCCGGCTTCCATGGGCTGCGGTAGCGCCAGACGGTGGTTCCCCCGCGAGCGCGGGGATAGTCCCGGATCCGCCGCTGGCGTCTGCCACTGCTTCGAGGTTCCCCCGCGAGCGCGGGGATAGTCCCGACATAGGGCCGCAATAGGTCCGGCACGATTTGGTTCCCCCGCGAGCGCGGGGATAGTGTCAATTGGGACTGAAAAGTTCTCACTTTCTGGAATCCAAAAGTTCCCACTTTGAGCGTGGGTTCGTCCTCCGGCGCTGGGTGCAGCTGTGGGTAACTGGCCCGCCGCAGCGACCGCCAAGAGTC
>MKWU01005609.1_pt1 | contig 13489 bp, 11 predicted proteins | sample 809101 | NCBI WGS metagenome assembly MKWU01 (sample SAMN05860141, study PRJNA318959) | sponge metagenome | host: Aplysina aerophoba | place: Slovenia: Piran, Adriatic Sea, Gulf of Piran | collected 2013-05-07 | reverse complement strand
CATGATATTTTTCAGGCAACGGACGCAAGGATTTTGTTAGCAAGACTGCTGACTGTATCTTAACGTACAAATCACCTTTTCTGGACCTATGAACAGGCCCAGATATTCCTACAACATCACCTACATCCCACGTATCAATTTCCTGAATCAGCAGTTCCTCCGAGTTTTTACGATCAATGTAGGCCTGTATGCAGCCGGTCATGTCCTGTAACACTAAAAAAGAACTGCGTATCCTCATGATACGTGCACCAATTGCGACACATTGGTTTAACTCACTGAGCTCGTCTCTGGATTTCTCACGAAGTGTATCCTGCAGATCCTGTGCATAGCTGTTCCGGCGAAAGTGATTAGGAAAAGCAGTACCTCGTTGCCTGTGTAAAGCCAGTTTTGCACGCCTTTGGGCAATGAGTCTGTTCTCATCCTGCATCTGGCTTTCTTCTGACATGCTGTCTACAGACCACTTTTAAGGCTTGCTTCGATGAACGGGTCGAGATTGCCATCAAGTACAGCCTGTGTATTGCCTGTTTCAACTGTTGTCCGCAAATCCTTGATGCGGGACTGATCCAGCACATACGAGCGAATCTGGCTGCCCCAGCCGATATCTGCTTTGCTATCTTCTAAAACCTTTTTTTCTCCTTCACGCCTTTTAAACTCCATCTCATACAACTTTGCCTTGAGCTGCTTCATAGCAGTATCCTTGTTCCTGTGCTTGGAACGATCATTCTGACATTGCGTTACGATCCCACTTGGCAGATGTGTGATACGCACAGCTGACTCAGTTTTGTTTACGTGCTGACCCCCGGCTCCACTCGCGCGATACACGTCAATTCGCAAATCAGCAGGATTGACCTCGATATCGATATCATCACTAACCTCAGGTGACACAAATACTGCTGCAAAGGAAGTGTGCCTGCGATTGCCCGAATCAAATGGTGATTTTCGAACCAGACGATGTACACCTGTTTCAGTTCGTAGCCAGCCGAACGCGTACTCACCTTCAAACCTGATTGTTGCGCTCTTGATACCAGCCACTTCACCAGGGGAGACCTCAATCAACTCAGTCTTAAAATTTTTGCGTTCGCCCCAACGCAGGTACATGCGCAATAACATTTCAGCCCAGTCCTGAGCCTCTGTGCCTCCAGAACCAGACTGAACATCCAGAAAGGCATTACCTGAATCCATATCACCGGAAAACATACGATTAAACTCAAGCTTTGCTACCTGGGACTCAAGCTTCGACAGATCTTTCGCTACAGCCTGAATAGCTTCCAAGTCGCCCTCATTCACCGCCAGCTCAAGCAGGCTCTTTGCATCAGCTACCTCTTCTTCTACGTGCTCGATTGTTTTTACAACCCCTTCAAGCTTCACACGTTGTTTGCTGAGCTTCTGTATAGCTTCGGGCTGATTCCAGGTTTCAGTACTTTCTAGTTCAAGGTAGATTTCGTGCAAACGTTCTCGCTTTCCATCATAGTCAAAGGTACCCCCTTAGGTTCGTAGCACGAACCTTCAGATCCTCAATCAGACTTTGTAATGAGTTGGTTTCCATATAGTTTTTCCGGGTAAGAGAAGGCGCGTATAATACCGCATTAGCATTGCTAACAGTAGGTCCCGAAATATACAGACCCCAGCAGCCCCCACAGCAACCCCAAGCATCCAAACACCTAGGCGGGCAATCCAGATCAGTTCCATTACCGGATCACAGGTCATAGCTGAAGGTAATATATACTTAATATCCTCAACTGGTACAGACGACATTGTGTAAATGGCAGGCATGAACGAACATATTTTGTTTCTGACAGGGAAGCTGGCAGAAAAAAGCCTGCATCGTGTGCTGCAATCCATACAGCCAACAGACTTCACTTATGACGTTCGCCAGCTAGGTGTAAGTGTAGCGGCATTGATGACAACGCAGCTAATTGAAAAACGTCTAACCAACATCGGGCATGTAAGCCGGATTGTGATCCCCGGTCGCTGCAGAGGCGATATAGACATTCTTTCTAGATCACTAGGTGTTGCAGTCGAGCGAGGCCCAAACGAACTAAAGGACTTGCCTGCCTACCTTGGTCGCGCGTCAATAAAAACAGGCCTGGACAAATCCGACGTACAGATATTCGCAGAGATAGTTGATGCACCCAACATGTCTGTAGAAGAGATTATTAAACGTGCATACACGTATCAACAGGACGGGGCAGACATCATAGACGTTGGCTGTTTGCCCGGCACTTCCTTTCCACACCTAAAAGAAGCTGTACACGCCCTTAAATCAGAAAATTTCAAAGTCAGTGTGGATTCACTTACACCAAAAGACCTGATCACCGGGGGCTTGGCTGGCGCAGACTATCTCCTGAGCCTGGATGAAAAAAGCCTGTGGGTTTTGGAAGAAGTTGATGCCATACCTATTGTAATCGGCTATCCACCAAGTAGCGCCCGGTCCCTTTACCGGGTTATCGATAAGCTGTCTGTATCGGGTAGAAATTTTATTGCCGATTCAATACTTGACCCGATTCATTTTGGCTTTACGGAATCCATAGTCCGGTACAGAAACTTACGAAAACGCTATCCAGATATTGAAATTATGATGGGCATTGGAAATCTTACCGAACTCACTCATGCGGACTCAGCCGGCACAAACGCAATTTTAGCAGGGATGATTTCAGAACTTGAAATTCACCATTTGCTCATTACAGAAGTAAGTGAGCACTGTCGCTATGCTGTTCGGGAAGCAGACCTGGCACGGCGTATCATGCATGCCTCTAAAATCGATAACGTACCACCTAAAGGCTACAATAATGGACTCATGGGACTGCATGAACCTGAACCCTTTCCCTACAGTGTAGAAGAAATCAAGGAGTTTGCAGCAGGAGTCAAAGACCCAAACTACCGGATACAGGTAAGCAAGGATGGCATTCACACCTATAACCGTGATGGCATGCATACCACAACGGACCCTTATGAAATCTATCCAGATCTACATATCGAAAATGATATCGGTCACGCATTTTATCTTGGTGTGGAACATGCTCGCGCACAAATTGCCTGGCAACTGGGTAAAAGATATGAACAGGATGAGGAGTTGGACTGGGGCGTGGCTACCCAAAAGCAACCGGAAAACCTAGGGCATTACAAGCCGGAAGGTACGACCATGCACACCCGTAAAGCCCGCAAAACTATCTTGAAAAACAGGAAAAAATAATCAGGCATGCCATTTATCAGGGAATGCATTGTCACTACAGTCGATGATGGCGGAAACGTCCACGTAGCCCCCATGGGAATTCATGAAGATGAAAATCGTTTTATCATATTACCGTTCAAGCCATCCATCACTTTGGATAACCTAGAGAAGCAGGGAACGGCAACTCTCAATTATACGGATGATGTTCGAGTCTATGCTGGCTGCCAAAAAAGCCACAACGACTGGCCTACCCGTGACACAACAATCATCCAGGGTGCACGTTTAGAAAACTGCCTGGCACATACAGAACTGGAGGTGATCCGAAAAACTGATGATATAGTTCGGCCCGAATACCTCTGCAAATCTGTTTATGAAGCCACGCATGCCCCGTTTCACGGCTATAATCGCGCTCAGTCTGCAGTGGTCGAGCTTGCAATCTTAGTCAGTCGTTTGCACATCCTGAATGAAGAGAAGGTCAATCGGGAGATTAAATACCTGAAAACAAGTGTCGAGAAAACTGCCGGTCCACGAGAACAGGAGGCATGGAGGTGGTTGATGTTGAAAGTAGCCAGTTTTCGAGAGTCGAAAAAGGAGAGTTTATGATGACAGGCATGCTCGCAAGCGTGCGCAATCTGGAAGAGGCAAATATCGTATGCGAAGGTGGCGCTGACATTGTCGACCTTAAGGAACCTGACTACGGTGTACTAGGTGCCGTCCCCTTGGATATGATGCACCGCGTAGTCGATGCACTATGGGAAAAATGCCTCATTAGTGCTACCACCGGAGACTTGCCCGCCAACGCATCCGCAATCGAAGATCAAGTCATGAAGACCTCCGAAACAGGTGTCGATTACGTCAAGGTAGGAATGTTCAGCAAACAGCATATAGAAAACTGCCTCCCGCACCTGGCCTCTTGCGCCTGCAAGGGTATCGCCATAATTGCTGTTATGTTTGCTGATTTGGACTTTGATATGGATTATGCAATCCAAACGGCAAAACAGGCTGGGCTGAGAGGCATTATGCTGGATACGGCACGCAAGGGCTCCGGGAGCTTACTCAAGCACAAAAGTATTTTGCAACTCGAGTATTTCGTTAACCGCTCCCGGCAAAATGGTTTGCTAATTGGGCTAGCCGGTTCGTTAACAGTAGAAGATATTCCAGCGGTAATCAAGGCTGGCCCCAATTATATTGGTTTTCGCTCGGCACTATGCTCAAGCCAGCAAAGAACTAGCTATATCGACAAGAGCGCCTTTCAGGAGGTCAGAAGCAGTATTCCTATCCTTGCCGGGCAGAATTCAGCTTCAAGAAAGATTTAAAAGGCCGAGTGGACGTGGCCTCAAGCAATAGAGGAATAACGCTGAATGTTGCAAACAGGGAAATCAGCATGGCTAAGCTGGTAAGCAGCCCAAAATAAATTGAGGGGATAAAGTTGGACAATACGAGTATGAGAAATCCCAGAGCAATTGTTATCGATGTAAAATAAAGTGCTTTGCCAACGGTCGTTTGTGCAGTATGCATGGCCTTGAAGTGATCACCCCCGTGTGCGCATTCTTTCTTGTAACGATGAATGTAGTGTATGGCATAATCAACACCCACCCCTACCGTGATTGCAGCAGTAGTAATCGTCATGATATCCAGAGGTATCCCCAAGGCGCCTATCAGTCCCAGTATAAACAGTACAGTAAATGCATTGGGCAGAGCTCCGATTAACGCCAGCCTTAAACTGCGAAACAAAACTGTCAGCACAACAAGAATACAGGCAAATACTGTACCCAGAGTCAAAATCTGGGAGCGGAACAAACTCTGTAAGAGATTATTGTACAAAACACTTACACCGGTGAGTTTTGCCTCTTCATTCTCTTTGACATAATTGTTATTGATTTCGGAGTGTATTTTTTTCAACAAGTCGTTTCTTACCAAAGAAGGATCTGAGTCCTTAATGCGTGCCAAAATTCTGGCCTGGGTCCCATCTTTCGAGATAAAGGGAAAGATCACATCCTGCTTCATATCTTCAGGCACTTTTGAGTAGATCAGCGACAAATGGAAGTCCTCCAAGGCTTCGCCATTGTTTACGGCCCGGAAGACTTGTTCAATACTCGAGAGTGACAGAACTTTACCGACCTGTGGCAAACCTTCAAGATAATCATGTATTCGATCTATTTTCCTGATACCGCTTCGATTGTACCAGTAGCTCTTGGTTGTGAAGTCATCCTGGGTGTCTTCAAGCTCTGCCAAGTAGTCATCAAATTCATCCATTTCCTCCTCGGTTTCTGCCTCCAGCCCGGTATCCGATGTAGCCTCAAGCATGACTTCTAGCGGGACTGTACCTCCGAGCTCCAGATCTATTGTTTTCAGCCCCTTATAAATGTCTGTTGACTCCTTGAAGTAATCAATAAACCGGTTCTCAACAGTCAGCTGACTGATTCCAATCATACTGAACACAAACATACCCGCTAACACAGTTGCTGACATTTTCTTGTGTTCCATAACCAGACTGAGAATCCTGTCAAGAAACACGGAGTATGTATCTTTACGAAATTGCCTGGGTGCAGGACCTATCAGCCTGATCAGCGCAGGCAAGACAGTAAACGTGAGCAAAAATGCACAGAAAAGTCCCAAAATCATCATGTACCCAAAAGTTATGAGAGGCCTTATGTCACTCAAAGTCAATGAAAAAAATGCGACAGCAGAAGTCAACACCATGTAAAAGCACGGAGTCACGATTTGTGACACTGCTGTTTTTGTATTTTCTTCAGTATTGTCACCTGGATTCAGCAACTGGATTTCCTGATACCGGATAATGACGTGTATCGACAACGCGATCGAAAAGATTATCAGTAACGCTATAAAGTTTGAGGAAACGACCGTCAGCTGAAAGCCCAGCAAGCCTATGAGCCCGGTAACCAGCAGTACATTCAAGACTGCACATACTAACGCGAGAAATATCCATGCTGGATTGCGGAAAAAAATAAACAGTACGATGACCATGATGACCGCAATAGCAATGCCAAAAGTTTTCAGGTCGTTCAGGGCAAACATTTTCACGTCACTTATAATCAACGGCGTGCCTGCCAGATAAAATTGACCTTTTTCTTGCACGCTGGAAAGTACAGCACGTATTGAAGTTAGAATACGTTCAAATCGCTTACTCTCTAATTCCTTTTGTACACTCAACTTTTCCCGTACTGATTCAAGCTCAGCCTGTTCCCCTTCTGACAGCAGTTGGCTATTGTAATTTTGTACCAACTGAAATTTCCTCTCTAGCAACCCTGCAAGTTCATGGTTTTTCTGAATCGCTACCTGCATTGCAGTCAGACTGAGATCCTTGCTCACCAGATTATCTACGTAAATAGAACTGGTAGTGAATTCCTCAAGTGCCTTGCCCAAATCTACTTGTGAGGACAGTAAATTTGGGTATGTTATCGCGCCGGTCTTTTCGTCCTCCTGCTGTTGTAAAAGTAATGGCACATTAACAATTGAAGTAACTCCGGCTACGCCCTCGATCTGCCCAAACTGCTCTGAGAGGTTTTCAATCAGCTCAATCGTGTCCCTGTCCAGAATTCCCGCACGGGGCTTTACTCCAACAACGACAAAGTCATCCAACCCAAAATGGCGATGCACTTTCCGGTAGTACTCAAGATCAGGATCGTTCTCAAGCATCAGTGAGTCAGGTGATGCATCAATATGCAGTTTTTTGATATGCGGACTTACGGCGATGACCAGTGCCAGCATACCCAAGATAACGAGATACGGGTGATGCGTGACGATGCGTACAAAATTTCTCGTCAGTGTGTGGAACATTGTCAAATTTGTATCACTCATCAGCCTTGTAGACTAACACAAATATTTGGGCAAAGTGCCGAACATACATTCAGGTTATGCCTATCAGTTTTGCAAATTCATTGGCATGAGACTTGTGCATGAAGTGTGCTGTAATTCCCTTGTCTGCAAGCAGCGTAGGCAAAACCGGGTCTATACACTCATGCTTTTTCAGATCATGAATTGAGACGTTTAAAAGTGTAACCGGCGCAGATTTCACAAATAACAGATGTTCAATAGATAAATATCTGGCTAACCATGCAGCGAGGCTGTCTGACGTGACGTCCCAAGTTCTTGCGAGCTCGCAATGCTGGCTCACCATATGATAAGGCTCCCATATTGCGACCTTGCCATCATCCCAGCAGGATTGAATCCGTTCCCTGCAGCTTGCAAGACACATCCGTGGGCACAACGATGCCAACATGTAGCCAAACTGCTGCATACCTAGTACCGCCATATTATGTGCGAGTGTCATGTCAAGGCCAAATTGCCTGTCAGTAGTACGCACTTGGTCTGCATAAGGGCCTCCACCCGGCACAATCACAAACTGATGTGTGCTGCAAGCATCCAAGATGTCCAGCCACTCCTTTAGGTGACTGCTCCCATACAAGCTGCCGCCGATCTTAACTACCCATGGCATAGACTTTATTTTCGCCCAACAAATTCATCATTGCAGCCGCCTTGTCGAAGGTCTCCTGATACTCTGCATCCTCATCAGAATCAAACACAATCCCACCTCCCGCATAGAAATACATCTGATGGCTCCGATGCAAAATCGTACGAATTGCAATATTGATATCCATATTGCCATCGAACCCTATGTACCCTATCGACCCGCAATAAATACCCCGACGGTGTGGCTCCAATTCTTCTATCACTTCCATAGAACGGATTTTAGGAGCACCTGTTATCGAACCTCCCGGAAAACAACCTCGCAACAAATCCATTGCAGACCGGTGAGCTCTGAGCTTCCCTGTAATCGTGCTCACCATGTGATGTACATTTGGAAAACTTTCTATATCAAAAAGCTTCTGCACCTGCACAGATCCGAGTGCACAATTCTTGCTGATGTCATTGCGTAGCAGATCAACGATCATGAGATTCTCTGCCTGATCCTTCACACTGAGTGCAAGTTCTTTTGCCAGACACCGATCCTTATTTTGATCTTGGGAACGTGGTCGTGTCCCTTTTATTGGCCTTGTCTTGACCATTCCGTCTTTGACTGATAAAAACTGTTCGGGCGAATTGCTTAACACCTGAAATTCAGGGTAGTTCATGTAAGCACTGAATGGAGAAGGATTAATTTTTCTCAAAACCTGATAAGCTAACCAAGGGTCGCCTTCAACATCCGTAGTGAACCTTTGTGCAAGATTCACTTGGTAACAATCGCCTTCCAGAATATATTGTTTTATCTTCCTGAATGCATTGCCATAGTAATCCCGTGTCATGTTGGAGCTGATTGGGGCATTGACCCTGAATTCCTGATGTTTCTTGTGATTGGCCTGACTTGTGAATAGCTTTACTAATCCATTCCAGCACCTTTTGGTTCTGGTGTTTGAACAGTCTCCTACTAAAACCGATTTCATTTTAGAGTGGTCAACGACAACGGCCCAAGAGTAGATACCTATAACCATATCCGGTATCGCAACATCATTAGCAGCTACAGAGGGTATTTTCTCCATATAGCGGCATAGATCATAACTGAAAAAACCGAGCGCACCTCCTGCAAACGGAAGGTCACATGTATTTGGCCCAGTTTCCGGAAGCTGTTCGCGCAGAACCGTAAAAGGCCCATCCAACACTGTATAGGACTGGGAACATGTCTGAATTTTCGTCCTGCAGTCCTGTGTGGTAATACAAACATCAGGTCTTGCAACCATGATGTCGTAGCGGCCCTGTGTGCCGGCTGGTCGATTGCTGTCGATGAAAACGGACCAAGGTTCACCTGCAATTTTATTGAAGAGCAGCGCACTGTCTCTTTGGTATGGAAGATCAGCAAATGTGAGGTCCGTCATATGCAGTATCTCTGAAAACCCAAACAGGCAATGGATGCAGCTGAGGCACAATCCCCCACATTCACACCGTCATCAATGTCCTCATGGTCAAACAGGCTGGCCGCGTCCACATATCGTCGATTCAGGCGTTGAGCAATTTCTTTGACAAGAAAACGGCCAACTCCTGCTCCAACAACTGGAAAATTGAGTGATTGTTCCACCTTGGAAAGGTGCTTACGACATGCGTTAATGATCGTCTGTATCTGTTGCTCACGTACATACTCAGCGACATCCCGCCACAGGCTTAATGCTTCCGGGACTGCATCGTAACCAAATATTCTTGCCAGACGGACCGCGCTGGACATCTTGTCCCTGCCTCGGCCATCAGGTGTATTGCCCATATCTGCATACCCTGGAAGTTCCCCGGTCAACCTGTACAGGTCCGCTGAACTTGCAAAATACTCGTTGATTACCGGAATGAACCGGTCTTCTATAGGTGCTGCTTTGCAAAGGGCGAACACCGGCGTCCTCACCACACCACAATACACCAGTTCCTGCGCATAAAGTCTCTCAGCATCAGTACAGCCTTCATTCATGACCTGGTGACCCTGTATGGCCAAGATATCAGTCGTTGTGCTGCCGACATCTATAAAAAGTGCATCTTTCAGTTGGGTAGCAATAAAATTTGCACTACCAAACCAATTAGCAGAAGCGATATGCCTGTACTCTCTGACGGCTTCCCCGGCACTGACAAATCCTTTAGCTCCAGCAAAATAGCGTGTTTCCGTTTCGCTGAAGTTTTCTTCAATCTCATTAATAATCCTCCGGGTACCTTCTTTACGACTGTTGAAATGATCTACCATTTCACCTGTCATCGTGATTGCGAACAAGGATTCCGAAAAATCTAATTGTTTACTGATTACGTCAATTGAAGCACGCAATTGATTCAGCCCTCTCCACAATTGACAAGGTAGCTGATAGACATGAGAGATCGACCTGCTGCCCGCAGCCTTAGCCACCTTGACATGAGCCCCACCGATATCCCAGCCCAAAACATTCTCACGCGGCATGGCATGCCACCAGGTCTACCATGACTGTACCCATATTGGCGGGTACCAGACCAGGCAACTGTCTGTCGAGAAAACATTTCAGTATCAATTCAGCAGGGTTCACACACAAGACCGACCCAAGTCCTACATAGGAAGTGGTTAACCTAGGATTGATTTCAACCAGCAATATTTGATTCCCTGTAATTACAACATCAACACCAACATATCCGCACAGTCCAGGTAATGCCTGCACCAGTCTGTCGCAAAATGGAGTGAATCTATCTCTCTCAAAAGCATTTACATTGCATTTGACCCATTGCAAGCAGCCATTTCCTTCACGAATATATTGCTCATTGCAACTTAATACCGAACATCTGCCTTGCAGACACAGCAAGCTCAGGCTCGCATGCGTACCCTGAACATAGGGCTGGAAAATATATTGATTCCTGTCAGGCAGGTCAGCAGCCGCCTGCAACTCAGACCGGTTATTTAAAAGGGATACTTCAGTGCAGCCAGCGCCGTCTACAGGCTTCATTATAAATTGTTCTCCTCCCAGATGCCTGGCATCACTTGTCAGGCAGGTCGGAATTTGTGGGACGTTATGTGCCAGCAAGTGCCTGTATGTAGCGTACTTGTTGCTGGTCAGCCTAATAGTTTCTATCTCACAGTTGAGCAGCTTGAACGTCTGCCCCGAACATCTTTTACAAAGTGAATACAAAATGTCATCATATTCCGGTGCAATAATCAGCAATGCATCTTTCTTACAGGCAAGCTGCTCAAGCTTCTCTGAGTAATGCTCTCCAGGCTCAATTACTATCGTTTCTGCACCTTCCACACCGTTTCCAAGGCGCTTGTCCCTGAGTGTAAAGACACTGCAATCAGGTAACTGCTGGAAGTCATTGACAGCAGCCCGGAGCATCAAGTCCCCTTCTCTTTCCAAAGATGGTGACAGGGGCTGGCCCAGCATGCCTCCACCAGTGATATACTCAAAAATTAGGATATTCATCTTCGTACGATGCAGATTGTTCCGGTACTTGACCTATCTAAAGGCCTGGTTGTTCATGCAAAAAAAGGAATCCGGAGACATTATAGGCCAATACAATCATCCTTATGCCCTACTGCCTATCCTGTAGGTGTTGTCCAAAATTTCATGGAGTTGTTTGACTTTCACACGCTTTATATTGCTGATCTGGATGCCATAGCGCTGCAGGGCCACAATGCAGATGTCGTTCAGGGTATCTGTGTTGAGTACCCAGAACTCGAAATATGGCTGGATACTGGGCCTTCGTTAATTAGTCACTACCTTGATAATCCAATCACTCCCTCGCTGCGAATAATCCTATCTACAGAGTCCTTGCACTCCGCATCAATCTTAATTTCACTGAGAAATGCCTACCGGGATCATCGCTTTGTACTTTCTCTTGATTACAAATCAAATTCCGTACTAGGATCACAGGAAATCATGCAGGAAAGAGATTCATGGCCATCAGATATAGTGGTTCTAAACCTGGATCATGTAGGCACTTGCAGCGGAGTGAACTTCCCAGCCATACCGAACCAGCAGACATTATTTGCTATGCACAAAATTTACTATGGTGGCGGAATCAGAAATTATACTGATTTGCTGCAGCTGAAAAATCTGGGTGCTGCAGGTGCCTTGCTTTCCACAGCATTGCATGAAAAAACGGTTACCAAAACTGAACTGCAGTTGTTCAACCGATAATTTTTAGACTATCTCGTCTGCTCTGGTGCAACAACCTGCGCAATCGAGACTTGCCCAATTCATCCGAGGTGAAGTGTCCCAACAAGGCATTGCGCCCTCGCTCCTGCAACTCACGCAGGCTAGGGCCGGTATAACAGCAGTACGAATGCTCTGTCTCAAAAATCTGCAGTTCCACAAGTCCTGGCAAATATTCAATCAGCATTTCCCATATGTAGATACTCAATAGCTCGGTACTGGACCGCCAACTCAACCCGGCACTAACATAATTCAGAGTTTGGTGATCTAGTTCATCAATCACTTTTTGGCTAACAATTCGTTTCAAATACCCATAATCCACAACAAAGCCTGTAAGCGCATCGATTTGGTCCTCAACTTTCACGCTCATGGCGTAATGACCACCATGCAAGTTTACGCATTTCCCTGGGTGGTCAGTGATAAAATGTGCTGAATCAAACACCAGTTCCTTGACAACGGTTGCCCGATCATGCGACTTAAAAAATCTCTCACATGCAGCAGGTATCTTTTCCAAGTACTCAGCTATCACTTCCAGTAAACGTGATGTGTCCTTGCGAGTTTCGCTTCTCATCAAAAGTCCATTTTCATGTACCGAGGCGTCAAGCCCTTTCAGGCAGACCTGATAATTCTTTTTCAGGTGGTCGCTGACCCTGTTTGCATCCTTGCAGTCCGGAAAATCAATAAACAGATATCCTGCATGCATCTCGCCAATATGTGCGATGAGTATCGTGATTTGCTGCAAAAATGACCCTGCAGATATTTGTGTGATTTCGGAAGGCACCCAAGTACTGGGGATTTTTAGGCTGTTTCTGGCAATCACGCGGTGTGTTGCATTTTCATACATATATTCCTGCCTGAATTGAAACCCCAGAGACCGCAATGATTCCAGATACCAGAGCAACTGTTCGAGTCTACGCACCCCAAGTGAAATCATCGTGAATTCGCCTTGCTGCACCATGGCCCGTGCCATTCCTAGACCCTTCAAAATATCCAGTGTATTCCGGCCAACTTTTCTGTCCGGCCTCCAGTAAGAAGAAATGTCATCCGCCTGATTAATCTGATCCGGGCTCAGCACCAAATCCAGAGGCAGGTGATGACGTAAGGCATACTCTTGCAACGTCAAACCGCTACAAGCCAATAGATGCTCATTCGTCAAACTATTGCCAACATCTTCATGACAATCAAGACATTGCATATTCGAACCCAGTTTTCATACCGGTGGTAACACTGTTACAAATTATATCAGCAAAACAGTTGACCAAAAAAAATGCCCCGCAATTGCGGGGCATTTCCTTAGGTTAACCTGAGAAAGTAATCAGAAGCCTTTGAATGGATGCTCTGCACTGTCCTTTTGCGCAACCACTGCTGAGGCTTTGGGCTCGTCTTTGACAGCACGTTCCAAAGATTCTTTCACAGCCTTGTAGTTATTTTCATAGATAGCTTCATTGTCTTTTGCTTCCCAGTGAATGAAAACACCTACACATACGAAAACGTCATCCGCTTCGTCTGCAGGAATAGTGCCATCTTCAACACTGTCTGCTACAGCTTTAGCGACAGCCACTTGTGCAGGACCAAACATCTGTACAGCTTGGTTTGCACCCTTGATAGTCACTTTGTTGAACATCATGGTGTTAGGCTTACATGGCAAATTAGGAGCAATCACAGCCAGCAAAGTGGAAAAACCGTCCTTATTGTTAACCAAGCCATTACAAAAAGC
>MKWU01005608.1_pt1 | contig 13491 bp, 14 predicted proteins | sample 809101 | NCBI WGS metagenome assembly MKWU01 (sample SAMN05860141, study PRJNA318959) | sponge metagenome | host: Aplysina aerophoba | place: Slovenia: Piran, Adriatic Sea, Gulf of Piran | collected 2013-05-07 | reverse complement strand
TCACGCGCCTTGTCAGCCGGGCGCCTCGCCCGTCTCGGCGCTCACGCGGGTTTCACCACAGGCTGTCAAAGGGCTTCAAACGCGGATGCCGCTTTTCATGCCGGCGGGGTGGGCAGGAGGACCCGAGCATGAGCGTTTCTCCCGGTGGGGGGCGGTTCAACCGGGATGGATCACCCGTCGAACGCCGCGCGGGTCTTGCCACAGGCTGTTACCGCCAGGGGACAGGTACGAGCCGTTCCGCGCCGGGAATGCGCCGTCTCGGGAGCGGCGGCGGTGGTCCCAGGTCGAGCATGAGGTGCCAATAGCTCCAGGAGCGGGCGTTGAAGACGCCAGCGTGGGCGTTCCGCAGCGCGGCGCGCAGTTCGTCGTCGTCGAAGTGCGACCGCACCACGCGGAGTTCCTCGATCGTCCCATACGTCATCGCGTGGTTGAGAAACAGCACCCGGTCCCCCAGGGTGTCTTCGGGAGGCTGAAACCAGACGACGCGACGCGCGACACGCGAAAGCGCGGACCTCGGGGAACGAGGGCTCACGCGACGGACTGCGGAAGGAGGCCCTTCCGGTGCTCGAACCGGGGCAGGCGATCCGGATCCGTGGCGCGGACAGCGCCCAACAACCGGTTTCGCACCTTTTCGGGCACTGTCGGCAAGCTGCCATCAGCGAAAAAGGACAGCGCCTTCAGGGTCAGCAAGGGGTTGAAGCCCGGCCCGAAGACGGCGGCCGCGGCGCCCAGGGCCCGATCCAGCGACACCCCCGCCCGCTGGACGAGGGCATCAAGGTCCAGATAGTCCTTCGCGCTGGCGCGCACCTGCACGACCTGCGCCTTCGTGGCGGCCAGATCCAGCAGGGACGCCACCCGGATCGCCGGGCTCTGGATGGGGTCCGGGTCCTCGACCCGGTTCAGCGCCAACCCGCCGAAGAACGATACCTGCACGGGGTCTCCCCGTTCCACGGTGCAGATGAGCGTCCGCCGGTCCTGATCGGACACCGTGGCGTGCTCCAGATAAGCGGTCTCCCGCAGGATCGCCGTCGGGTCAATGCAGGCCGACGAAAAGAAGTCGAAGTCCTCCGAACGCCGGTGGCCGAGCCTTAGGCCGAGAGCGGTGCCGCCGTAGAGGACGAAGTGTTCCGGAGTGCCACCAAGCTCGGGCCAGAGCCGTCTCGCGGCCGGTGAGAGGGAGCTGAGCGTGGGCGCCAGCGTCCCGGGCTGCGGAGCGATTCCCGCGTTCATTCCCACGGTTCCAGGCGGAGCCCCTGGAAACGGCGAAAGTGCCCCTCGTTCATGGTGACGAGCGTGAGGTCGTTGACCCCCGCGATTGCCGCGATCTGGCCGTCCGCGAACGGAGGCGTCCGACCGGTCAATGCCAGTCGCGCGCGTTCCCGGGCGTGCCATTCCGCGGCCCTTTGGTCATAGTCGAGGATCGGCAGAGTGGCGAGCACTACATCGACCAGATAGGACTCGATCGCGTCCCGCCGCCGCGAGGGCGGCAGGCGCTCGCACCCGAAGCGCAGCTCGTGCCATACCGGCGCCGCGATGGCCGATTCGCCCTCGTGTTGTTCCAGCCAATCGAGCACCTTGATGGACGGCGCCGGCCGCGTCGGCTCCGAAACCACGTCGGAGTCCAGAAGGTATCGGGGGGTCACCACCGGAAGTCTCGTCCCGGTGAGCGATCACGCGTGCCGGCGAAGACCCTGTCCGGGTCCACGTCCAGCGCCGCGAGGTCCGTCTTGCGAACGAAGGCCCGATAGGCCTCCATAAAGCCTCGCCGCTTCGGCCCGAGCTGCGCGAACCGCTCGGTGCTGACCAACACTGCGACGGGCTCCCCCCGGCGGCTGATTTCCACGGTGCGCCCATCTTCCGCGGCGCGGATCAGCCGGGGAAGGTTCCGGCGGGCCTCGGCAACGGAGTGGCGATGCGTCTCCTGAGCCTTCATGTTCATCAAGATGTACATTATCGCTTCGCTCCCGCTTGGGAAAGGACCGCCATGACGCTTCGCTCAGCCCTCTCCATCTTTACCGTGCTGGCCGTGGCCGCCGGGGCCGGCGCCCAGCCGCTCCCTCCGGGGATCACTCCCGAGCTCGTGGACCAGGCCCGCGAACTGCTCCGGAGCGTGCCCTTCGCCGACGGTCACAACGACCTGCCGAGCTCGCTGCTGGACGTGGTCCGCGGCGACCTCGACGCGCCCGGCGCCGATCTGAGCCGGGTGCAGATGGAGCTGCCCGCCGACATTCCGAGGCTCCGGGAGGGCGGGGTCGGCATGCAGTTCTGGTCGGCCTTCGTGGACACGGACTTCATCGCGACCGGCGACTCGCTGCGGCAGGCGATCCGCGAGATCGACGTCATCCACCGGTTCGTGGACCGCTACGAGGACTTCGAGTTCGCCCTCACCGCCGACGACATCGAGCGGGCGCACGCCGCCGGCCGCATCGCTTCGATGATCGGCCTCGAAGGGGGTCACGCGATCGAGGGCTCCACCGCGGCGCTCCGGATGCTCTACGAGCTTGGCGTCCGCTACCTGACTCTCACCCACTTCCGGACCCACGACTGGGCGGACGCGGCGACGGACATTCCGCTCCACCGGGGCCTGTCCCCGTTCGGCGAGGAGGTGATCCGGGAGATGAACCGGCTGGGGATGTTCGTGGACCTCTCGCACGTGAGCGCCGAGACGATGCGCGACGCGATCCGGATCAGCGAGGCGCCGGTGCTCTACTCGCATTCGGGCGCCCGCGGGGTGAACGCCCACCCGCGGAACGTGCCGGACGACGTGCTGCGCCTGCTGCCCGCGAACGGCGGGGTGGTGATGGTGGACTTCATACCCGGCTACGTGGTTCCAACCCCGCCCGCATGGCTCGCCCGCGAGGGCATCGAGGCGGAAGAGGATCGGGCCGCGATGGGGATGGGCGCCGCCGAGCCGGTCTGGGGAGCGCTCCGGAACCGGGAACGCGAGCGTCTCCGGGCCGAACTGGACGACGAGGAAGAGGTCGGGCGACGCCTGGCCCGCTGGGAGGCCGACAACCCGATGCCGCGGGGAACGGTCTCGGACGTCGCGGCCCACATCGAGCACATCCGCGACGTGGCGGGCCTCGCCCACCTCGGAATCGGCTCCGACTACTACGACCCGGGCGGCCCCTCGATGGTCGAGGGGCTCGAACACGTGGACCGGTTCCCGGTGCTCTTTGCGGAGCTCCTGCGCCGGGGCTGGTCCGAGGACGACCTCCGGCAGATCGCCGCCGGCAACCTCCTCCGGGCGCTCCGCGAGGTCGAGCTGGTGGCGGCGGGGCTTCAGGAGACGCGCTCGCCGTCCACCGCCGATCTGCGGGGCGTGGGGGCTCGGTAGAAGCTCGTTGGCGGCGGGCGATCGGCCGTGGTTCCAGGCTCTGTTGGCTACGCTACGCTGGAACCGAGGATACGCCGATGACCCCTGAACCAATGACCCGGATCCGCGTCGCCCTCCCGCCCGAACTGTCGGAAAGTCTCACCGCCGCCGCCCGCCGGTTGCATCGCAGCCGGGCCGAGATCGCCCGGCAGGCCATCGAGCGCTTCCTCGAAGACTTCGATGACCTCACCGTAGCGGCAAAGCGGCTTCGCGATCCCGGTGATCCGGTGCTCGATTGGGATCAGGTGAGAAGCGGCCTGTTGGTTTCGGGCTAGGTCGGATTTCTCATACTCACGGCCCGGGGCGGACCGCAATGGGTCGTAACCCACTCTGTCGCGGTGGTTTCTCCACCAGGTGACAGCGTGGACGCACCGCACGGCGCGCAGCGTCGCGGAACCGGACCAGGCACATCGCCTTCACCGCCAAAACGGCTTGGAACGCCGACTTCAGTCGGCACCCGCGGCCCGAGAGGGCCGCGGAACGGATCACGCCAATCACGTTCAAGAGCGTCCACGTTGCGAACGCCAGGGTGACGCGGAGTATGAGAAGTCCGGGCTAATCTTCCGTTTGAAGCAGGAACAAAGTGCCGGAAGGTCGGTCAGACGGCGGCAAGGGGTCGCCGGTCGTCCCATCCGGAGACTCCGCCGCGGCTCCCGTGATCCTGGTTACCGGAGCGAGCGGCTACGTAGGCGGGCGGCTCGTTCCGGCGCTTGAGGAGCGTGGCTACCGGGTCCGCTGCCTGGCCCGGCGTCCGGAGTTCCTCGCCGACCGGTTCGCTCCGGATACCCGGATCACCCGCGGCGACGTCCTGAATCCAGACTCCCTGACGTCCGCGCTGGACGGCGTCCACACCGCCTACTACCTCGTGCACTCCATGGGCACAGCGGGCGATTTCGAGAAGCGGGACCGGGTTGGCGCGCGCAACTTCGCCCGCGCCGCGCGGGCGTCCGGCGTCCGGCGGGTCATCTACCTCGGTGGCCTTGGCGAGCGCGAACTCTCGCCGCACCTGGCGAGCCGGCAGGAGGTCGGCGACATCCTGGCGGTACAAGGGCCACCGACCCTGGAGTTCCGGGCCTCCATCGTGATTGGCTCCGGCTCCCTGTCGTTCGAGTTGATCCGGGCGCTCGTCAACAAGCTGCCGGTGATGGTCACTCCGGGCTGGGTGCGGACGCCCACCCAACCGATCGCGATCGGGGATGTGATCGCCTATCTGGTCCACGGTCTGGAGTTCGAGGGGGAGGGAAGCGGCGTCTTCGAAATCGGCGGGCCCGACCGGGTCAGCTACGGCGAACTCATGCACGAATATGCCCGGCAGGTCGGCGTGCGCCGCCTCATGCTCCCGGTGCCGTTCCTGACGACCCGCCTCTCGAGCCTGTGGCTGGGCCTCGTGACCCCGCTCTACGCCCGGATCGGGAAGAAGCTCATCGACAGCCTCCGGAATGAGACGGTCGTCCGCGGCACCATCGCCCTGACGACCTTCCCGGTGCGCCCCCTGAGCATCCGGCAGGCGATCGGCCGCGCCCTTCAGGCGGAAGACCGCGAGATGGCGGCCACGCGCTGGAGCGACGCGGTTTCCTCGGGCGCCAGGTCGCCTGGCTGGGGCGGCCGCCGTTTTGGTTCGCGGCTTGTGGATCGGCAGCAGATCGAGGTGGCGGTCGAACCGGCCCGCGCTTTCGCTCCCATCCAGCGGATCGGTGGACAGCGTGGCTGGTACTTCGCGACGTGGCTCTGGGCTATCAGGGGATCGCTCGATCTTCTCCTGGGCGGAGTGGGAATGCGGCGCGGGCGCCGGCATCCGGTGCAAATCAGGGCGGGCGACCCACTCGACTTCTGGCGGGTGGAGGCATGGGAAGAGGATCGCCTGTTGCGGCTCCTGGCGGAGATGAAGGTTCCGGGCAGGGCTTGGCTCCAATTCGAGGTGGAGCCGGCGGAGGGCGGGAGCCGGATTACCCAGACCGCCGTATTCGACCCGCTGGGACTGGGAGGGCTCGTTTACTGGTACGGGCTCTATCCGATCCACTGGCTGATCTTCCGGCGGATGCTGCGGGGAGTGGCGGCGCGGGCGGCCGGCGTGTAACAGTCCGGATGTGCCCGGATCCGTTACGAACCCGTTCCGGTACCTGCCTGCCGTAGCCCTGGTTGCCGCCGGCGCGGCCGCGGCCGGCCAGGAGCCCCGGATCGTGGTGGGGCCGGACTACCTCGTCAGCCGGGATGGCGACCGGCCCCACGTCGAGATCATGGCGGCCGCCAACCCACGCGATCGGCGGAATCTGCTCGCCGGCGCGATCACGTTTACACGCCTCGATGGCGGCGCGGCGACCAAGGCCTACGCGAGCTTCGACGGCGGTATCCAGTGGGACGACATTGTCTTTCAGGAGCAGAAGGAAGTGGGTGGGGGCGATCCCCAGGTCGCCTTCACCGCGGCCGGCACCGCGATCTTCGCTACGCTCGCGACCCGGGCGGACGAGACCGGGCGCACCAGGGCGTTTCTGCACGCCTACCGGTCCGAGGACGGGGGACGGACCTGGTCCGCGCCCTTCGACCTCGGCGCCTCCTATGACCACCCGATGTTGGCGGCCGACCGGTCGGCGGGTCCCTTCGCCGGCCGGCTCTACATGGGCGTCCTGTACGGGCGCGAGTACAGCCTGGGCGTCTTTCGCTCGGAAGGCGACGGCCGAAGCTGGATCGGCCCGGTGAAGTTCATGGACGGGGCCGGGGAGCGGGGGCTCAACGTGGATCCGCTGCTGGTGCTCCACGACGGGGCCATCATCGTGCCCTTCGTGGACTTCCCGTCCAACCCCGAACAGACCGGGAGCTGGACCGAATCGCGGATCTGGACGGTGGTTTCGACCGACGGCGGGGTGACGTTTTCCGAGCCGAGGCCCGGCCCCGTCAAGATGACGGGCGAAGAGACGCGCGAAGCGAGGCAGGGGACACCCCGCTTCCGCGGCGGCTCGTGGACCATGCTTGCCGTGGACTCGAGCGAACGGTTCCGGGACCGGGCTTATGCGGTGTGGGCGAGCTACTCGCAGGGGCTCCCGCGCATCGTGATCTCCTGGACCGACGACCGCGGCTCCACCTGGAGCGATCCCAGGCCGGTGGCGCCGCCGGGGTCCCCGGAAGTCCAGCAGTTCCAGCCTGCGGTCGCGGTCAATAGGGACGGGGTACTGGGAGTGAGTTGGTACGACACCCGGCACGCTCCGTCCCGGTTCGCTTTTCACCAGTACTTCACGGCCTCTTTCGACGGCGGCGAGACGTTCAGCGCGCCGCACCGGGTCTCCGGAGCGCTCTCCGAACCGCTGGGATCCGGAAACCTGGCGCCCGCCCCGGTGACCTTCAGCGGGCTGGACGGAGAACTTCGGGTCGCGCTGATCTCGGCGGCGTCACGCTGGGTGAACGGCGGCGATTACATGGGACTCACCACCTCCGCCGACGGGCACTTCCACCCCGTCTGGGCCGACGCGCGGTCCGGCACCTATCAGGTGTACACCGCAAGGGTGCGGATCGTGGACGAGCCGCCCGCGCCGCCGGCGGTGCTCGGCGAACCGATGGACGTCACGGAGAGCATCGAACTGGTGAACGACCCCGGAACCTACGACGCCGAGACCGGGGTGGCGGAACTCTGGATCCGGCTGCGGAACGGATCGGCGACTCCCCTCGCGGGACCGATCGAGGTGGAGATCCGCAAGTTCGGGAGCGGCATGGGAGAGATGTTCTCCGAGCTGGCTCCCGAGGTGCTGAACGCCGACAACGGAGTGCGAGGCCCCGGCGCCAGGTTCCGTTACGAGGAAGCGCCGGGAAGCGACGGCGTTCTTCCCCCGGGTGGCGACAGCGGCGCGGTCCTCTGGCGGCTGAAGCTGGCGGAGCCGATCCGGATTCCGAACCTCCACCTCTACATCAGTGCGCGCGAGGTGGCTGGGGGACCACCGTAAGGTTCGGTTTCCGTGTCTCGCCCGCCGCTCCGGGGGCGATGCCGGCCGGAGGCCGGCGCGCCGCGGGAGTTCCCTTGCCGTCCCCTGCCTAAGCCACGATGAGCGGCCGGAGGGCCTTCAGGCCCTCGAGCGCGCGTTCCACGTGTTCCGCGGTGTTGTAGAGGTGGGGCGAGAGCCGGAAGCCGCCTGACGTCGAGCCGGCGATGCCGTGCTCGTCGTACATCCGCGAGAAGACCTCGCGCCGCGCCTCGGCCGGGACTTCGATGATCACCACCCCGGCGGAGAGCACGTCATCCATCGGGGTCACCAGCGGGATTCCGGCTTCCCGGATGCCTTCCTTGAGGCGGCGCGCCAGGTCGATCATGCGCTTCTCGACCCGGTCGGGGTCGATCTCGGCGTGGAAGTCCGCCATGGTGCCCATGGCCGCCAGGCAGGCGTCGTCGCGCTGTCCCATGGATTCGAACTTGCGCGCGCCGCGGGGATCCGGGTCGGCATCGCCACCCCAGCCGGGGGCAACTTCCGAGGGCCAGAGCTGCGGGATGAACTCCGAGCGGACCACCAGCACGCCGCACTCCTTGGGGCCGCAGAACCACTTGTGGGAACTGCTCGTGAAGGTGTCGGCGCCGATCGCCGGGACATCCACCGAGAGCCCGCCAAAGCTCTGGGCGCCGTCCACGTGGACGTGGATCCCCCGCTCGTGGGCGGCGTCGGCGATCCGGCGCACCGGCAGGCGGATGCCCGAGACGTTCGAGACGTGGGTGATCGCCACCAGCTTCGTGTTCGCGCCGAAGGCCTCGATGAACGGCGCTGCGAGATCCTCTCCGCCGGCAGGGGCCTTCGGGACCGGCACGCGGCGTACCGAGAAGCCATGGCGGGCGGCGCGCACGTCCCACGCCACGTTGTTCGTGGGGTGGTTCTGATCCCAGAGGAGGACCTCGTCTCCTTCCCCAAGGTCCACTCCGGCATTGACGATGTTGTTCGCCTCGCTGGTGTTGCGGACCAGGGCCAGTTCGTCACCGGAGACCCCGAGTTGCGCCGCGACCTTCTCGCGCGCCGACTCCCGGAGATCAGCGAACTTTCCCCGATTCTGGAACGAGCAGTCGTGGTCAATGTCGCGGGTCAGCTCACTCACCCGGTCCGCGACCGAGCGCGGCGACGGACACAGGTTTGCCGCGTTCATCGGCACCTTGTCCTCGTCGAACGGGAACTCCCAACGGACCATGCGGAACAGACTCTCGTCGTCAGCGGCAGCGGCCCGGGCAACGGGAAGGAAGATCGGCGTCGCGGCAGCGGTGTGCAGGAACGCGCGCCGGGTTACGGCATTCAAGAGGGACTTCGTCATGGCGGGCGCCTCCAGGCTTAGCAACCTGTGGAGAGAGCGACGTGAGAACCGAGAACGGCGAGGCGCTCGGCTGACGAGGCGCGTGAGGGCGGAATACCCCGAGTATTGCGACCGAAACGCAACGACGAGAGCCGCGAAGCGGCACGTTTCAGCCGGGATGCATCGCCGTTCGAATTCCGCGTGGCTCTCTTCACAGGCTGCTCAAGTCTACCGGGTTCCCGGACCGGTCGCCGGAGTGAGGTCTCCCGGCCGCCGGGCGCTGCCGTGGGTGATGACCTGGCGGAACAGGACGGGGCAGACGATGGAGGTGACGGCGGCGATCATCACGGCGATCGCCCGGTCTTCCTGGTCGAGGAGCCCCAGTTCGAGACCCACGGTAGCGACCGCGATCACCAGGCTCAGCCGGGCCGACAGCAGGAATCCGGTGGCGGCCGCCGCGCGGAGCGAGAAACCCCACAGGACGAAGAGCAGGGCGGGCAGGAACTTGACGAAGAACGCCACCGCGATGATGACCCCGGCGCGCGCGAGCGCCTCGGGGTTCAGGAGGGCCGCCACCTCGAAACGAAGCCCGACGTTGATGAAGAAGATGGGAATCAGGAATCCCCAGGAGATTCCCGAGAGCTGGTGGCGGAGCCCCTCCGGAGGATGGAAGAGGAGCGCGAAGACTCCCCCGGCCAGGAAGGCCGCCAGGATCGGCTCGACGTCGAGCACGGTCGACAACCCCACGAAGATCAGCAGCAGGGCGAGCGCGCCGCGGATCCCCATTTCGTCGGGGTCGTCCTTCCGGAAGAGCCGCGACACCCGGAGTGGATGCCACCACAGCACCAGTTTCATCACCCGGAGCACCACGACCACCGCGACCAGCAGCAGCGGTCCGTTGATCAACTCGATCCCCCACCCGTCCCGTGCCCAGATGGTGATCTCGGCGACGAGCAGCAGGGTCACCAGGTCCGCGATCACCGCGGAAACCAGAATCGCCTGCCCGAGGCTCTCGGTGGTGATCCCGGCGCTCCTCAGGCTCGGCAGCACGAGGGCGGCCGAGGTGGTGGCGAGCAGCGGCGCGTAGAAGACCGGCAATTCGAGCCAGACCGTGGCCAGGAAGGAAAGCGCGAAGGTGCCCGTGAACACCACCAGCGCCTGGCCGATGGGCCCCGCGCCGCCCCGCCGGAGGGCCGGGAAGTCGATCTCGAAACCAGCGAGGAACATCAGCATCAGGAGCCCCAGCTCCCCGATCTGATCGAGCAGTTCGGTGCCCCCGACCAGCCCGAAGACCGGGCCGACCAGCACGCCGAAGAGGATTTCGACGACCACCGCGGGCGCCCGCAACCAGGAGGCGATCGGCGGAAGCAGGAAAGCGGCGATCCCGACGATCACCAGTGCGCCGGAGCCGTCCATCTGCCGCTAACTCGCTCCCAGCACCGCGGCGGCGGCCAGCGCGAGCGCCCCGGTGGACCGCACGAGTTCGTCCACCGGACAGTGCTCGTCCGGCCGGTGCGCGAGCTCGAGAATCCCCGGCCCGTAGGCGACGCAGTCCACAACGCCGGCGATCCGGGCGAAGTGCTTGTGGTCATAGGTGCCCGGGCTCGCGACCTCCTCGACCTCGACTCCGAGCGCTCCCCGCACCCCGTACCGCACGGCCTCGGTAGCGAGCGATCCGGGCGGGGTCTGGACGGGCTCCACGGTGAGCAATTCCTCGATCCGGTAGCGGCGGCCGGGCTCGTGTCCCGCGCAGTCTGCCACCCGGCGGGCGACCTCGGCGCGGACCGCCTCAAGCCCTTCCTCGGGCAGGAACCGCCGATCCGCCACCAGTTCGGCCCGGTCGGGAACCTGGGGGCTCTCGGTTCCGGCTCCGGCCTGGCCTCCCCGGATGCTGTTGACATTGATGGTCGCGGAGCGCGCTCCGTCGGGAACCACGGGAAGGGCAGTGCGGCGCGCCGCCAGCTCGGGCACCCATTCCGAGCGGATTTCCTCGAGGAGCGGCGCGAGGTCGGTAATGGCGTTTCGTCCCAGAAAGGGCATGCTGCCGTGCGCGACCTCGCCGTCGGCGACCACCCGGAACCAGTAGACACCCCGGTGTCCCACGCACACCCGATGCGAGCCGAAGGGTTCGGGAATGATCACGGCGTCGGTGTCGCGGGCAATCTGTCCGGATTCGGCCAACCAGGCGACGCCGGCGTGTCCCCCCGTTTCCTCGTCCGCCGTGCCCGAGATCTCGAGCGTGCCGGCGAGCCGGGCGCCCGCCCGCCGCAGGACTTCCGCCGCGAAGAAGGCGGCGGCGATGCCTCCCTTCATGTCGCTCGCGCCGCGCCCCCAGACGGATCCGTCCCGAACCTCCCCGGCAAAGGGGTCGGTGGTCCAGCCGGCGCCCGGGGGAACCACGTCGAGATGCCCGTTCAGGTGGAGACGCCGCCCGCCGTCCGGCACGAAACTCTCGAGTCGGCCGATGACGTTTTGCCGGGGGTAGGCGGCGGAACCGGGTGGACACGTCTCCGCCGGAGGGTCGTCAAAGGTCACCTCGAAGCCGGCCGCGGCGAGCCGGCCGCCGAGAAACGCGGCGCAGTCGCGATAGTTCTCGCCCGGAGGATTGACGGTCGGGATGCGGATCAACTCCCCGCAGAACGCGGCGATTTCGTCGCGTGCGGCCTCTGCCTGGCGGAGGATCTGCGCCTCGAGGCCGGAGGCGACCGGATGAAGCGGCATCGAACCGAGGATACCGCCCCCCGGCGCCCTCCGATGCCGATCGAATTTGACTGGAGACTCATATTTTGATAATATTGGAAATATGGAAACAACGGTCGCCTGCTCGACCCCCGAAGCCCTGGATTCGCTCTGTGCGCTCTCCCAGGAGAGTCGCCTCGACATCTTCCGGCTACTGGTCCGGCAGGGGCCCGACGGCCTGGCGGCGGGGGCGATTGCCAGGCACTGCAAGTTGTCCGCGCCGACCTGCTCGTTCCACCTGAAGGAACTCAGGAAAGGCGGGCTGCTCCAGTGCTGCCGTCACGGCAGGTCACAGATCTACACGGTCAACTTCCGGGCGATCCGGGCCCTGCTCGGATATCTCACGGAACACTGCTGCTCCGAAGAGGAGTGCGATCACGAGAACCCGGACTCCGGGGAGAAAGACAGAGTTTGATGAGGCTGGGGCCGGGGGCGGGTTGGCCGTTCCCGGCAGCGTTCCGCCGCCAGGCCGGTACGGCGGAAACCTCCGCAGTCCGGCGCCGACCGGGAGGCGAGAGCCCGCCGGACGACGCGCCGTCAGCTCGCCCGGAAACCAGGGGTTGACTTCCTGGTTTCATTTCAATACTATTGGAAATATGGAAACGACGAAGGCCTACTCCACTGCCGAGGCGCTGGAAATGCTCTGCGCCCTCTCCCAGGAAAGCCGTCTCGACATCTTCCGGCTGCTGGTGCAGAGTGGGCCGGACGGGCTCGCGGCTGGCGCCATCGCCCGGCACTGCGACCTGCCGGCGCCGACCTGTTCGTTCCATCTGAAGGAGCTCAAGAAGGGTGGGCTCCTCAGTTGCTGCCGACACGGCAGGTCCCAGATCTACTCCGTGAACCTGCGGGCGATCCGGGATCTTCTCGACTATCTGACGGAACACTGCTGCGCCGAACACGACTGCGATCACGAGACTCCGAACGGGGCCGAAGGCCAGGGGTCTGAGGCGGTGAACTGAAATCGATTTTGCGACGGGCTCTGCTTGGGGTGGAAAAAAACCTGTGAAGGGCCGGGGGCGGAAGGGCCGCTCCCGGCAATGAAAACCGCCTGAGCACGGAAAGGGCTGCGGGTCCGACGGACCGGGAACGGCCGTTAACAGCCTGTGGTGAAACTCACGTGAGCGCCGAGACATTTCGGCCGAAACGCAACGATGAGCGCCGCATCGCGGCGCGGTTCAAGCCGGGATGGATCGCCCGTCGAGCCCCCACCGGGAGAACTGGGCCGCGCGGGTTTTGCCACAGGCTGTTGAGCCGCCACTTGGAGCTTTGACGATTGTCGCGCGTCAGACGAGCCTCGAGGTCCCGTGCCGCCTGCGCTTCGGCGTGCCGCGTGTGTGGTGCGGGGCGGCCTTACGATCAGGTCCTGAGAATGGCGGATGGAGTTGCAATCTGGCCGCTATTTCGATAATATTGGAAATATGGAAATGAAAGCACGTGCATTGAAGAAGGCATATTCGGAACCTGCCGATGCTTGCTGGCTGGATACTCTGACCGAGCCGATCCTGGAGGCGCTGACGCAACTCCCCCGGTCTGTCGTTGCCGAGAGCCTGGGCAGCGTGAAGATCGCCGACTGCTGCCGCCACGGCAGCTCGCGTCTGGCGTCCCCGCATGTCCGCCTGCTGCGCGCGCTGTCGCAGCACCGCACGCGGCATGGCCGCTGCGTGCAGAAGGGCCACCATCCCGCCGTCATCTGTTACGGATCCCACGGATCCGGCGACGCGTAGGGATCGGGAGTGACTCGTCAGCGGGCCGCCGCGGCGGCCGGCCAGTGCTCCCTTCTGCCTTGACAGTCTGTGGTGAAACTCACGTGAGCGCCGAGGTCGGTGAGGCGCCCGTCCGACGAGGCGCGTGAGGGAGGAATACCGGGTGTATTTCGGCCGAAACGCAACGATGAGCGCCGCAAGGCGGCGCGGTTCAGGCGGGATGGATCGCCCGTCGAACGCCGCGTGGGTCTTGCCACAGGCTGTTAAGCCGACGAGCGTGATTCGGTTCGCGGCCGGCGGCCGCGGTGCCGGCTGTTTCCGGAGTAGAGCGATAGCTCTGCGGAGACCCCTTGAGCACGAGGGACGGAAGACGGCGCCAGCCGGCATCCATTCCTCGTAGCTCGGGAATCCGGCGTTCCA
>MKWU01005606.1_pt1 | contig 13497 bp, 12 predicted proteins | sample 809101 | NCBI WGS metagenome assembly MKWU01 (sample SAMN05860141, study PRJNA318959) | sponge metagenome | host: Aplysina aerophoba | place: Slovenia: Piran, Adriatic Sea, Gulf of Piran | collected 2013-05-07 | reverse complement strand
ACGAGGACAAACTTCATCTCATCCTACATACAGATACGAACAGACACAGGTAGGAACCTTTGTGTACTAGTCTAGCACAGCCAGACCACTTTGACTTCAAGAGTGATGTGGCTATAATTATACATGACTCTACTGCTTCACTAGCCAAGAGCACTGTCACGGCATAATCGGTCCCCCCTATTTCCGGTCCGGCAGGACCGAATATGATCAACAGTGATATTGAGCATTCACATAGCAAAAGGTGCAATAATTGCAGTGGTACGACGTTTCGACCACGAAGGTCTTCGTCAGGTACAAAACTGCTTATTTTCGACCACGAAGGTCTTCGTCAGGTACAAAACTGTACGAAACGTCGTACCACTGCAATTATTGCACCTTTTGCTATGTGAATGCTCAATATCACTGTTGATCATCTGAAGCCATAGCAATGAGCCTCTACGATATCAGATTCTTTTTTAGTTGAATCTAGGGATGTGGCCATACATTCATCACACTACACATATGGAGTGTATCACACTACACACATGCAGTGGAGTTAATGTTGAGCAACTAAAACTGGTGACTTCAAAGGCAAATGGGTGTGTTTAATGTGTGCACTTACAGAATTGAGAGCCACTGCAAGCTGAGCCAGTGCAGAGCCCTCCTTGGGAACCTTGGCCACGTGAAAGTACAGGCCAGATCCACCCGCAAGGGCATCCAGACAAATAAAGCAGTCCACATTGGCCAACAACCAAGAGTCTGAGAAAGGGAAGAGAGAGAGGATTGTGGGAAGTGAGGGAGGGGATATGAATTGGGGAACCTCTCTATAATGGACACCATTGGGACCCGCTGGCTGTCCTGTATACAGTGGAACCTCTCTATAGAGGGCACCATTGGGACCCGCTGGCTGTCCTGTATACAGTAGAACCTCTCTATAGAGGACGCCATTGGGACCCAGCTGGCTGTCCTGTATACAGTGGAACCTCTCTATAGTGGACACCACTGGGACCCAGGTGGCTGTCCTGTATAGAGAGGTATACCTGATTCAGAGGTAGATTGTACACAACTCGAGTGGTTGGGACTGCAGACAGTGTCCTCATTAGAGAGATGTCCTTTATTTGAGGTGTCCTTTAAAGAGAGGTCCCACTGTACAGTGACAGTTGAAGAATAAGGTGGCCCCCATAATTAAACTCTGATTGCACCCACCTCCCCCCTCATCGATATTCTCCTCCACCCATTCCTTGCTCCCAAAGTAGCTTAGTTTGCCTCCTCCTGTGGCCAAGAATAGCATGTTGTACTGCGGACGAGTAGACGCACTGGAATACAATCTGTATGGGGGGGAGGGGGGAAGGGAGATCACAAGATGTAGGGGCGAACACGTTAGGGTGGTGCTAACTTGGAGAAGAGCCGAGCCAGCTCTAGGAGAGCCACCACCCCACTGCCGTTGGAGTCTGCTCCTGTGCTGTGCCCCTGCACATGGACAGAGACGCAGGGTGGACCTGACATCAGTGTGCCAGCATTCACACAGCTAAGGTAGGCACCCCATCAATGACACATCAAGGGGAGGTGGGAGGGGGGGGAGGTGCACTCACAGTTGACACTCCAAAGGTGTCGTAGTGTGCCACAACGGCCACTGTGGGTAGCTGGTCAGGCAGACCTTGGCCCTTGAGCAGAGCCTGCACGGTTGGCACTGCTGGCTCCTCCACCGGTTTTGGCTCCGAGCCCGATGAGGTGACATAGAATCCACGCCCTTTAAAGGTGCCAAGCAGACCTGCAGAAGACATGCAGCATGAGTCTGGCAATGCAGCTGGACCAAACCGAGCTCCATCCCTGCTCCAATCCCACCAGCTTGCCTGCTACGACTGAGGAACCATTTTGTTCCAAGGCATCTTGGTCCAAACGCTCCACAATCTCCAGCACTGCCTCGTTCTCTGTCATGAAGTAGATGGGAATGGTGATATCACGCAGGAGGAGCTCACGCTCTGTCTGCATCCACTCCTCTCGTGTTGCCATGGAGATGTTAGTTTCCTCGGTGACAGGCAGTATGATGATCAGAGCCCCCGCTCCCCGCTCAACGAGGTCGTCAAACTTGCTCAAGGAGAAGTTGGACCACTGTACAAACACACAGCGACGGTTGAGGACATGAGTGAACTCAGATCTTGCTTCCATGTTGAGGTAGGCAATGCGAGGACCTGAGTAGAGGAAACAGTCACGTGACAACCACGTGACCCAAGCCCCCTGCACACATGCCAACACACTGTCATTGATGGTACCACATGATTCAATACGGGTAGTAATGTACATGCACGTGCAATTGGTAAAGCGTTCTGTCGGCGGGACCTGGCGGGACTAGCGCGCACCGAAGCTGGTAGATCCAACGTCAATGTGTTGCATGCGGTGGATGGTGAACTGCTGAACGCTCTCCACGGACCCCGCCCACTGCGCCGTCAGAAGGACCACGAACAACCACCGCACCACCTCGAACACCTCCTCTGACCAGGAGAGCATCGTTCACTTCCACTGGTCTCTATGCGCCTGCACCGGTTGAACACACGTGGGACATATGCTACATAAAACATATACAGAACAATTATAGTATATTTCATTATGTAACATATAAACTGAATCAATTTATACAACTAATGTTTAATAAACTAGGTGTTATTTACTGTATAATATGTTTGTGCGCGAATGGCTTGGTTCTTTCGATATGGTGTGTTCCTGGTCGCCTCGGCCCTGCTGTACCAGTGGATGCGTTGGGGCGCGCCAGAGGCTGTGGTTGCTAGGCAGTGGATGGTTATGGAGGCATCGGGCATGACGGACTACAAAGGAATAGCCGTCGGGTGTGTGTGTGTGGAGAGACTAGAGTGTACAAGCTACAAGCAGATATAGTTAGCTATTTTAATTGGTGAACAAATCTCCTAGCTGGTTTTTCTGCCATATTCATTAGTCGCATTTTAGCCTCTAGGGTTAGTCGTTAGCTGACACCAAGAGGACCTCTCTTACATGTGTGTGCTGTTAACTAAACACATGTGTCACATGTGTCATCAGCCACTTGCATATGCATTAATCTGGCAGGATTAACTCCAACTTGGACCTCATTGTTTCCGGAGTGAGTCTCCTGCGCGCCCTCAAGACCCCTGCTCTCTCCCCGTCTCTGCCAGAAGTGGCTCAGACCGACCGTGACCTCTCCTCCTTGTTGGGGTACTCCATGCAAGGGTGTTCAGCAGTGGAACGCCACTATGAAGACTTGCAGCGCTACAAGGAGATAGTTAAAGTGGCAGAGTCCTTCCCACATGAAGTAAGCAGCAAAGACCTGCATCCTTGAGGTGCTGGAGCCATAGCACTCAGTGTACTTAGTCTTGCCAGCCAGCCCCTCCCCCCCGCCAGCCCCTCCCCCAGCCAAACCCTCCCCCACGGTAGGATCTGGTGCACTTGCGCATCACTAGCTGTGTCCACGCCAAGATCTTGGCGTGACCAATCAGATTCATGAAGCATCTAATAGTATGCAAAATGGCGGATCATGGCTTGTACGAAATGGTTATAGAAATAGCAGATTCGCAGAGTATCTTGTGTGCTGGTGCTCCCTAAAAAGTGCCATTCTCCATTTCATAGGTCACGAGTCCATGACAGCGTATGCAACTACGGAAACATTATTGCCTTCTTTCCCACAAACTGATGTGGTGCAAGTGCACCCGACCCTTGGGGAGGGGCTGGGCTTGCAGGACTGAGTGTACTATGGTGTATCTGACCGCAATGAATATGTATATACGTATGTATAGCACTGCGGATATAACACTGGGGATATACAGCACTGGGGATATAGCACTGCGGATATAGCACTGCGGATATAGCACTGGGGATATAGCACTGCGGATATAGCACTGGGGATATAGCACTGGGGATATAGCACTGGGGATATATAGCACTGGGGATATAGCACTGCGGATATAGCACCGGGGATATATAGCACTGGGGATATAGCACTGGGGATATACAGCACTGGGGATACAGCACTGGGGATATATAGCACTGGGGATATAGCACTGCGGATACAGCACTGGGGATATACAGCACTGGGGATATAGCACTGGGGATATATAGTACTGGGGATATACAGCACTGGGGATATAGCACTGGGGATATAGCACTGGGGATATAGCACTGCGGATATAGCACTGGGTATATATAGCACTGCGGATATACAGCACTGGGGATATACAGCACTGGGGATATAGCACTGGGGATACAGCACTGCGGATATACAGCACTGGGGATATACAGCACTGCAGATATACAGCACTGGGGATATACAGCACTGGGGATATAGCACTGGGGATATATAGCACTGGGGATACAGCACTGCGGATATACAGCACTGGGGATATAGCACTGGGGATATATGGATTATTAAGCATGCCTGGTTGTATGTCATTCCAATTGTGTTGTTCCTTGCAAAAGCTGAAGTAGTCCGACTGTGGGAGGGTATGAGGGGTCATTACCTGTGATGAGGGGTCATTACCTGAGGGGTGATTACCTGTGATGAGTAAGTAAATTAGAGGGAAGGTTGTAGTGGTGTGTTTGTATGGTGCACAACTTTGTGAATGTTCCTGTGTGCTGCAGTGTTTCATTGGAGGCAATGCAGCACTGATGGCCCAGAAGCTGACAGAACTCACGGGCAATGACACTGAGGTGTTCCTTGGTGGACCAGTGGGACGCAAGTTGCGAGCATTGCTCAACCCCCGATTGAGAACACTGGACAGCAAGGAGGAGGAGGATGAAGTGCACATGATCCTTGAGTATGCCAAAGGAGAGAAATGGGGATCTGTGACAGCAGAATGTGCAAATCGATTCATTTTTTCCAATGATGTTGCTAATTCTGAACTGGCTGCTGTGGATTCATTCTTTGATTACATCGATGCCCACCATCCTGAGCTGGTGATCGTTTCAGGCGTTCACCTCCTGGATCGTTTCCCGGAAGAGGTACAACAGAAGAAGCTAGATCACCTTGCAAAGCGGCTGCAGAGGCTGTCAGACCCCACCGTGGTGCACTTGGAACTTGCCAGTATCGGTAGCCTTGAGTTAGTGAAGAGGGTGTTGACGACCCTCCTTCCCCACCTGACCTCCCTTGGGCTCAACGAGCAGGAACTCATGTCGGCTCTGCGGGCAGGAGGAGGACCGCCAGAGCTCCTGGTTGACATGGACCCGCCTGAAGTTGGCATTGTGGCAGATATGATGCTCTGGCTTCTGACCAAATATGGCAATGTGGATGGCACTAACCCTCACAGCCGACTGAGTCGTGTGCACTTTCACTCTCTCACTTTCCATGTGATGGCACATGCCCACAGCGCTTGGGCTAACGCCAACACAGCAGTGTTCAAGGGGACTGAGGCAGCCGGACGGCAGGCCTGTGCGGATGAGGCAATTGTCCCCTCCAAGATGCAGCTCCGCATTCCGTCTTCGTTCCACCTCTCAATTCAAGACAAGGCGTTGAGGAGAGAGGCACATGTGTTTGACCCTAATCATCCGCAATTGTCATGGCAACGTGGAAGTGTCGATTACCACTTCAGTCCAGTGCTAGTCTGCAAGAGACCGCTGAAGACAGTTGGTCTGGGTGACGCAATCTCAGCCACGGGACTACTGTATTCCAAGTACCTAGGTGCCATGGTAACAGGTAATGTGTGACAAGCATTGACACAAATGATTTATGTAAATTTCATTTCTGTATGTCAGTGTAGAGTTGTCAGTAGTGGGGAATCCCCTGTACTCATGCATTAACTCTGATCCAATCACAATCAACTTAATAATAAAAAAGTGCCAGGTACGCAAGAACGAAATGGCAAATGGGGAAAAGCTTTTGAGCGAGTGCAATGGTGAGTTTGATCAAGTGCAACTGTGAGTTTGAGCGAGTACAACGGTGAGTTGAGTGCAACTGTGAGTTTGATTGACCCGTGTGGAGCACAGTGGCATAGTCTGTTAAGTACATTAGTCAGGCTCATGCAAGGGACAGGATGAGAGTTGCACTGTTCCATTGATGTAACGGCAGAATGTACAACAAATCTGCATCACTGCCCTGGCATAGGTCCTGGTTTACTCTTGCCAACCGCAAAACACTCCAGCACATCTTTGAGCAGTTTGCAGACTGTCTGTGTCTCCTGCACGAGGCCTTTGGCTGCCATGTTGCTGAGCACCAAGTGAAGCTGTCCAAAGCACTGCATGACTGCCTCCAACACAGCACACGACACATCAGCTGCAGCTGACCGAGGAGTGGCGTGTAAGGGGGAACTGTCACATTCCGCTGAACTATATCCATGTACATGCAGCCATTATGAAAGCACACATGCACGCTTAGGTGACGGGGGGCTACCCTCAGGGCCTGTAACAATGCTCATTCCAGCATCCAGTTCCAAATTATTCTGCTGGAAGTTGGAATCTGCCTCATCCTCTCTATCCCCACTGCTACAGCTTTCAGTGTCATCATCTTCACTTGAACTGTCACAAGATGACGACACAGATGTGACAATGTCATTGTGCTGCTGACACACCACCACAAATTGGTCCCACGTAGCCACAGCGTGCTGCAGGTACTTTGTGAAGAAAGATACGAAACGGACATCTCCAGCAGCAATGAACTCCAACAGTGTGCTGTGATCAAATGCAATGGATTCCAAGAAACTGACAAAGAGACAGTGTGGGTCCGCAGCACTAATGAACAGCACCAAGCTCCCAGGCAAGGGACTGCAGGTTGGAAAAATGTGAAGTGAAGTGAAGAGAATATGTACGTACGTATCAATACATTTTATATATCATATAAATTTTCTTAATATATATATATATATATATATATATATAATATCAACATATTATGTGCACTGCATGTATCAAAGTATGACATAGTACTGTGTATATAATACGGGTGGGACTACAAGCATGCCTTCAAATGCCATCTCACCATGAAACACGTCAAGGGCTGCCTGCACAATGAACTCACTGTTGAGTGCTTGTCTGCTTGAGGCGAATGTGAATTTGTGTGCACAACAGCAAAGCCTCCATTAGCACACCATCCTCTTCACTGATCAAGTAGAGTAGAACCCTACCCACCTCCATGTGGGCGGGGACAGAATCTTTGTGCGCACCTTGCCACTGTGAAACAGCAGTCTCCATCAGATGACTGGTCTGCCCCAACTTGGCAGCAAGGCCCTTCTGCTTGCCTTCATCCAGCGCTAAAAGAGACATCACTGCTTGTAACACCACCAGAACTGATCTTCGAACCACTGCAGGAAGGAGTTCGCCATCGGAGCAGTCTCTACGGAGGGGCTGTAGTACAGGGACTGAAAACAGATTGGTACTGACACACTGTTCCACCCAGCGTGCTAGCTGTCTGGTGAATACTTCAGAGCACAACACTCCTTCCATAACAAGCCTCACATAACGTTCACTGTCCTCCTCCTTCTCTAGAGCCCACCGGAGAAAGTATTGGCAAATTCTTAGCAGCTTCTTTACTTCAATATTCTGTGAACAGTGCTTGCACAAACCTATAATGAGTTCAGTGTGGCTTGCAATGGTGTGTTTGTATACACCACTCAAGTCTGACTTCCACATTCTCTTGGTCAGAGTCAGAGTGGGGACAAGTAAGTAAGGGTAGGAGTAACATTCCATGACACAGAGCTTCCACTGCTCGATGATATCCGGCCACTGTAAGGCCTCCAGGTCCATTTTTGTCTCTTTCATGAAAGACGCCACTGTCTCGATCTGAAGCTGTTGCGCTAATGGTTGGGCTCTCCCAGCAACTTCACTGCCACAATGTAGCACAAGAAGTTCCTGAATTGTCTTCCTCAAGTCTTGTCCTTTCAAAGAATAAAGCACACATCTGAGAGCCGTACTAGCAGCGAAGCAGACAAATCTATTAGAGTGGTGCAAGCAATGCAACAACTCAGAAACCAAACGCTTGAAATTAACATCAGCGCAATTTCCTTCCAGAGGAGGCTGAGTGTATCTCTGTCTTATGTTAGTCAGCCATCGGAGTAGGTCAGTCTCGCTCTTGCAATCTGATTCAAGTCGTGCAGGCCTCTGCGCAGCCATGTTCCTGGCTGTGTGTGTAGGTAGTCACGTGCACTAAAGGGGAACTCCCTCTGTTTCTAAGGCAACACCATCAATATGGCCACAAGGAGCTCGCGAAAAGAAAGTCATTAGCACCTGAAGGTAGGGATTGTCTACTGTTTCCTTACTGATTACCTTCCAAGCCAACGAAGCTGCTCGATTTTACAACAATGCATTTTTATTTGTAATTCTCCACCCCAGGCGTGTAAGAAATTCACAGGAAGTAGTGAAGCCCGTTCATACAGCATGCTACAGTTCGGCTTTTATGGCGGGGATACTGGGGAACAAGCTCTTCGGGCTGTAGAAGAACGAAAGAAAAGGAGGGAGCAGGCCGACGTCCAGGAGTCCTTACACAAGATTCAAGAACGAATAGCCTTAGCCCTGGATGATTATGAGATGTCTAGGAGGTCCATGTCTTCTTCTTCTGCTGCTGCTGGTGCCAAGACAGAAGCAGAGCTGATTACCATAGATGACCCTCAGCTTCTCTATGAGGTGCTGACAGATGCACGGAAGCGGCAGAACTATCGAAAGGCATCTACCCTTGTGATTGTTGACTACGAGGACCGGTGTGAGGAAAGGGCACAGATTTTACAGCAAGTGGAGGATTTCTTTACCGAGAGCAAAGCCGGCACTGCATCTAAGATGTTGGATGAGATCCAGTCAGAGCAGACTAGCCTTGAGGATGGCACTGCTGAGATTGAGGATGCACTAGCTGTAGCCAAGAATGCCTCCGACAAGCTGTCTTCCATACAGACTGAGATGGTGCGACTGTTGTCCATCTATGCCCAGTTTCCCGATACAAAGAAGGGTCGAAAGAAGCTCGAGAAGGCCTTAATGAAAGCACAAGAGGATGTGCAGCAACTCACTGACAGCCTCACCACCTCCGCACAAGAACTGAAGCAACTAGATGAAGTCAGGAAGGAGCTTAAGAAAACTGTGGAAGCAAAAAGCACCGAGTTGTCCCGGTTGAAGAAGGAATCAGAGAAGTTTAAGCAGTTGGCTCGGACCAATGAATCCCTTCAGCGTGACTTAGATGACACTAAAGCCACTCTACAGAAGACAAGGGGAGATATGGAATCCCTGAAAAAGATGAAGATGCCACCAAAGCTCCCTTTGGAAAGCACTGTCGATGAAGGAAAATTAAAAGAGTTGGAGGCAACAGTGACTGCACTGAGACAGGAAGTTGAGGAGAAAAGGAGTGCCTGTCAGGAGCTTCAGATCCAGCTGGATGGTATAGAGGAGTGTCACGCATTGCAGATGAGCACAGTTAAACAGAGCTATGAGGCCGAGATCCATGAGATGAGGGAAACATTCCAGGAGCAGATGAAGAGCTTGGTGGATATTGACATTGATGAAGAAGCTGATGACGGTACTTTCTCCCCTCCTATGTCTGATGATGGAGGCAGTCCTGTGGTCTCCCAGCCAGCCAGTCCATCGCATAGCACTACTGAAGTAGTGCAAGCCTCAACGGAAGAGGTTAATGATGATTCACCCAAAGCATCTGGCCTGGAGCAATCTGAGGCAGATGCACCAGTTGGGGTGGAGGGAGGTGGATCTGGTTCTCCTAGCTCACCTCCAGCTACTGCAGTGAAGACTAACCCCACCAGTGCTCACTCGAGCTGTGTTTCTGTTCATTCACATGCCTCTAGCCTCACTGTCAATGCCCTCACTATTCGTCACATGGAGACCTACACTAAGGAGCAGATTGACAAGGTGAAGAAAGAGTCCTCTGAGAAAGAAAAGAAGCTGCGAGATGAAATGAATGATCTACGAAACAGAAGCAAGAAGGCCGTTGCAGCTCTGCGTGCCCAGCTAATGGATACACAGAACAGGCATGCTATGGAGATGGAGACCGTCAGGAGAAGCCAGGTGGAGAGCGAGGAGGCCATGGAAAAGCTGAAACACGTTTGCAGAGAACTTGAGGAGGAGGTGCAATCAAAAGTAGAGGAGCATAGTGAGATGGATCAACAGCTGCAAGAGGCCCTACAGCAGCTAGAGGATGCCAGGGAGGCTATGAGCACTCTCCAGCAGTTGGTGGTCATGCAGGAGGCTGAGCCAGCGCTAGTTGCAGCCAAGATCAAGGAGCTGGTTAGCCGCAGCATCCAGTGGAGCACCCCATCTGCTTCAAGCCGTGTAACCCATCTGGATGGCTGTCCGCATGGCTCCACCATGATGGAGGGTGAACCACCCCACCAAGGCCACTCCCTCTTTCCTTCTGCAAGGCAGTCATACTCACCATTGTCACCCACTACAACTCCACCACTAACCTCCATGAGAACCACAACCCCACCCATAATCTCCATGACGCCAGTCCATGCCATGCCACACATTGCTCATGGACCAATCAGCCTGAGTGATTCCTCCTTCCAGCAATTCCTCCTGCAGGAGTCTCCTGAAGGTGAGAGGAAAGGGGATTCCCCACAGACCATCAGACGTCACCAGGGCCAGCTGGGCCCTGCACCAGTCATGATGCAACTGTCCAGGGATCACCCAGTGGTGCAGGAGTGGGTCAAAGCGTACAACTCTGTTCTGCAATTCAAGGACCACTTGGCAGACATTGTTACAGAGCACTTCTCCAGAGACTTAGTGTCTGCTCTGGAGGAGGTGGACCAGGTGGAGATGCAACCCGGCTCGGAGGTGCAGGGCCAGATTACACAGATGCGGTGCAGTCTGGCCCTGCTGCTGCTCCAAATGGAGCAAGTGCTGCAGGGTGCTCTGTCGCAGGCTGCTTCTGTCGTGCCCCAGGAACATGATGCAGGGAGCTCCACTGCAGAGCAGAATGCACAGCTGAAAATGACGGTGCAAAACCTTGAAGAACAAATGGCAGTGAAGGATAAAACACACAAGCTAGAGGTACAGCAAAGCCAGGAGGCCATTTCCCAACTTGAGTCCACTGTAACCTCTTTGCAGAAAGAAGTGACGCTGCTGCGTCGCAAAGCAAGGGAACAGAGTGGAGGGGCTGACGAAGAGATAATCATGTTCACAAGACTTGATTCGGAGCGAAACAGCCAGAACCTGAAGAAGGCCCTGCAGCGTGGCAGCATTACTCTCCCTGAGGTGGAGGACCTACAGCAGAGTATGTCCAAATACGTGAACCTGCAAGGACGACGTCTCTCCCAGCTGGTGAAAGGTGTGCAGCAGCGGCAGGCGCACCAGCGGATGCTTGCCTCGCTGGGGGATGGGAAGGACAAGGACAAGCTGCAGGCTCTCAAAGTCAGGGCTAATTCTCTGCATGGTGAAAGGCAGGTACGGTGGTCATTGGAGATGGACAAGATGTCCCTACAGAGAGAGAAACTGGCAAGATCACTGACAGAGCGACTAGAGGGAGTGGAGGCTGCTACTGGTGTGTTCCTCATCAAGCCAGTCCTTAAGAAGACATGTCCAGGCAATGTCCCTGCTCCCCTCACAACCCCATTCTACAAGCCTCTCCCCAAGCACTGCGCTGTAGTGATCACCAGTGCTGGTACCCGCAGCGAGACCAAACCGAAGGTAAAGGTTGTTCGCATTGTCCGCCCCAAGGGCCCTGCAGATGCCCAGCACTCACGACACCAGAAGACAAAGCTCATTGAGGCCCTAATGAAGCGGAAGAGAGTACAGGACAGCAGAATGCACGGCTTGGTTGAGAGTGTTGTAGCAGGGGGCACGCCACCTATTCGACAGAGACAACAACTGGACCAGTCAGTCCCGCAGTGGAAGGTTGATGCTCCGTACATCCCTGTGGAATCTCTCCAACCTGTCTTCCCCAAGATAGTGGAGCTGGAGGCGTCAACGAGGAGAACCCTCCCACTAACAAGACACTCCAATGCTGTGCAGTCACCCCCATCATCTATTCTCCCACCCATTCTATTGTCTGGTCACACCCTCTGACTCTGACATGATAATTTACTCATATTTTGTATATACGTATTCATAATAATAGTATAGTAGTGTCAATTGCGCGAAGTATACGAGATACAGCATCAGTTTGGGTACAAAAAGAACGTGAAAAGGTATGCATGCACGCATTTATCCTATCCACACATAATATAACTATACGTACTATGTAATACAGTAGATACGTACAACACACAGTACCACGCAAATAATTCCTTCATATCTGGCCACTACGTGTGTCCAAATTGTCCTTGTGTGTGTGCAAGAAGTAGTTAGTGCATCTGTCACTCAATATCGAATCCTGCCGTGTTCTCTACAGCCAGCTTCAGCTTCTCTTTCAGCTGGTGGTAGCTGGTGTAGGGGGGGAGGTCCACACGATTGAAGCTGTGAGAAAGAACGGTAGAGGGTGGATGCCTTGCCACACCACACTCCCAATGACACGCACTGCACGGAGCAGACTCACCAGGTGTGAGACCTGGGCAGGTCTCCAGGTTGGCCGTATTTCTTCAGGCAAAACTTCCGTGGCCCATTGCTTCCTACAGCAGCAACCACATGACATGACATGAGTGACAATATGACATGACAGGAGTGACAACCTGTCACTTGACAGTACGACCAGAATAAAGAAATCCAATAGCTGCTCACCTTGAAGCTCGGCAAATCCGTTCATGGGTACTTTGGAGGTTCCAGTGACAAACTGCAGAAGACGTGCCCTCATCTCATCGTCCCAGCTCTCCACTGCCCTCCAGAACCACACCACTACAGTGTCATGGGGTGAGTATCCAGCATAGTCGGTGTTCTTCCTCCAGTCTTCAACGTCTATCTCTGCTAGACCACCCAACAGGTACTGAAGACACCACAATGGGGGAAGGAGGGTGTGAGTGTGGGTGAGTGTGATTGTGTGTGGAGGCACGTGCAAGTGGAGGCATGGGTGCCAATAGGCCATATGACCTTACCTCCAGCTCCTTCTCATCAAAGACAGTCAGCAGGTGGGCTGGAATGAGCTCGTTGAAACCCTAAAACAGTAACAAAATGGCAGCAGGCACCGTGTACGTACGCAGTGCACACAACCTCTCAGTAGGCCACAGACTGACAGCCAACACAACAGAGCACTGTCCCCCTTGCAGTCCACCAACCTTCATGAATTGATCCATCTGCTCCTTCACGCGATCAGTAATCTTCCACTTGAGCATCAGGCTGCGTGGAGAAGGCAGGGCGATCCGAGAAAGGGGTGTGGTCAGTGCAGATGTGCATTATGTGTGACAAAGCCTTTTCTCGTGGTGAGACAAGCGACAACAGCCAACACTCCCTCCACCATCACTCACCTTGGATTCCTATCCCACCCACTCACACACTACTCTCAGTTCAAACTACAGAACTCTTCTCACACACATATTCACACTCCAATTCTGATTCCAATTTCCACTTGCATTCACACTCCAATTCCCATTCTCATTCAAACTTCCATTTCTACTTGTATTCACACTCCCATTCACATTCTCACACAAACTCACTCGATGTACTCTGCCTTGTTCTGCTCAGTGA
>MKWU01005605.1_pt1 | contig 13497 bp, 6 predicted proteins | sample 809101 | NCBI WGS metagenome assembly MKWU01 (sample SAMN05860141, study PRJNA318959) | sponge metagenome | host: Aplysina aerophoba | place: Slovenia: Piran, Adriatic Sea, Gulf of Piran | collected 2013-05-07 | reverse complement strand
GTGGTCGAACAAGTGGTGGCGGAGGTCGCCGTCTCGCCGGCTGCCGACACCCTGCTGGCGTTTGGCGACACGCTACGCCTCGTCCCAGAAGCCACCGACGCGAACGGCCACGCAGTGGCGGCCTCCGAGTTCTCCTGGGCGTCGAGCGACACGCTGGTCGCCCGCGTCGACGCCTCGGGACTGGTCGAGTCCGTTGCCGACGGTGCGGCCGTGGTGACGGCCACGGCGTCGGAGGTGACGGGCGCCGCGGAGCTGAGTGTGGTCGGCACTGCCCCTCCGACCATCACTTACCTTGATGGAGCGGGCAACCCAGCCACCGACAGCTCCAGCATTACAGATCACCGCATCAAGGTGAGCTTCGATGAGAGAGTGAGCTTTCTAAGCTCCGAACGCTATGAAGCGCTGACACCGTCTTTTGCAAGACGGATGATAGAACTGAATGCCAACAATACGAATACACTAACTGGTGTTTTCGGTTTCGATGTGGAAGTGGGAGTCGAAAACGACCAGTCATTCTTCCTCGTAACTCCAAACGCAAGCTATCCTCCCGGCCAATACTCGGTAAGGGTAAAGAACTATGTCGCCACGGACCAAGCCGCTACCATTCTGAATAGCTCCATCGCAGAAAGGTATCTCTCCTTCATAGACAGAGACTATTCTTCGTTCTCGACACCCACCATCGATGTGCTCTGCGATTCGGCGGCTTCCGGCTACTTTCAGCTGGCTTACGAAGATGGTCGTCAGGATTGCGTGAGGGTCCCCCAAGTGGTCTTTACATTCACCCCGAGGGGTGGCCGCGAGATGATTGAGTCGACCTTCGACCCAACTCTGACTGTAAAGATCTACTTCGATTCAGAGGTTGTGTACCTGTCGGAGCCTGGCGAGTGGCGGGATATTGCCAGGGAAGATATTCTGGAGATGGTAGAAATCTCTGTAAAGCCAGAATACGGCGCCCGCGGGGTCGATCACGTCAGCATGGATGGAGCTATAGGTCCAGACCTGGTGTCGGTAAGCAATGTTGGGGGTAGGACTGTCATCACCATAAAGTCTCCTTACGATATCGCTGACGGCCGTGAAGGGATCTATGGTTTTCATGTTCCCTATAATGTAATAGTTGGGAATTTTGCCACCCGAGCTGATGTATCCGCGATTGCCGCCAGTAGCTCCGTCAGTACGTACTTGGAGGATACTGCGACCTACTATCGAGGAACACATGGTGGCTTGTATAAGCCCACCTCTTGTGATATGGAATACAGCCAACCCTCCGCGAGTTTTGATCAATATGGTGACCAGCATGGTGACATAGAAGGGATTGAGAGTTTCGTATACAACGCTGATATGATTGATGCATTGTCATCCCAACCGGAAGATGGTGCTATTGCCGATGCCATGATCGATGTCGATCAGACCCACTTGGCGAAGAGCGATCCTGGGACCAGGCATGTTATTGATCTTGCTTTTATCACCTCTGATGTCCTCTTCGAAAATGCCAGCGGCGATTGGCGCACCTATTTTGACGAACAGGTCATCAGGCGTCTGGACAAGATGTTTCAATATTCCGGTGTGAACGTCGAGTTCAGGGTGTCCCTGGTAGCGCCGTTTTCCGAGTTCAGACAATATTTGTATTGTGATCTACCCTCGATGGATAACCTGGTCATGCCTTCTGGTTCGCTCGGTTACACCGCCGTCATCTCGGAATTGATCCCAATCATCCGCAAACAGTACCCGGTTGATTTATTCGTGGTGATGCCCTCTACGGGCGGGGGTTATGCGTCAATTGGTGATGGTCTGCGGTACTTTCCTGTTTCAGCCAGGTGGAGTTCGTCGGTGATGGTGCGAGCATTCCCGGACTTCTTTGATATGAGTGGGGGTGACCGAAAGCTCAGAGTAGAAGCGTTCAAATTTGGCAATATCCTTGCACATGAAATCGGCCATAGTCTGCGATTGGACCATGATGTGGATAACCTAATGTGGAACGGGCGGTCTGTCGAGGGACTTCGGACGACAATATGGTGGACCAATGTGACGACCTTTGCTTACGGATATGGTGGGAACAGGAGTGATGAGCCCATTGGAACTCTGATGTCCTACCCGAGATTTGATCAACGAATTCCATTGTTTAGTGCTGACAAGCGGATCCTGAGATCCGAGCTCTGTGATATCGTGGAGGGGATTGGGACGCTGGACGGGGAATACTGTAGCGCGAGTGACCCGGAGCCAGATCGGTTGATCAAGATCGGCGGGCCCTACAAAGTTGGGACGTTTGTAGACGCCTCGGAGGCATTGCAGTACACAGTGGGAATCGTGGCGAGATATGGTGATGTTGGAGTGGCCCCGTTGGATCTGGCGACGGTGTCTAACGCGATAAGTGCTGCTGAAATGACGAAGAGCAGAAACTAGGATGCCGTCGGTCCACTCGACAGGGGCCCGGTGGGTCGTGTCGATCGAGAAGAGCTGCCTCGGCAGGGATGGCGCCGGCAGTTTCGACGGCTGCGTAGAAAGTACCGCGCTCGAAACGCTTGACCGCGGCGAATCGCGCATCGGCGACGGCGGGGATGAGATGGTGATGGGGCTGATCGGGACCACCACGACTTGGAGAGCCAGGACATGAATCAGGAAGGTCAGAGGATCCGGGTACGTCCGGGGCACGGGATTCGAGACCGATTTGTTGCCACCGTGGCGGCTGGGCTGGCGATCGCTGCGTGGGCCTCCGCTTGCGGCGACGGGACGACCGAGCCTCCGCCGGACTTCCCTGAGCCCGCGACCGTCACGGTAAGCCCGGCCACGACCGAGCTGACGGCACTGGGCGCGACGGTACAGCTCTCCGCGGAGGTCCGGGACCAGAACGGTCAGGTGATGACGGGGGCCGCGGTGACCTGGGGAAGCGGTGCCGCAGCAGTGGCGACGGTAAGCGCGTCCGGGCTGGTGACGGCGGTGTCGAACGGGAGTGCCACGATCACGGCGACCTCGGGATCGGCCTCGGGAAGCGCAACGGTGAGCGTTGCCCAGGTGGTCAGGGCCGTGGTGGTGACGCCGGATACGGCCACGGTCTTGGTGGGCGACACGCTGCGGCTGGCGGCGAGCGCTACCGACGCGAACGGACAGGTGGTGACCGGGGCCGAGCTTGCATGGGCGTCGGCAGACACGGCGGTGGCCGTGGTGGACGCGTCCGGGCTGGTAACGGGGGTCGCCGAAGGCCAAGCGCAGGTGTCGGCCACCGCGGCGGGGTTGACGGGCCGCGCCTCACTCACGGTCGCCGCTCCGACACCGACAGCCGTCGCCGTCATGCCCGACACGGTGGTGCTGACCGCACTGGGACAGACAATGCAGCTCACCGCCGAGGTGCGCGATCAGGCCGGACGCGCCATGGATGGGGTCCCGGTCGCCTGGTCGAGCGGTGACACGACTGTCGCGGTAGTTGACTCGGCCGGGTTGGTCAGCGCAGTGAGCGGTGGGGCGGCGACGGTCACCGCGACGGCGAGCGAGGCCTCCGGTAACGCGCGTGTGATCGTGATGCAGTCCGCGGACTCGGTGACGGTATCGCCTCCCGCGGCCACTGTTGCGCTGGGCGATACGCTACGGCTGGTCGCGGATGCGTACGACGCGGGTGGCCATGTGGTGGTGGGAGCCGTGTTCACTTGGTCGTCAAGTAGCACCGCAGTGGCGACGGTGGACACCTCGGGGCTGGTGCGGGGCGCCGGGGAAGGCACGGCGACGATCACGGCCACCACGGGAGACGCCTCGGGGGCATCAGAGATCACCGTGGTCAAACCCGACAGGGCGGCTCTGATTGCGCTCTACAATGCAACCGACGGCCCGAACTGGATCAACAACGACAACTGGACGACGGATGCTCCACTGGAGTTGTGGTTCGGAGTGAATGCCGATGCTTCCGGGAGGGTCCATGCGCTGAGTCTCAACAGCAATCGATTGCGTGGGACGATCCCTCCAGCACTCGGTAATCTCGCCTACCTGCGCCACCTTGAACTCGCCAGCAATGAGCTGAGCGGCGCGATCCCACGGGAACTCGGCGAACTCACGCGGCTTACCTATCTGAACCTCGGGCCGAACCGACTGGTAGACCCACTTCCTCCCGAACTCGGAAATCTGACCAACCTCGATTGGTTGAATCTGCAAGACAACAATCTCCAAGGACCTCTTCCGCCGGCGCTGGGCCAACTATTCAACCTGAGGGTATTGGGCCTCCAGAATAACAAATTGAAGGGACCATTGCCTCCGTGGTTGTTGGAGCTTGATGTGAATTTGGATTTCTTCAGCTACGAAGGGAATGATGGGTTCTGCACGCCCGGCACGGCTACCTTCATTCAGTGGCGGCAAAAGGTAGACAGCCGGGGTTTCGTGCAGGGTCCGCTCTGCCACGAGGACGACATCGCCGGGCTCGAAGCGCTGTACGATGCCACGGCCGGTGCGGGATGGTCCGACGCTGAAGGCTGGCTTGAAGGCCCTGTACTCGATGACTGGTACGGAGTCCAGACCGACTCCACCGGGCGGGTCACCGACATCGACCTGAGCCGCAACGGACTAACCGGACACCTCCCGTCTCAGCTGGGTCGACTGACGGCTGCGACCACCCTCAGGCTCGGTGAAAATGCTCTGTCGGGGCGATTGCCGCAGTCATTGACTGCGCTTGTCCTCCGCGAGTTCAGTTACTCAGACACCGGGTTGTGCACTCCCTCGGATGCGTCGTTCCGCAAGTGGCTGAATTCAGTTCCCCTTCACAACGGTACAGGCATGGAGTGCGCTCCACTCTCCGACCGCGATATCCTCCAAACACTCTACGATGCTAGCGGCGGTCCCGGCTGGACGCGCAGCGACAACTGGTTGACAGATGCGCCGCTTCGGACGTGGCATGGTGTCACTACCAACGGCCAAGGGCGGGTCGTCTCCCTAGGTCTCTGGAGCAACGAACTTTCCGGTGACATACCCGCCGAACTAGGGCACCTTATGAGTCTCCAAACCTTGTCTCTCCAGGGGAACCGGTTGACGGGTTCCATACCGCCTGAGCTTGGCAGCCTGACGAACCTGGAGACCCTACGGCTTGACAACAATCAATTGACGGGTGACATACCTGCCGAACTAGGGCACCTTATGAATCTCCAAACCTTGCATCTCTGGAGGAACCGGTTGACGGGTTCCATTCCGCCTGAGCTCGGCAACCTGACTAACCTGAGCGGCCTATGGCTTCCATTCAACCGGTTGACGGGTTCCATTCCGCCTGAGCTCGGCAACCTGACCAACCTGAGGAGCCTATGGCTCCGGACTAACCAGTTAGCGGGTATGATACCGTCTGAGCTCGGCAACCTGACCAACCTGAGGAGCTTATCGCTCCAGAGTAACCAGTTGACGGGTGAAATACCCGCCGAACTAGGGCGCCTTGCCAATCTCCAAACTCTGTCTCTCAGGGGGAACCGGTTGACGGGTTCCATACCGCCTGAAATCGGCAGTCTGACTGATTTAGGTCACCTGAGTCTCGTTGATAACAGTCTTGCGGGTCGTATCCCTCCTACACTGGGCGCCCTTTCCAAACTCGAAACCCTGCATCTTGTAAACAACCACCTGGAGGGACCGGTGCCTCCCGAGTTCGGCGGACTGACGAGCCTGCGTGAACTGTCTCTTTCGCGCAATAAGCGGATGTCCGGGGCGCTCCCTCATAGCTTGACGGCCCTCGCTAGGCTTGAGGCGTTCGTGGCCGAGAGCACCGAACTCTGCGCGCCTACGGACGCGGACTTCCTGAACTGGCTGGACGGCATCGCCGCCCAGCGCATTGCTCGTTGCAGCGGCTCCCCCAGCATGGCGTATGTGACCCAGGCCATACAGTCGCCAGAGTTCCCGGTTGCGCTCGTCGCAAACGAGGAGGCGCTTCTGCGCGTGTTCGCGACTGCCGCCCGATCGAATGCCGAAGACATTCCGCCGGTTCGCGCCACGCTGTACGCCAACGGCGCGCAAGCGCTGGTCGTCGATGTCCCTTCCAAGCCTGGACCGATTCCGATCGAGGTGCGGGAGTGGAGTCTGTCGTCCTCCGCAAACGCGGGAATTCCGGCGCATTTGGTGCAACCGGGACTGGAGATCGTGATCGAGGTCGACCCGGCAGGAACGCTCGACCCGGTGCTGGGCGTGACGAAACGGAACCCCGAGACGGGTCGCTTGCCGGTTGACGTGCGTACGATGCCGCTATTCGACCTCACCGTGATTCCGTTCCTGTGGTCGGAATCTGCTGACTCGTCGATCCTGGAAATCACCGAGGGACTCAACGCCGACAGCGACTTGCTCTTTGAGACACGTACTCTTTTGCCGGTTGACGACTTCAAAGTGACGGTGCATGCTCCCGTGTCGAGCTCGTCGAACAATACGCATGTCCTTATCGGGGAGACCTCCGCAATCCGAGTCATGGAGGGCGGAAGCGGCCACTACATGGGCACGATGGTGCAACCCGTAACGGGGGGTCGCGGACTTGCGGCCTTGCCCGGCCGCGTGAGCTTCTCGACTCCCGAAGGTTGGATCATGGCGCACGAGCTGGGACACAACATGAGCCTGCTGCACCCTTGGGAGAACCCGGTCTTCCCGTCCTATCCGAATGGAAATATCGGAGCGTGGGGGTATGACTTTCGCCGCGGCGGTCAACTGGTCCCACCGGACGCGAATGACATCATGCTTGGTTGCTGCTGGATCAGTGACTTCCATTTCGATCAAGCGCTACGCTTTCGCGAGCGTGATGCTGGTGGGGTCGGGGCCAGCCGAGGTTCGGCGGCGACGCCGGTCGAGTCTCTTCTGATATGGGGTGGGGTGGGGGCGGACAGCGCTGCGTTCCTCGAGCCCGTCTTCGTGGTCGACGCACCGCCCGCGCTTCCCGACTCCGCGGGTGAATTCCGGATCGCCGGGCGGACTGCGGGCGGTGGCCAACTCTTCTCGTTCAGCTTCACCATGCCGGAGACCGCCGACGGGGACGGGAGTTCCAGCTTCGCCTTCGCGCTGCCGGTGCGAGCCGGATGGGAAGGCAGCCTTGCGACCATCACGCTCTCCGGACCGAACGGCAGTGTCACGCTGAACGGCGACAGCGATGTTTCCATGGCGATCCTTCGCGACCCACGGACCGGCCAGGTGCGAGGCATCCTGCGCGACCTGCCGGACCCGACCCAAGCCGCCAGGGACGGCGCTGGGAACGCCTCCGGCCAGGAGCTAGAGGTGCTGTTCAGCCGCGGCATTCCGGACGCTGCAGCTTGGCGTCGGTGGGAGCGGCGGAGGTGACGGCCAGGTCCTCAGGAGTGAACTGGACGCGCCAACATCAGGGTCGTGTCCGCTTCCGAGCCGGCGCGAGCGGTGGCTTGGGCGGCCGCAAGGCGAAAACACGGTGTAATAGTCGAAGTGATAACCACGCACTCCACCATTCTTGGAAATTCATGTAAAACAACAGTTTAGATCCAATCATACATCAGAGCATACACGCCCGGTACATACCGCTACCTCACCCCCTCCGGCACCCTCTTCACCACGATGGACGGGACATCCATCTCATCCACCTCCCAGAATGCGACCAGGCCGTCCGGGCCGAATGCGCTCGGCATCCTCGTTTCGCCGGCGTAGGTGCCCACGTAACCGCGGTCGGCGCCGAAGACGTCGATCGGGCCATCGTTCGCCCAGGGCTCCTCGCCGCGCCTTCGGACCCAAAGGCCGCCCTCCCAGGTGGCCCGGAGCCATCGGATGATCGGCACCTCGGGGTAGAATTCTCGCTCTTCCATGATTTCGCGGAGCATCGCCGTTTGTCGCGGGAACTGGTCAAGCTCCGCCTCCACCAGGTCCGCCTGCATCCGCCCGGTGACGGCCTCGGGGACGAACGGGCGCCGCAACTCCCCGAGCGGCGCGCCGTCGGCTGCGACGAATCGAACCACGTAGGCCGACGAGTCGGAGTAGGCGAGCGATCCGTCCGGCAGGACGTCCCAGTAGAACCGCGGTTCCATGATCATGTCGGCCAGGAAAACCCTCAGTACATCCCCCCCGTCCGATTCCCCCGACGGATACGGCTCCAGCGGCGTTTCCCGCGGTGCCCGCCACGCCTGCAAGACGGCTTCAGCGGCGACGATGTTGGCACGAACGTCAATCCGCTCGATACCGCGCTCGTCGATTCCCCTTGGCTCGCCGCCCGGTTCCAGGGAGGCGGCGAAAACCCTGTTCGGGTCCGATGCTCCCTGAGCGTACAGGGACATACCGTCCGGGTGGGGTTTCATCAGGCGCTGCAGCTCGAGCGCCGCGAGCGCGCCTTGCTCCGTGTTCATCCGGGCGAAGTGATCGTGCGAGCCGTCCGCGGCGAACACCTGGATGGCCCATTGTCTCCCGTCCGCCACCGCGAAGCGCCCGTCACGCCAGACCACGAGCGCTGTTGGATCCTGGAAATCTCCGGGGCCCTCGCCTCTTTGGCCCACGGTCCTGACCAACTCGCCCGCCGGGTTGATCACGATCACCCGGAAGGCCTCCGCGTCGAGGACATAGAGGTTTCCGGAGGCGTCGAAACCCAGGTCGCCGCGTTCGGTGAATTGCGCCCAATCGGGAGCGGACAGGCCGCCCACGCGGTACACCTCCGGAAAGTCCGCCGTCAGCGGGCGATCCTGGGCGTGGACGGGGGACAGAGGCGTGGCCAGACCGGCCAGAAGGGCGACGGAGATGGTTGCGGCGTTGGGCCGCGGACCGGACTTTCGTTGTTCGCTCATGGTTGGCGAGTGCGTAGGAGGGTCGGCGTGTGGGCGGGCATGCTGCAATGGGACGCGCGTTCCGCCCGGGACGCGTAAGATAAGGTAACCGGGTGCCGACGCAGTCAGAGTAGACTAGGGGGTGATGCAGTGCGGAGATCCGAAACGCGAACGAGTCCGCCGCGCGAGCGGGTTCGAGCCGGGTCGCCCCACCGGGTGCGCTCCGTCATCCCCCCGGCGCCGACGACCATCCTGGCCCTTCTGCTCCTCGGCGCCTTCGGCTCCCCCGGCCTCCTGCCCGGCGCGAGCGATCCCGTGCGGGTCGTTGTCGAGACCGAACTGGGCGCCTTCGAACTGGAAGTCGACGTCGACCGGGCTCCCATCACCGCGACCAACTTCCTCCGCTACGTCGACGGCGGCCACTACCACAACGGCACCTTCCACCGCACCGTCCACGAGGACAACCAGCCCAACGACTCCATCCGCATCGCGGTCATCCAGGGTTCTCGCAACCGGGAGGCGGGCGCGGCGGCCTTCCCCCCGATTGCGCTGGAGCGCACCGGCGAGACCGGCCTCGCCCACCTCGACGGCACGGTCTCCATGGCGCGGGGCAGGCCCGACTCGGCCACGCACAGCTTCTTCATCTGCATCGGCGACCAGCCGTCGCTCGACTACGGCGGGATGCGCAACCGCGACGGGCAGGGGTTCGCCGCGTTCGGCCAGGTGGTTGCGGGGATGGATGTGGTGCGCGCAATCCATCGGGCGCCCTATGAGGCGCAGCGGCTGACCCCGCCGGTCAGGATCGTGAGGGTGTACCGCAAGGACTGAGTATGAGCAGGCCCATTACTTAATACGTCCTGGATTCGGGGTTCCTTCAATTCAATCCCCCCCGCGGGTTCTACCTCACCTCCACCGGCAACCGCTTCACCACGATGGTCGGCACATCCAGCTCGTCGACCTCCCAGTACGCGACCAGGCCATCGGGACCGAAGGCCACGGGCATACTGACGGTGCCGGCTGCGAAAGTTCCGACGTATTGCCGGTCCGGGCCGAAGACATCGATCGGGCCCTCGTTGTCCCAGGGTTGCTCCCCGGGCCGCCGGATCCATAGACCGCCCTCCCAGGTTGCACCGAGTTGGCGAATGATCTGGATTTCCGGGTAGAACTCCCGATCTTCGATCCGTTCGCGCACCTCGTCGGGCAGGCCGCCGTAGTCTTCGAACAGGGATTCCCGCCTGTCGATTTCGCGTTCGATCGCGGCCGACCGCAGGCGACGGTTGACGCCTTCGGGCTCGATCGGCCTCCGCAGCACGTCGACCACCTGCCCGCCGGGCCCGACCAGCTTGACGGCATAGGCCGAAGAATCGGAATACGCGATCGTTCCGTCCGACAGAATGTCCCAGCGCAGCGGGGGCTCGAAGAAGCGTCCCTCGACCGTGCCGAACATTGCTTCCTGCATCCTGGCTTCGTCCAGGAGCTCGTTGAGAGACAGCTCCTCGGGGGGCTCCTCCGCCGCATCGTCGCGGGGCGCCCGCCACGCTTGCAACACGGGGTGGATGACGAACTCCTCGGCGGTCAGATCGATTCGACCGATGCCGAAGTCGTCAATGGAATCCCGTTGTGGTTCCCGTCCGATCAACTCTTCGAGGGCGCTGAAGGTCTGTGAGCCGCCCTGCGACGACCCCTGGGCGTAGAGTGCAATGGCCTGTGGGTCCGGCCTGATCTCCCGCAATGTGCCCTGGTCACCCGTCTGCAGGACGCGATCGAATCGGCCGCTGGGAGCGAAGATCTGAATCGTGTTGCGAAAGATGTCGCTTACCCCGAAACGACCGTCGCGCCATACCACGAGCTGGAAGGGCAGTTCGAACTCGCCCGGCCCCTCGCCCGAGCGCCCCACCGATCTGAGGTGCGCGCCCCGGGGATCGATCACGATCACCTGTGCGGCGCGGTGGTCCAGGACATGGAGGTTTCCCGAACCGTCAAAGCCCACCGGTCCCCGCCCGGAGAACTGTGCCCAGTCCGGGGCGCTGAGCCCGCCGGCGCGGTAGACCTCGGGGAAGTCGGCGGTTAGTGGGCGGTCCTGGGCAGCGGTCGGCGCGGCTGCGGTGATGCATGCGAGCACCGCGGCTTGAACGGCCAATGGCCGCGAATGCTCCTTGTGTCGGCCCATCTTCGATGTCTCCCTGTTGTCTCGGCCCGTCAGGTGAGTGATGGCGTCGGCGCGGGGCCGTTAGGCTAACCTCGTCGGCTGCTACCTTACCACCCTTGGCAACCGCTTCACCACGATCGTCGGCACGTCCATCTCGTCCATCTCCACGTACGCGACCAGCCCATTGGGGCCGAACGCCCTTGGCATCTCCAGCTCGCCCGCCGCGAAGGTTCCGCGGTACTCGCCGTTCGGGCCCAGGACATCGATGGGCCCCTCGTAGTCCCAGGGGTCCGCGCCACGGCGCTGAACCCAGAGCGAGCCGTCCCAGGTGGCCCGCAGCCCGCGCACCACGGGGATCTCGGGGAAGTACTCCTGGCTCTCGATTCGTTCCCGTTGCTGGGCTGTCATCTGTTCCGTCATCTGCCGCCACATGTCTTCGGACATGAACTCCGGCTTTTCATTCAGGGCCCCGAGCCCTTCCTCGTCGAGTTCTTCGAGCAGGTGCTCGCGCACCGCCGTGCGAATCCTCGCGGTCACGGTTTCCGGGGGGATTGGGCGCGTCAGCACACCCCTGGCTTGTCCATCGGCGCCCAGCAGAGTGATCTCATATGCCGTGGAATCGACGTAGGCGATGGTTCGGTCGGGCAGCAGGTCCCAGTAGACCGGAGGTGCGAAATGGGGCCTGTCGCGGTCCGGGTCGTCGGGGGGGATCCGCCGTGCGCGTGCCAGGGTCTCCGCAACCGCGGCCTCGCCGGTCAGATCAATCCGCTCCAGCTTTCCGAACTCGCCACCGACGTCAACGACGTCGCCGCCTCGGGTCTCCGTCATGGCCGCGAAAAGGGAAGCTCCGATCCCGGCTCCCTCTGCGAACACCGCCCCTCCGGACGGATCGGGTCTGAGCCGGTTGCGGACCGCTGCCATGCCGGCTTCGCCCGCGGTGGAACTCATCCTCACGAAGCGCTCGAGCTCTCCGCGCGGGCCAAAGAGTTGGTATGCGCCATGTTCGATGTCGACCACACCGAAACGCCCGTCCCGCCAGACCAGGAGGTCGGTTGGGTTCCTGAACTCCCCGGGTCCCCCTCCCTCGCGCCCGGCGGTGATCATGAAATCGCCGCCGGGGCCGATCACGACGACCTGGAATGCGCTGCGATCCAGGACGTAGAGATTGCCGGCAGCGTCGAAGCCCATCCGGGACGGGTTGGTGAACTGTGCCCAGTCGGGACCATTCAGCCCGCCGGCGCGGTAGACCTCGGGGAAGTCCGCGGTCAGCGGGCGGTCCTGGGCGATGGCAGGAGCCGGTGCGGCGGCCGCAACAGCGAGCAGGGTGCACGCGATGGTCCGGGTAATGTCCATACCTACCTCACCTCCACCGGCAGCCGCTTCACCACGATGCTGGGAACATCCAGCTCGTCGAGTTCCCAGAAGGCGACCAGGCCATCCGGGCCGAATGCCAGCGGCATCTCCGTGGTGCCTGCCGGGAAGGTGCCCAGGTACTGCCGGTCGCGGCCGAAGACATCGATCGGGCCCTGGTCGTCCCACGGCTCCTCGCCGCGCCTCTGTACCCACAGGGCGCCGTCCCAGGTGGCCCGGATGGCCCGAATCACCGGAACTTCACCGAAGAACTCGCGGTTCTCAACCCGTTCGCGACGGGACTCGTCCCAGGTCGACATGACCGCACGCAACTCGGGGTCGTCCGTCGCGGCGTTCATCTGTTCGCTGTTGCGCCGGAGCCGGCCGATCTCCCATTCGATCATCGCGGAGCGAATGTCCCCGTCGACCACCACCGGCTGGATCGCACGCCGGATCACTTCCCGCACCGTTCCGTCCGGCCTCCTCAACCAGATCAGGTAGGCCGAGGAATCCGAGTACGCGATCGTTCTGTCCGGCAGGAGGTCCCAGTGGAACTCCGGATCGAAGAACATCGGTGCGCTGGCTGCTTCGGCCAGGTTCGCGTTGTTCCTCAGGTCGTCCGCGGTGATCCTGTCGACCGGCAGCCTGCGGGGGGCTCGCCACCCCTGCATTATCGGCGTCGCGGCCACCACGTCGCCACTGAGATCGATGAGTTCGACGCCGCGTTCGTCGACCCCCACGCGCGGCTCCGGCTCCGCACCCGCCAGTTGGTCGACCGCCCCGATGATGTCGCCCATGGCGTCCATCGCGCCCTGTGCGAAGATGCCGCTGCCGGTCGGGTCCGGCCTCATGACCCGGCCGACTTGGGCGAACACGCTCAGAGGGCTTCCCGGCCGCGCGCTCCAGCGGACCATGCGCTGGAACCAGCCGTCGGCGCCGAACAGGTGCATGGCGTTGTGCCCGGCGTCTAGCACGGCGAAGCGCCCGTCGCGCCATACCACCAGCCCGGAAGGGAGGTCGAACTCACCCGGCCCCTCGCCCGCGCGCCCGACAACGGAGATTGCCTGGCCGTCCGGGCCGATCGCCACGACCTGAGGGGCGGCCGTGTCAAGAACGTACAGGTTCCCCGAGCCGTCGAAGCCCACCGGACCCGGGCGGCTGAAGAGCGCCCAGTCCGGGGCGCCGACCCCGCCCGCGCGGTACACCTCGGCGAAATCGGCGGCCAGCGGGCGATCCTGGGCTTGGGCGGGCGGGGCTGCGGCTGCGAAGGCGAGCACGGCGACCCCGGCCGCGACC
>MKWU01005604.1_pt1 | contig 13500 bp, 22 predicted proteins | sample 809101 | NCBI WGS metagenome assembly MKWU01 (sample SAMN05860141, study PRJNA318959) | sponge metagenome | host: Aplysina aerophoba | place: Slovenia: Piran, Adriatic Sea, Gulf of Piran | collected 2013-05-07 | reverse complement strand
CTCCTCCAACCACACCACACTTTCGGCTTTTTCGAACATTTTTTGCACAAAAATGGAGCTATGTCACGGTGACACTGGACAGGATATGGTGACACTAAAGTGACACAGAAGGGTTAGAATGGCGTGTGACACTGAAGTGACACTAGAAATGAAAAACCCCTGAAAGCCTTGATATACATAGCTTTCAGGGGTTATATATGGCGCACCCGGCAGGATTCGAACCTGCGACCATCCGCTTAGAAGGCGGGGGTGTTTGTCGTTTGAACGCCGCTAACTATAAGGATTTAAGAAACCTTGTCAACTGCTGTGACACTAAAGTGACACTTCTGTGCTCGACGGATTTGAATTTTGCATAATAAGAGCTATGCGGTCAACTGCTTTTTTCTGTTTAACTTTTCGACGATTCAGATAGAGCATTGTCGTTTTTATGCTGTCATGGTCTGCAAGTTGCTGGACTGCATAAGGGTCTTCACCTACCAGCAATAATTCAGTAATCATGGTAGCTCTCATGCCCCAGTGAAACGGTTTTATGGACGGTAAACCTAATTCTTTAAATATCTTGCTGGCCATGGTGGATATATCACCCTGATCATAAAACCATGGTTCCCCATTTCCACGATCAAGAAAATATTTCTCACCAGGCTTGCGCACTGAAAGATCTTTTTTTAAGAAATCATACAGCTCCTTATTAATCGGTTTATCCGGCCACTTACGGCATTTGTTTTTCCAGCCAAGCGCCTTGTTATCACGAATATGAATCATTTTATTTTTCAGGTCGATATTAGCCAGAGTTAAAGACCATATTGCCCCAAGCCTTGCGACGATCTGAGTAGCCAGCATAAAAGCCCGTAACATATTCTTCAAATCACGAATGGCTTTTAAATCATGATCCATCTCTGCAATAACAAGTTGTGAAACAAGGTAGCGTTTTACTTTATGCAAATCCTTTAGCTCCAGAGTCTGCATATCCTTTTCCGGAAGCTCTGGCATTTTTAACCGTTCCATTTTGTCGATGATGCCTTTATCAAGACAAAACAACAGGAAATTTTTTAAATGCCGAACATGGGTATGCTTTGTGGTATCTGATAACTTGCGCCCTCTATACGTTGCTCCATTACCCAGATAACCCAGAAACGTGTTGTACTTCTGATAATTGTACTCCCGCATTTCATGACTACCGCAAGCTGCCACATAAAGATCCAGACTACGGCTATACATCTTTACCGTCTTCTCAACACAGGTTGCCGTGACCGAAGTCAGCCACAACTCTTTAGCCTGGTTAACCGTCCAATGCTTCCGCTGTTGTTTCTTCTTTCTCTCCTCTTCTTTCTTATGCTGTTCATCCGTTATCTCCCTGGCTTTTCTGGAATACATTTCAGTCAGGCGAATGGTTCTGTCCATTTCATCCAGATGATCCACTTCATCTGTTTTGCACAGCGTACGCCTGAGCCCTTTCCGGCCAGCCTGCCAGCCGCCGGGAGGGGGGAAAATACCGACGTAATTACCCCTTGCTTTCTCATAAAGCTTCCGTGACATACAGCCTCCCTGCCTTAGTTACTGCCTGATCCCGGCCCAGACCACCTTGCCAACAATATTCAGCTCTCCCGCCGCCACCTGGTCAGAGCCGTAATTATCACTGATCACATTCACCATAGAGCCCGGCATCCAGCTTAACCGCCGAACCGAGATTCCATTGCCAAAATCAACCAGGTAAATGCCATCCCCTGTTGGGCTATCCACATTAACCAATAGCTTGTCGCTATGTTTGTAGGCATCAATCGTATCTCCCTGATAGCTGAACACCCGGCACTGATCCGCATCTAACCCGATGCGATCCAGCACCGACTTATCTATATAGAGGTTTCTGCCTCCTTCCAGATCCTCAATACTTTCTGCCACCCGTTCACTGCTGGCGACTCCGGTTAGCAGATAATCCAACGACACACCGCCAGCCTCCGCAATTTTCATAACCTGGTTAACGCCCGGATTATCAATCACACCTCGCATTAACCGGGATAAATAGGACTGACTGATTCCTGATCGTTCCTCAAGAATTTTTGTACCTCCGAGCTGATCACGCACAGCCGTTATCCTCTCTGCTAGACCTTTCTGCATATTTTTCTGCATACAAGCATTGACTCAAGTTTATACCAATAATAATATGCAGATGTGCAATTTTTCCGGCAGATTCGCATAGTTTCCTGAAACTGCACACACCTGCAACGCAGGGAAGTAATTTTAGTACATCCCTGCATCTTTTAATAACCAAGGTGAATAAATATGGACGGAAATGCAATTCATAATTTGCTGTCAGAGCTGGTCGACTTGATCAAGATCAACCAAGACAACTCACACAATGCTTTTGACTTTCAGAGAGATGAGCTTTTAACCGCAGATCAAGTCTGCGAGCGTTTGCAGATTACTCCAAGAACCCTGAATAGCCGTTTGAAAACAGGAACAGTTCCAAAACCTTTAATGGTTTGTGGCTCCCGTCGTTGGTCATCTTCTTCCATTACCAGGCGTGTTTATGAAGACAATCCACAATTACGTGAACACGACCACCTGCTGGCAGAAGCCCGCCGTATCTCCTGCAACGACAACCATGGAAGTGTTGCAGCATGAGCCTGTTAAACGACTTAATCAGGAAGCTGGAAAACGACCCTGAGCTGAAATTCAACAAGCTTGATGCTAAAGGCTATATGCAGGAAGGCATATGTCCGGCATGTGGTAAGAACGAACTCTGGACATACCGTGAAAGCCCATGGGTTTTATTTTGCGGTCGAAGAAATAACTGTGATGGAACTTTTCATGTCAGAGAAAGATACAAACACCTGTTTGAAAACTTCACAGAAAGATTTCCCGCAACAGAAGACGATCCAAACGCCAGCGCCAGAGCGTACTTACAGGATAACCGGGGATTTAACACCGGCTTGCTGGCAGGCTGGTACTCACAGGAACAAATGCGACTGGACGACAAAACCACCGCCCAGTCTATCCGGTTCAAAGTCAATGATGATTGCTACTGGGCCCGTCTGATAGATGCCAAAGATATCCGCCGCAACAAAGGCAAAAAAGCCAAAATTGTTGGCTCCTACAAAGGTGAATGCTGGCAACCACCTAAACAGGAAATTAACGACGGCGACAAGGTATGGATTACAGAAGGCATTTTTAAATCCATCGCCCTGCTGGAATCCAAATTTGAAAAGGAGTCCATAAAAACCGTCAGCGCCCTGAGCGCCAACAATCTGCCCATTGAATTTATCAAGCGAAATGCAGACCGGAATATCACCTGGGTCATTGCTATGGACAATGACCCGGCAGGTATCAGCTGCTCAATCAAATTCAAAGAGCAAATCAAGGAACTGAAAGAACGGGTTTTAGTTGCCATTCCTGCCGGAAAACCTGACTGGGATGATGAATTCCGTCTGAAACGCCTGAACGATGAGTACTTTAAAGATGCACTATGGCGTGGCCAGTACCTCACAGCCACCACTGCCAAAGAAAAAGCATTCTGGCTGTACGTTAAAACAGGGTTTAACCATACCGTTATTGAACAGAACCACCAGATCTGGCGGTCAGCCCTGCGTGATAAAAAGGATGCCAACGCCATGAGCGAATTTAAGGAGCGATACCACGGCAACAAAGAGCCGCTGTATACCGATTCTTTGCACGATGTGGAATCAGCCATCAACCTGTTTTCTCTGGATTACAGCACCACGGCAATCAGCAACTGCCTGCCAAGGTTCCTGTATACCGAAATAAACCCCCAGACCGATGAGAAGCATTATTTCTTCAAAATCACCTTTCCAAACCGAAAAGGGCAATACCTTGCGGGACTGTCTGCCAGTGATATGGATAGCCCGGCAAATCTTGGCCGATCCATGCTATCAAAAGTAACCGGAGCAAGAATCCGTATTACACCAACTGACTTGGACATACTGCAATCAAGTTGGTTCGACCACGGCACAGGCCCGGAAGAGATCCGCACTATTCCTTTTGTTGGTTACGACCACGAAACCGGAGCCTATGCCTTTCCTGATTTTGGCTACTACAACAACAAAATGGTAGAGAAAAACAAAGAGGGATACCTGGCATTTAACAAAGTCAGTATCAAGTCAGGATTGAAACAACTGTGCAGCATTGTCTACCACATCGGAAAACGTGAATTTAACCCCGACTGGTACACAGACTTTTATTACATATGGGGCAACAAAGGATTAGCAACACTGTCGTGGTGGACGGGCTCCCTGTTTGCCCAGCAAATACGCAAACGTCAGGAAGGTTTCCCAATTCTGGAGGTTTCCGGAGATCGTGAAACCGGCAAATCATCCATGACCAAACACCTGTGGCGACTATTGGGGCTCACTAAATATGAAGGAGTTGACCCCGGCAAGCTTAATGAAAAAGCCATGGCCCGAAAATTTGCCCAGTCATCCAACCTGCCTCTGGTTATGACCGAAGCTGACAGAAGCGAAACAAAAGGTAGATTTATCTTTGATTACGACTGGCTTAAAACCACTTGGGAAGGCGGTGTGGTTCGTGGTACAGGCATCAAAAACCATGGATTGGAAACCAATGAGGAAGACTTCAAAGGAACCACAATGATTGTCCAGAACCTCAGTGTTGACGGTTCCGATGCCCTGTTATCGCGAATTGTCCATATTCATATGGAGGCAACTGGCTACAACACCGAAATTGAAAAACGCATAGCCAAACTGCGTTCAATGGATGTGGAAGATCTGGCAGCATTTCGCAATGAGGTGTTAACCAGGGAATCTGAATTGCTGGAAACCTATTTCATCGAGTACGACACCGCCCATGCAGAACTGGTAAAGCGGGCCAACAATAATGAGGAGAAATTTACCGGAAGGGTTTTACAGAACCATGCCCAGATTCTGGCATGGACCCATACCCTGCAAACCGTATTTGGCAAAGAACTGATTCCCGATGTGCAACTGCGCCACTTCAAAAGCTATTTGTGGGATAGATGCAGGGATCGTCAGCGCCGACTGCAATCCGAGCATGAATTGCTGCAGCAGTTCTGGGAATACTACGAAGCCCTGAACTTTGAACGCAGTATGGTAGCCGGAAAAGAAGTAATTATTGAAAAGATCAACCACCTCACCGGAACCGGCAAAATAGCTGTAAACCTGCCGGAATTCGATGGCCTATGTGGAGAAAACAAAATGCAGCGATTGGATATGACCCAGCTGAAAAACCTTTTCCCCAATAGTCATACCCACAAATTTCTGGAACAGAAAAAAGTGCGTTCCAAAATCCCCACCGCTAAAAAACCAACCTACCGATGCTGGGTATTTGAGGAGGCCGTCAATGGATAAGCCTGTTCCGTTATTTGTTCCGCTTTGTTCCACGAACGTTCCGTCAAATGTTCCAGCAATGGAACAAGAGGAAACCCAGAACTGCCAAGGGATAGAAGCAAGTTTTAAAACGTTTGTTCCATTTGTTCCACGTTTTTATACCCCTCTGTTAGTTTTATGTGTGTTTTATAGGGGTTTTAGTTCTGTCTGTGGCTTTATTCGATTTCAACAGTGGGGGTCAGAATGATGGAACAAATGGAACAGAGTTTAAAAAAACACTCTCTAAACCATATATACCAAGGCTTACAGCCTGTTCCAAAAAGGGAACAAAAAAGGGAACAACAATGGAACATTGTTCCATTAAAAGTGGAACAACTGACGGAACGATCAAGACATACTCACCCACTGGTATTTCTGGCTGTTCCAAAAAACGTTCCGTTTTGTTCCGCCGTGTTCCACCGACAATGGAACACTTCAAATACAGATACACCAACGGATACAGTCCTGTTTTTACTGACTGTTCCATTTGTTCCGTGATTTCTAACCCCACTGTTGGAGACAACCAATGACCAGACTCCCAAAAACACCAGTACAAATTGCTGCTGAAGAGAGAAAAGCGCAGCTGTTGAGATATCTGGAACGGCAAAGTGAACAAAGGCAGGTTATGTTCCTGCGCTCACTGACAGACAGCAAACTGTGCTACGACCTGCAACAACAACTGGCTGAAAAACGAGGCCAACACGATGAACCAAAGAGAGAACCTGAAAGATAAACTCGGTTTCGAACATCGCATCATGGACGGTTCCGCTGAAAACGCTATCCGGTTAATCCTTCAGATCCGGAATGTCCAGTTACTTATGCAACTGCATAATTACGAAATTAACCACCGAAAACGCAAGAGTGTCAGCCGAGCACTGGTACACCACTTTAATCATTTGACACAGCAACAACAGAAACAGAACAGCTATTAAGGAAGAGAATGAGAAACAAATATCAAACACCGGCTTTTTATGTCCTGTTACCAAAAACAGGCCAATGTGCCTGGCACTATAAGGACAGTTTGCAAAATCGTAAAAAACTCTATCGCTAATAAGAGCCACTACGGAATTGCCCTCCGTAATGGCTCACGTATTGAAATTGGAAAACTTTCTCATAATGAAAACTGAATCAACACGCACTATCCATTCTACCACGGTACAAAACGATGTTCAGTTAATTCTGGGCTTTGTGCTGGCTTTTGTCAGCACCGGAGCTATGGTGATGACTTTACAAAGCCTTATGCAGGACTGGGTATCCAAAGCCCTTGCGGTTCTGGCTGGTATCGCCCTTCAGGGTTGCCTGTACCTGTTTTCCAATCGCAGGAACCATCGTATCAGGGCGTTTTCATGGCTGTTACTGACGTTCTCAGTCATTGCCACCACCTGGTTTATGGATGCAACCTGGCAGCAACAAAGACAACAACAGGCGATTGAGCATAACCAGCAAGCTGAACAATCCTGGCAGGCAGAACAGATCCGCAACCAGGTAAACCAGCTGAACCAGCAAATAGAAATCAATCTGGACAGCGCCAGCACCGACACCGGCACTAGTTACCGGCAGCGAGGAATAGACACACTTTCTAATCTGGATAAACTCTATCAGCGCCGTGATAACTTACTTGAGCAACTGAACGGTATCAACACCAACGCCGCCAGCAAGAACAGCGCATCGGCTTTTGAAGAAACGGCAGAACTGAGAATTTCACTGTTTGCTGTTATCGCCCTGATTATTGATATCTCCGCCATTCTGGCATTTGCCAGTCTGGCAAAACCAGCAGTGACTGAACCGAAGCAACCAACCTTGACCGATCAGCAGCCACAGCAATCCGTAATCACGCAAACCCTGCCCTGCCCCAATGAGCCAGCAGTACAAGATCGGCAACCGGAAGCAGAGCCGGAAGATAAGCCAGACCACCTGGGAACCATACTGGCAAAAATCCGGGCAGGCGAATACGGCGAATTTGTACCCGTCAAACAGATTGTTGAATCTGAACCAGTTCGCCACCCGGAGCTAAAGTCCGGTATCGACCAGTTATTAGATGAAGGGGTTTTGATTAAATCCGGTAACAGGTATCGGCATGCTAATTTTGAAAAGCAGGCTTAGTTTTGTATGACCTAATCGAGCCTATTGTATTAATCCAGCATCAACCCCCGGCTTGTCCGGAGGTTGATTTATCTTTAGGTTCTGTCTATTGCCACTCAAACCCATCCCAATTAGAGTTATTCCACTGACCACCACCAGTTTCCGGTGGTGGTGCTGGTGAGTCAGAACTTTCTTCACTATTACAGGCCACCAGAAATAAGCAAAACAGAATCACTGTAATTTTTTGCATTCAGATTATTCCACTCTGGTAATTTTTATATAATCAATCATTTCGTTGATAGCTTCTATTTTTTTGTGGTCATGATAATAGCCAGATGTATCTAATGCTGAGGTAAAATCATAAGTACCTTCCGGCAACCTGACTGATTCAATATTTTCAGATAATAAGAACTGTACGGTTAAAATGGTTTCATTCACTTTAATCTGGGTATGATAACTGTAACCCTGAGACAAACTGGAATCAGTTGAACCATTTCTGGACATAAAAACGCTTCTGGAATCAGAAATAAATTTATTTCTTGCAGGATATCCGGAGATAGTGAAATCATGATTCCCTATTTTACTGTCTGAATGATGGTAAGTCAGGCTTACAGTCATTGCTTTTTCATTCACAGGAAAAGTCAGGGAGTAAAGAGAATCAGAACCAAACTCAACAAACGGGGCTGATATAATTCTATATTCCTCACCGTTTATTCTAACCAGATCACCAATATTTGCAGAAGCTTCATCGTAGTTAACAGAATGAATATTAGTATTCCATCCTGTATCAGCAGAAACGGAATCAAGCTTTCTCTCTATTTCAGAAACATTGTTATTCAGATCCTGCAGCTCTGCTTCAACAGAAGACGTATTTTTAACTATTTCGTTTTCGAGTGCAGAAAAATTTTCATTAACCTCTGATGCCTTTGCCGGGCTTCCTGCCTTAAAGCTGTGTGGAACTACAGCAAATACAGGTGATGAAATAAGAAGACATAACAGTGAAACTTTTTTAATCATAAACAGGCTTGAGAGTTTTAATTATTCAAATTGAAGAAAAGAAAATTTTATATCAAAGCCATACCGCAATAGATAAGGATAAATACTCGACCTGATTTTTTTTTAAAAAAACGCACTCCCACAATTGCATATTCTACACGCAATACCTGCACCTTTTCAACTACAGAAAGTATAATATTTACACCTTTTCATATTGAAAAGTGCAATATTTTCATTATAATAGGTCTCAGTTGTTCGCAAGACGCAACAGTTCTTTAACAATGTGTTTACTTCTTCGGAGGCTTTCATGATCCACCTTTCACGGGTCACTAAGCTGGATGGAGTTCGTTCCTGGTCTACTCCAGCCGGAACAACCTGTCCTGGTTCTTTCAACTCTGACGGTTCACTGGTAGATGCCTGCACAGGCTGCTACGCAAAGAGCGGTAACTATCACCGCCCTAACGTGAAACAACTCAGAGAAGAAAACAGACTGGACTGGAAACGGGATGGCTGGGTAGACGATATGGTCAACGAGCTTTTTTACGACCGTTTCTTTCGGTGGTTTGATTCCGGTGATATCTATCACCCGGAACAGGCCCGAAAGATTCTGGAAGTGATCAAGCGCACTGACTGGGTTTTACACTGGCTCCCTACCCGCTCACACAAGCGCCCAAAGATCCTTCCGATCCTTGAAGAGATCAACCAGCTACCTAACGTAGCGGTAAGATACTCAAGTGATTCAGTGCTGGGAGAATACGAACCGCACCACGGTTCAACCATTATTCCAACCACTGAAACGGATGATCCAAACCTTACGGTTTGTGAGGCTTACGCCAATAAAGACGGCAAGTGTAACCGCTGTGTGAAGTGCTGGGACAAAAGCATACCAACCATTGCTTATGTCGCTCACGGACGCAGTATGAAGGCTCTGATAAGGCGCAAAGGGATTGCGGTAGAGTGATCAGGCAGGGGCAAGGAAGCCCCTACCTTTAAGCCTCAATAAATCGAAGTAAACACGACCAAAAAGAGCAATTATTTCGCTATTATCCATTGAAATAATGCAAAATTTACATTAATATGCACAGCGTGGGAATGCGCGCGCTTTTTAAAAAAAAGGAGCAATGCTGATGTTTGCTGACTGGCAACCGGTAGAACTGGAACCTTACACCAACCAGGCATGGTATCAGGTTCATGAAAATGGTCTGGCAATCCGCCAGGTGAACCACTGCGGCGAAATTCTGGAGGCTCTGGCAGCGCCTGAATATATTGACGACCTGTTAGGCATCAATATTCAAACGGCTGATGATGAGTCTTTACAGGCTACTGTGTGCGGTGTGCTGATGGATGAAAAGCTGAAGTTTAAAGCTGTGGGCGTGATGAATGGAGTCAAACATTGACCGGACAGGAATTTCGGGATTTGCGTAAATCCATGAAGCTCTCCCAGGAGAAACTGGGGGAAATTCTGGAAGTACAAAAGCGTACCATCATCAACCAGGAGAAAAGCGAAACTGTACCGCCAGTGTATGAATACGCTATCCGGTTTCTGGCCATACGTTCCCAAAAAGAGCCACTGCAAAAAATGACCAGTGAACTCTTAAATCTTTTCTAACCTTATGCAGATCCTGAAAGCCTAGCTTTCAGGATCTTGCTCTATTTCTTCCACCTTTCCCAGCTGTTCCCTGATACTCACCAGCAACTTTTCATCCTTGGTTCTCAGATAACGCAGCATATCAAGTGAAGCCTGGTTCAGATGAAAAAACGCATTTGAGATCTCCCGCAATTGCTGAAACTCAACCGTATTACGATCTGCAAAGCTAGCAAAACCATTTCGGGCCCGTTCCCAGTCACGATCAAAAGCCGGTTGCCAGTCATTGGCTCTGAAATCAGCGAAATCCTGATAGCTGTCTGGCATCGAACGGGTAAAGTTCAGGGTGAGCTTTTCAGCATGGGAGAACAGAGCATTAGACCAGCTCTGTTCCACCTGCTGGCGCTGATCTGCTGTAAGGGCATATTGAACCGGCTGGGTTTCGGATTGCGTTGCGGTTGCGTTGCCTGAAATAACGGCAACGGAAAGTAGTAACGCTGTGCTACTTTTTCGAAAAGTAGGAAAAAGCCTGTTTGAAAAGTCGTGAGGAGAATTTTTCACTGTCAATGTAATTTTGCAACCCGTCAATTTTTCTTGAAACCTGCTGCAACATTACCGAAAGCTCCTGATCAGAAGAATAAGGAGTATCCATGATGCTATTAGGCTGAATATGCTCGATATGCAGTGGTTCAGGCTGAATCGACATCTCCAGACGGTGATTGATTTCCGCATTCAAAGAACGGTTATTCCTGCGAGCCTCTGCATGCAGCACTTCCCTGAGAGCCTTTGGTAGGCGAATGGAAAAATGACTGGTTTCATTATCCATAAATACGTTATGCACCATTTTGAACACTTCTCTAACTGGATGCTAACGTGTTTATTATGGTTTTTAACGAACCAATAAAGAACTATATTAAAATATGTTCTATTAGAACACAGTATTCTTAATACAATCGCCAACTAAAGGTCTATATTGAATCAGTATTTTATAACCAATAACCTTACCAGCTACCAGCAAGGCTCATTTAATGGATAACACTGTTAACTATAAGTGCTCCCATCTGCATAAAGATCCAATAATTAACATCATTGAGAAAATCGAACGGGATGGCCTCATCACGATCAGGTTTTCATTTCCCTTTCCTCTGGGATGGTATGGCGACAACTACACCTATGATCCAGCTCATACTATTGATGAAGTATTTATGGGCGAAGACGAAGATGAGCTTATGGTAAGAATCAGATCCCATGTACGAACTATCCTTGTATGGGAGAACAGAAAAGCCCATGAAAATATTGGAAGCCTGGTTAAGGTTGAAAATCTGGATCATTCTACTCAATCCTTAGCAACGACATAATTTGTTTTTTTTCTTCCGTGCTCATACGCCTAACCAATCCGACCACAATATTGTCTATTTCAGATTTTGGTGGTCGAGTGTCGTGCTTATGAGCAAGACTCATCACAAAAGCAGAATCACAATCCCTGTTTTCACACTGGCAGTAAAGTTCAGCAACACCGGCAGATATCCGGTTACTGGAACGAATGGTTGATTTTTCATGGCAGTGTGGGCAGATAACTTTCATTGAACCTATGTATGTTACATCGGAAACATACCCATTATAGAGGTTTATGGAATATGAGTAGAAGATCATTTGATACCTCACATCTGTTAAACCTTGCCAAAACGATTGAGTTCAAAGTCAAGTCAACTAACCCTGAAGCGGATGCCTGTGAAGTTTACGATAACCTGATTATGGTTGCTGCTGTTATGGGATCTGATATTGCCAAGCACTCTGAGAACCCTGAAAAATCGGCCAGAATATTTGGGAATTCACTGACTGACAACATCATTAATATTATGAAAATGGCTAAAAATGAATGAATACACACTGGGAATTACTGGTGATGGTGCTGGAATTCTGAAAGATGGCCAACCTATGACACCCGAACAAATCGTTGCCGAATTGAAAAAGCCGATGATGATGGTTGTTCCCGGTAACGCTGATTCTATTGAATTAATCTCTGATGAGATTGATGACCTCATTAGTGAACTGGCCTCAATGACGGAAGCTTGGCAAAAGAACCGAGAAAGAAAGATACCATCGCCGATCTTGAGAAGGGCAATCATCAATGCGTCTTGCGAACTGTGGGATGCAGTACAACTCGCAGAAGACAGCTAACCCCGTTTTCAGTGGCAGCCGAAGGCTGTTCACTGGAAAACTTTGTTAGGTGCATGGCACGGAGTAAATTATGGATCAAGTTTTTGCAGAGAAATTAGCTGATGCAGGCTGGGAAAAGCAAAAGCTGGTTGCTCTGATGAATGAGATTGATGCTGAGAAGCGCAGCATAAAAATTGCATTACGTCGTATCGCTCAAGACCCGAAGTATTCGATGACAGGTATGGGCAGAAAAAGGCAAAACAAAGAGCGTCGGATTAAAGACCGAGAACGATACTTGATTGAGGAGCGAGAGGTAGTCAAACAACGGATCGGGCGATTAAATAGAGAGCTGAAGTCGATAAACAGAGCAAAAAACCGTTAGCAAAACTTCCCCGCTGCGTTTGTCGCTGCTGCTGAAGAAAGGCTCGATCAGGAATTATTTATGGAACTGGAACTGAGAGCAGTACAAATTCTCAGTAGCACCTAACGCCTCAATCAGCCGCTGCCGAAAGCAGGCGGCTGGATTGATTTGTTAGGTGCGTTATTCGACGAGTTGATTCAGTTTGTCAAGTGCAGGTATTTCTGTAAGTGAACGTATGGATGTAAGCTTATCTTTAACTTCACTTGACACAGAATCTAGTGGGTTTTCTTTAGAAAGATAAACTCCTAAATCTGTTGTTGTATGCTGAATGATCATTGGTAATACCGCTTTAATAACGGGTACCCATAAATCTATCAACTCATTCAAGCTATTATTTTTCGATAAAGAAGTATTGTAGCTATATTTTACTAACTTTGTATCAAGCGGTTTTTGAACGATTTCCTCAATAATCTTACCAATAACAGCAGCAACAAAATATTTTGATTTTAAATTCTGTAAAAATGCAAGTTGATTTTTTTCACTTTCAATTTTATCTGATTTTGATTTTAACTGACTCTTAACCGTTTCAATAGATTTTGAAATGCAGTATGCAAGAAGGATATGTTGTGCTTTCGACTCATGAAATGCATTATCATAAGCACTCTTTGTTTCAAAAACATAATTTTTGCCTCTGTTAGCACTAGCGTAATCACCGTGGAGTGCTACAAGAGGCTGAGCTACAGACTCAATCCCAAAAACAGAACCACTATTATCAAACCCTCTTTTTAGAGAATAGACATAGCCGATTTTTTTAAACTCTTCAATTAATAATTTTTGCTCTTCACTATTTGTATAGTGATCCCATGTTGTGATGTGGTTCTGAGTATTGTTGTATTGAACGATTTTTTTTACTTTGTCTGAATCATTGCACACAATGACACGACACATGACTTTAACAT
>MKWU01005603.1_pt1 | contig 13502 bp, 11 predicted proteins | sample 809101 | NCBI WGS metagenome assembly MKWU01 (sample SAMN05860141, study PRJNA318959) | sponge metagenome | host: Aplysina aerophoba | place: Slovenia: Piran, Adriatic Sea, Gulf of Piran | collected 2013-05-07 | reverse complement strand
GCCTCCTCGGTGGTGTCGCACACGACGACGCCCTTGCCGGCGGCGAGGCCGTCGGCCTTGACCACGCACGGGCCGGGGCGGCTGTACGCGTAGGCGATCGCCATGTCGAAGTCCTCGAACATGGCGGCGCGGCCCGAGGGGATGCCCGCCCCGGCCATGAGCTCCTTCGCGAACGACTTCGACCACTCGATCTCGGCCGCGGCGCGCGAGGGGCCGAACACCGGCACCCCTTCGTCGCGCAGCGCGTCCGCGACGCCGGCCGCGAGCGGCGCCTCCGGCCCGACCACGACGAGGTCGGCGCGCAGCTCTTGAGCCGCCGCGACGACGGCCCCGGCGTGATCGATGTCGAGCCCCTCGACGGTGTCGCCGTACTCGGATATGCCGGGGTTGCCGGGCGCGCTGGTGAGCGTGCCGAGGTCCGGCGACTGCGCGAGCTTCCACGCGATGGCGTGCTCGCGGCCTCCGCTGCCGAGGAGCAGGACGTTCGTGCTCATCGACGGTATGTCCCGCGGGCTCGCACTCGCGCTACTCCCACTCGATCGTGCCGGGCGGCTTCGAGGTGATGTCGTAGACCACGCGGTTGACCTCGGGCACCTCGTTGACGATGCGGCGGGAGATGCTGGCGAGGAGGTCGTAGGGGAGGCGCGCCCAGTCGGCTGTCATCGCGTCCTCGGCGGTCACGCAGCGCAGTGCGACGCAGAAGCCGTACGTGCGGCCGTCGCCCTGGACGCCGACGGTGCGCGTATCGGTGAGCACGGCGAACGACTGCCAGAGGTCGTAGTACATCGCCGCGCCCTTGATCTCGTCCATCACGATCCAGTCGGCGCGACGCAGGATGTCGAGCTTGGGAGGGGTGACCTCGCCGATCACGCGGATCGCGAGGCCGGGGCCGGGGTACGGCTGGCGGTACACCATCTCGTCGGGCAGCCCGAGCTCGGTGCCGACTCGCCGCACCTCGTCCTTGAAGAGGTTGCGCAGCGGCTCGATGAGCGAGAGTTCCATGTCCTTCGGCAGCCCGCCGACGTTGTGGTGTGTCTTGATCTTCGCGGTCGCACTCGTGCCGGTGGAGGCTGACTCGATGACATCGGGGTACGTCGTGCCCTGGACGATGTAGTTGACGGCGCCGATGCCGCGCGCCTGCTCCTCGAAGACCCGGATGAACGTCTCGCCGATGCGGATGCGCTTTGTCTCGGGGTTCGTCACCTCGGCGAGGTCGCCGAGGAAGCGGTCGGAGGCGTTCACGTGGCGGAGGTCGATCGACATGTGCTCGCGGAACGTCGAGACGACGCGCTCGGGCTCCTCGGCGCGCATCAGGCCGTTGTCGACGAAGATGCACGTGAGCTGGTCGCCGACGGCGGCGTGCACGATGGCGGCCGCGACCGCCGAGTCGACCCCGCCGGAGAGCGCGCAGATCACGCGACCATCGCCCACCTGCCGCTCGATCGTGCTCACCGACTCGTCGATGAACGAGGCGGCGGTCCAGTCGCCGGAGCAGCCCGCGACCTCGAAGAGGAAGTTGTGCAGCAACTGGTCGCCCTGCGGGGTGTGCACCACCTCCGGGTGGAACTGGATCCCGAGGTGTCCCGCCTCGTCGGCCATCGCGGCCACGGGCGAATCGTCGGAATGGGCGACGGCGCGGAAGCCCGGCGGCATGTCCACGATACGGTCGGAGTGCGACATCCACACCGGCATGCTGGCCGGCAGGTCGTGGAGGAGCGGGTTGCCGGGCTCGGAGAGCGTGATCACGGCGTGGCCGTACTCGCGCCGCGAGGCCGGGGCGACGCGGCCACCGAGCACGTGCGCGAGCAGCTGCATGCCGTAGCAGATGCCGAGCACGGGCAGCCGCGACCCGACGACGTAAGATGGCAGTGTCGGTGCGCCCTCGTCGTAGACAGACGCGGGGCCACCGGAGAGCACGAAGCCCTTCACCTTGAGGTGCGAGAGCTTCCCGGGTGGCGTGTCCCAGGGGACGAGCTCGGAGTAGACGCCCGCTTCGCGGATGCGCCGCGTGATGAGCATCGAGTACTGCGAGCCGTAGTCGAGGACGACCACGGTCTCGGGCGCGTTGGGCGCGGGCGTGAGCAGTTGGCCCGGCTCGCGCGCCTCGGCGATCTCGAGGTATGTGCTGACCTCGCTGTCGCCTGACGTGCGGATACGATCGCCGGTGGGAGCCGCCGTTGGAGCGGCCAGTGGAGTCGCGTCGGTAGCCTCGGCCATCGAGCCCTGAGTGTGCGGGGAGCCCGTCGAGGTCAAATCGTATCGGCGCGCTATAGTCCGGTCAACGAACGATGTCCGTGGAAGGGCGTGCAAGCGCGTGCACCAGCAACATAACAACCGATGGACCGTTGCCTCCCGCGCCCCCCGACGCATCCTGACGCCGCTGTGACCATCCTCGGCCCCAAACACGTCGACAGGATCGTGCGAGCGCTGCGGGCGGGCGAGGTCGTGGGTATCCCGACCGACACCGTCTACGGCCTCGCAGCCATGCCGAACGACGCGGATGCGGTGAGCAAGCTGGCGGGGCTCAAGGGCCGCTCCGACCAGCAGCCGATCGCCGTGCTCTTCGACGAAATCGAGGGTGTCGCGCCGTACGTCGAAGACGCGTCCGCTCTGGCTCGCATGGCGCGGTTCTGGCCGGGCGCGCTCACCGCCATCCTGCGCGCGCGCGACGGCCTCGCGACGGCCGCGTTGACCCGACTCGGCACGCTTGGCATGCGCCAGCCCGACGACGACCTCGCGCGTTCGGTGATCCGGGCGTGCGGCGGGGCGTTGGCGGTGAGCAGCGCGAACCGCACCGGCGAGCCGCCCGCCCTGAGCGCCGAGGAGGTGGCAGCGGCGTTCGGCGACGCGATGCTCGTGCTCGACGGGGGCCCGCGCCCCGGCGGGACCGCCTCGACGGTGGTCAACCTCGCGGTGGACCCGCCCGAGGTGTTGCGCGAGGGGCCCATCGATGCCGCGGAGGTGCTGGCGGCGGTGACGGAGTCGAGGCTCTCAGGCCGCTAGCGCGATCACCATTCCGCCGTGGTGCCTGGACAACGGCTGCCGTGGCGAGCCGCAGCGGTTGGGGACTGCACCGAAGTGGCGCTCCATGGACTGGGGCTGCATCATCCTGACTCCTGAGGGCGCCGAAGGATGAGTTGATGAGTGCCAGCTTGAAGTCGGTCGCGGGCGTCTTCCTGGTCACGCTGACGCTGATCGCGCTGGTGGGATGCACCTCGGAACTCTCTCCCACAGCGACGCCCGAACTCGCCGCGACCGCTTCGCCGGCGACTGCGTCGTCCGCTGCCACGCCCACACCCACAGCTACTTCCGGACCCACGGCCGCCCTGACCGAGGGGAAGGGCGGCAAGTTCGCTCCCGAACCCACCGCCACCCCGGCGGCGGGGAAGGGCGACAAGCCCGCTCCCGAACCCACCGCCACCCCGGCACCGGCGGCCACCGACCTCGACACGCCACTGCTGCTCGACCCCGCGGTGGTGCGCGGCACGCTCAGCAACGGGCTCACGTACTACATCAGGGCGAACCAGGAGCCGCGCGAGCGCGCGCAGCTGTCACTGGTGGTGAGGGCCGGCTCGGTCCTCGAGGAGGAAGCGCAGCGTGGGCTGGCCCACTTCGTCGAGCACATGGCCTTCAACGGCACCGAGCGCTTCGAGAAGCAGGAGATCATCGACTATCTCGAGTCGATCGGCAGCAGCTTCGGTCCGGACCTGAACGCCGGTACGGGCTTCGACACCACGACGTACTGGCTGGAGATTCCAACCGACGATCCCGAGATCGTCGAGACCGCGTTCCAGATCCTCAGCGACTGGGCCTACGCGATCACCTTCGCGCCCGAGGAGGTCGAGTTGGAGCGCGGGGTGGTGCTGGAGGAGTGGCGCCTGTTCCAGGGGTTCTCCTCGCGCTTCCAGACCAACCTGCTCCCCTTGCTCTTCGGCGCCTCGCGGTACGCCGAACGCAGGCCGATCGGCCTGCCCGAAGTCATCGAGACCGCACCCGTGGAGCAGTTGCGGGCGTACTACGAGCGCTGGTACCGCCCCAACCTCATGGCCGTAGTCGCCGTGGGGGACTTCGACCCGGAGGTGATGGAAGCGAAGGTCCGGCAGCACTTCGCGCCGCCCCCGGAGGGCGATGCCTACCAGGAGCGCGCCACCGTCGCCGATCCCACCCATCGGCCCAGCTTCGGTGTCCCCGACAACGACGCCCCGCTCGTCGACGTATTCACGGACCCGGAGGCGCCCATCACGCAGCTCACGCTGGTGCGCAAGGCGACGCCTGAAACAGGCCGGGACGCCGCTGCATTCCGGCGGTCCGCAACGGAACGGCTTGCGTTCATGATGCTGAACGCCCGGCTGTTCGAGCGCGGCCAGGCCGCCGATCCCCCGTACCTGCTGTCCCAGACGGGACGCTCGAGGTTCGTCGAACCGCTGGACATCCTGACCTTCACCATTCTCGTGGAGCAGGACGGCGTCGAGCGCGGATTCACGGCGGTGCTGGAGGAGTTGCAGCGGATCCGGCAACACGGCTTCACGAACGCCGAGCTGGCCCGCGAGAAGATCAACCTGCTGAGCTCGATCGAGAGCGCGTACAAGCAGCGAGACCAGCAGCCCTCGCCCCGGCTCGCCGCCGCCTACCGGAACCACTTCGTGAGCGGTACGCCCGCACCCGGCATCGAGGTGGAGTGGGAGCTGTACCAGGCGTTGTTGCCGCAGGTCTCGCTGGCGGACGTCGATGCTATTGGCGCTTCCTGGAGCGACGCCGGGAACACTGTGCTGCTCGTGCTGGGCCCCGAGGCGATCGACCCCACCGGGGGCGAGGTACTGGAGGTGGCGCTGCAGTCGCAACTCGATGGCGCCGACGCGCTGGTCGTCGAGCCCTACGCCGAGACCTCCGACGACGTCCCCCTGCTCGCGACCATCCCGACGCCGGGCAGCATCACCGGGGAAGAGCGGATCGAATCGGTCGATGCCGTGCGCTGGACGCTGTCGAACGGCATCACCGTCATCGCCCGGCAGACCGACTTCCGGAACGACGAGGTATTGTTCGCTGCCTTCAGCCCCGGCGGCCACTCGCTGGTCGAGGACGCGGACCACGTGTCTGCCGTGTACGCCGCCACGCTCGTCGACGGCAGCGGCGTCGGTCCCCACGACAGCGTGACGCTCGACAGGCTGCTCACGGGCAAGCGTGTCTCGGTGTCCCCGTACATCGGCGAGCTGTCCGAGGGGTTCAACGGGCGGTCCTCCCCCGAGGACCTGGAGACCCTGTTCCAGCTCGTCGCGCTGTACGCGACCGCGCCGCGGCTTGATCCGGCCTACTTCTCGCTCGTCCAGGCGCAGCTACGCAGCTCCGCCGAGGCCCGGGCTACCCAACCCGACGCCTTGCTCTACGACACCGTGAACACGCTGCTGAGCCAGCATCACCACCGTCGGCGCCCCCTGACCCTCGAGTTGGTGGACGAACTGAACGAGGAGCGCGCGGCAGCGATCTACGCGGACCGGTTCGCGGACCTGGGCGACGCGACCTTCGTGTTCGTCGGCGCCTTCGACTGGGACGAGTTGCGCTCGCTGAGCGCCACCTATCTCGCCAGCCTCCCGACCGCGGGACGGGCCGAGGAGTGGCGCGATGTCGGGGTCGACCCGCCGGACGGGATCGAGGACGAAGTCGTCCGCAGCGGCATCGAGCCGCGCAGCAACACCATCTGGGTGTTCACCGGGGATGCGGAGTGGAGCCCCGAGGAAGCGCTGGCGCTCCAGGTCGCCGGCGAGATGCTCGGGACTCGCTTGCGCGAGCGGGTACGCGAACAGCTGGGCGGCACCTACAGCATCAGCGTGAGTGCGCACCTCGGGGTGCAGCCCAACGAGGAGTACCAGGTCGCGATCATTTTCGGGAGCGACCCTGCCCGCGTGGACGAGCTGCTCGACGCGATTGCGGTGGAGCTCGACTGGCTGCGCGAGGGCGGTGAGCAACGATACCTGGACACGGCCAGGGAACTGCTCCGCACCGCGCGCGAAGAGCAGTTACGGGAGAACGGGTTCTGGCTCGGCCAGATCCAGGCAATGACCCGGCATGGCGAGTCGTTCGAGGAGATCAACCGCTTCGACGAACGGCTCGACGCGCTGACGCTGGAGGAAGTCGCTGCCGCGGCCCGGCGCGCCCTGGCGGACGACCGCTACGTACGCGTCGTGCTGCTCCCGGAAGACAACTAGAGCAACGGCCCCGGCGGGTTGCTGCGCGGAGGTCGGCGGTCCCTCGCGTCGCCGTGTGCTGGTGCTCTCATCAACGCGCTTGCCTGCTGGTGCACGCTGCGGATGCGCCGGCCACCCCGATCGACGCCTTGCAAGCACGCGCTGCTCAGCCCAGGCGTGGCTCGCAAACGAGCGATCATGAACGCCTACGACGCGAGCGACAGGGGATCGCGCACGACTGGTAGAATCCACATTGAATCAACGCCACTGATGGTGGCATCGAGTTGAACGTCTCTCGAACTGGCGGGGGGAAGAGACGTGAGTCTTCGTGGGCCCAGACCACGGCTAGCTTCGCTGGCTGCCGGCTCGCTGGCGGCTGCGTTCGCCGCACTCCTCGTGCTGCTCGGGAGCGCGCTACCGCTCCGCGCGAGCGACGTCACGCTCCCCGGTCCGTCGGACCTGTGCGCAGCCGAGAGCGGCAGCACGGTAACCGTCCGCTGGGCGTCGGTGACCGGCGCAGACTCCTACGAGACACGCTGGGCGATGGTCGGCGGTCCCGAGGAGGTCGTGGACTGGAGCCAGGAGACGGCGCGGACCGTGTCCGGGGCAGAGGACAGCATGTCCAGCCTTGCGACCGGGACGCAGTGGAAGGTGCGCGTGCGCGCCGGCGTGAACGCGGCGTTCAGCACCTCCTCCTCCGAGCTCTACTTCGTCGTCGGGGAGGCCGCGGGGTGCGGCTCGACGGGTCGTGGCGGGCTCGGTAACTCCGAGGACCGTGGAGACCCTGGAGCCGGGGCTGCCACCGACACACGGCTCGCGTCGCTCAGCATCGGCGGCGTGGACATCGGGCCGTTCGACAGCGCGAAGACCTCATACCGTGGCGAGCCCGACGACCTCTGGACGGTGCGCGCTCGTGCCGTGCGGCCGGACGCCACCGTCACGATCATGCCGGGCGACGTGGACGGGGACCCCTCGAACGGGCACCAGGTGGACCCGCAGACCGTGACCGAGATCACGGTCACCGTCACATCCGAGGACGGACTGAACTCGCGCGACTACCGCGTCCGCATCGAGCGGCCAACGACGCCTGAGCAGGAAGCGGAGGATTCCGCCCCGACCTCTGAGGGGACGAAGCCTGCGAAGGCAAGCGAGCTGCCGCCGCCGCGGGTCAGCCCCGGACAGGTCACGGTGATCGGCAACACGCGGAGCCTGGGAGTCTCCCACCGCTACGACTGCCGCGACGACGCTCGCCATTCCCTCGTCGGGGGCTGGGTCGACGGTACGGAAGTCGAGATGCTCGGCGAGGGCGTCGGGCGCTGCTCGGGCTGGTTCTGGGCGCACGCCGGGGACGCAGGCTCGTGGGTCCGGGCGCGCTTCCTGGTCCCGTCACCGGCCGAGGCGCTGGCGATGCAGGCTCCCCCGACCCGGTGGATCATCGGGAACACCGGCGGGCTGGGCGTGTCGCACCGCAACGTGTGCCTGGATGCCGCGCGCCTCTCCGTCGTCGGGGGACTCCTCGACGGCGCCGAGGTCGAGGTGGTGGAGACCGGGACCGGACTCTGCGCTGGTTGGCTCGGTGTCCGCGCGGGCGAGGTGACCACGTGGGTTCGCGCACGGTACGTCCGCGAATACATGCCTGTGCCGAAGTGGGTGATCAGGAACACGGGCGGCGCTGGCGTCTCGCATCGCAACGAATGCGACGACGGCGCGCGCCTCTCGGCCATCGGTGGATGGCGCGACGGGACGATGGTCGACGTGCAGGCGCAGGGCGTGGGCGTCTGCGCGGGCTGGCTGCTGGTCGAGGCGCACGACGTGACGTCCTGGGTCCGCGAACGCTACGTCGAGCGCCTGTCTATGCCGGTGGTCCCCGCCACCGGTGGGCGATGACGGGTCGCGGCGCTGCGGACCGGGCTGGGCACCGCGACGATGCCGCGGAAGCCGGCACGATGACTCGACGGTTTTCTTCCTGTATGTGACATGTGCGAATGCGGGCATCTGACATTCCACGCAGAAGGCGTCATACTCCCCGCTTAACGATTAGGTGAACGCGACTGCGCATCACGACGCGACTGATGGAGTAGCACGACATTCCCGAACAACCTGATCCAGACACAGCAGGCTCATCTGAATCAACAAGGCGAGGCGCGGGCCCCATGAGCCTGGGCGATTCCGTCACCGCCCTCGCGGACGTGTACCTCGGTGGGCGCTCCCGGGTGATCGCCTCCCAGGGGTTCGGCCGGAACGACTTCGCGCTGCTCGCGTGTTTCCTCGAGCGGGACGAATGGATCGCGACGGACCTCTCGCGAGTCCTTGGCGCCGACGCCTCCCGTATCAGCCGCCTCGTCAACGGCCTGGTACAGCGGGGACTGCTCCGCCGCCGCCGTCGCGTCGACGACCGGCGCGTCGTCCGGCTCATGCTCACGGAGCAGGGAGCCTCGGTTGCACGTGGGCTTGCCGACAGCGTGCAGGAGTACGACGCCCGGCTGCTGGCGGGAGTGACCGACGATGAGCGGGCAGCACTGATCGAGCTCACCTCCAAGGTGCTGGCCAATCACGTCGCCGTGCAGGACGAGCCTTCGGACTGATGCGCACGAGGGCTGCGAAGGTGGCTCACGGATAGCGTGCGCCGCGCAAGTTCCTGTCCGGCGCATGGCGAGCGGGCGGTGCCCGTAGTACAGTCGCGCCCGGCCGACGAAGCGCCGATCCCGCGACCGAATGGATGCCCAGTGACGCGGTACCCCGAGCACGTCCACAGTCCGCGATGGCTCACCGGTGGCGAAGGCAGGTCCTCGTGAGCGACGAACGTCGGCGCAGGCGACGGCAGCGGCGCGAGCAACGCCGTCGCGATCGCGGTCAGAGCTTCGAGAATGTCGGTCCGGTGGAGTTCCCCGGCATGTTCGGATGGCTACAGCGCCGACAGCGCATCCTCTACGCTCTCGGCATCATCGTGCTGGTCGTGAGCCTGGGGGCCGTCTTCTTCGGCGGGCAGACCGGCCCGACGGGACCGACGCCCAGTCCCGAGGCCACGACCACACCAGCCGCCGACTCAGCGGATGCTGCCGGCGACTCGGCCGAGGCGACCGCGACGCCGGACGATGCGGCAGAGGCCACCGCGACTCCCGACGCCGAGGAGGCAGACGGCCGCACGTACGCCGCGCCCCCGCCCATGACCATCGACCCGGAAGGCTCGTACGAGGCGGTGATCCGCACCGAGAAGGGCAACGTGCGTATCGAGCTGCTCCCGGCCGACTCGCCGGGCTACGTGAACAACTTCGTGTTCCTCGCCCGCGACGGCTTCTACGACGGCATCACATTCCACCGCGTCATCCCGGGGTTCGTCGCGCAGGCGGGCGATCCGACAGGGACGGGGTTCAATTCGTCCGGCTACGACCTCGTCGAGGAGCTGAACGACCTGCCGTTCGACGAGGGTGTGCTCTCGATGGCGAAGGGCGGCGACGACGTCAGCGGGTCACAGTTCTTCATCACGCTCGCGCCCACGCCGCACCTCGAGCCCGCGGGCTTCACCGTCTTCGGGCGCGTGGTCGAGGGGCTCGACGTGCTGCGCGCGCTCACGCCGCGCGATCCCTCGGCGCCGGGCCAGCCGCCGGGCGACCGCATTCTCGGCATCGACATCATCGAGGGTGGCGAGTAGCCGCCGCGACCCGCCCGGTCGTCAGTCCTTGTTGGCGGCGGCGACGCGTTCGGCGTAGACCATGATGCCGAGCGACGGCACGAACGCCGCGAACGCGACGAGCGACGGCAGCACGAGTCCGCCGAGCAGCAGCAGCAGGCCGATCGCGAGCGCGAACGACATCCCGAGGATCGAGCCGATCCGGGCGACGAGGACGTACGGCGGCAGGTTTTCTTGCATGACCTCGCGAGCGTAGCAAGCGCGCGGACCGGCCTCAACGCGCGAGCCCGTCCTCGGCTGTCGAATCGCCGCTGAGTGGTTGGATGGTCGGGGTGCGCAGACTTGAACTGCGGGCCTCTGCGTCCCAAACGCAGCGCTCTACCAGGCTGAGCTACACCCCGAAGACGGGCTCAGAGCCCGCCGATCCGACGCTACGGCGGGCAGTACTCACACGTCAACGGCTCGCTCCGGCGATACCCGCACCCGTGGCACTCCCAGAGCTGCATGCCGCCGACCGCACCCGTGCGGCCGTGCTCGTGCTCCACGAGCAGCGTCGAGGCGCAGCGCGGGCAGCGGCCGGCCTCGAGCGATCGCCGGAGGCGGTCGCGTTCGGCCCACCGCCACAGCGTCGTCGCCACGGCGAGCGCGACCACAAGCCCGCCCGCCGTGGCCGCCTCGCCTGCGCCCAGGCGGTGCATGATGCGGAACGCGGCCAGGAACCACGCACCGGCGGCGAATGCGATCGGCAGCAGCCACGGCAGGATCCAGGCGGCGCGTGTCATTAGTCGCGCCGCTGCGCCGCGCCCACGATCTCGTCCAGGCGCGTCACGCCCTCGGCCTCGCACCACGCGCGCAGCTCGTCGAGCACGCGCCACGGCGTCTCGGGATCGCGGAACGTCGCGGTCCCGACCTGCACGGCGCTTGCGCCGGCCATCAGGAACTCGACCGCGTCCTGCCCCGTCGACACCCCGCCGGCGGCGAGGATGGGCAGCGAGGTCACCGACGCCGCGAGGTAGACATGGCGCAATGCGACCGGCTTCAGCGCCGGGCCGGAGAGGCCCCCGAACACCGTCGCGATCACCGGGCGGCGGCGCACCGTGTCGATCGCCATCGCGGGAATCGTGTTGACGAGCGAGATCGCGTCGGCGCCCGCATCCTCGACGGCCTCGACGAACGGACGCGGGTCGGAGACGGCGGGCGTGAGCTTCACCGCGAACGGGAGTGACGTGTGATGGCGCACCTCGGCCGTCACCTCGGCGGTGAGGTCGCAGTCCTGGCCGAACTCGATCCCGCCCGACTCGACGTTCGGGCACGAGACGTTGACCTCGAGTGCCGCGACGCCGGGCACGCCGTCGAGGCGCTCGGCGAGCACGCCGTACTCGCGCACGGTGTAGCCCATGATGTTGACGACGACCGGCACGTCCCAGCGTGTCCACACGGGCGCGACCTCGCTGATGAGCGCACCGACGCCGATGTTCTGGAAGCCGATCGAGTTGATCATCCCTGCGGGCGTCTCAACGATGCGTGGCTGCGGGTTCCCCTGGCGCGAGCGCAGCGTGGTGCCCTTGGAGACAAGCCCGCCGAGCGCGTCGAGGTCGAAGCGGCGGGCGAACTCGAGGCCGTTCGAGAACGTGCCGGACGCCGTCATGACGGGGTTGCGCATCAGCAACTCCTGCTTGGCATGCCGGCCGATCACGACACTGAGGTCAGGCTCCACCGTGCGGTCCTCCCGAGGTCATGATAGCCGGGGCGCGGGGGACGGGAGAGGCGAGCGCCGGACACGCAAGGACGGCGCCCGAAGGCGCCGTCCCGGTGACCGCCCGGTGGAGCGGATTAGTTTGTGACGACCTCGTCGGACAGGCGTACCTCGGACGGGCGCGGCATGCTGCGGAGACCGGAGGTGGGGGAGTTGCGAAGCGTGTTCGTCTGTTCCCACATCACGCTCTCGTTGGCGTTCGCGAAGTCGCGGTGCTCACCGCAACGCTTGCAGACGCCGGGGCTCGTGCGGCCGTTCGGAGGCTCGATCACCCAGTGGTGGGTGCAAACCGCGGCAGCCGGTGTGTTCGCCTCGATTACAGTTGCCATCGCTCATCCCTTTTTTCGACGCCGATGCAGGCACTCCACGCCTGCCGGAGACGCCATCCATAGCAAGTCGGTCTGCGGTGGGATCGCAGCGCAGGCGGATGACCTGCGAGCCAAACTATAGCGCTGCAAAATGTACTGCGTCAAGCTTAAAGTCATTAAATGGTTGTAAACCGAGGTAAAGCGCGATAACCGGTCTGCAGACCGCCCGGGCACGCTTCGAAAGGAGCAGATCCACGAATCAGCATGCATCGCGACCGCTCCAACCGCTTCCACCGCCCGGGCTCGTCGAGGGTTTTTCGATCCGTCCGGCGCATACTGCCCACATCAGGTACAACGCATATGACGCCTCGATGGTTTCCTTGTCGGGGCGGAAACCGCGAACATACACTCAGGTGAGGATCCACCGTGGCTGACGAACAGACCGTCCTGACCGCCCTGGCCGGCGTCCAAGACCCCGAACTCCACCGCGATATCGTCTCGCTCAACATGGTGCGCGACGTCACCGTCGAGGGCAGCACGGCGTCGTTCCGCCTCGTGCTGACGACACCGGCCTGCCCGCTGCGCGAGCAGATCGACACCGACGTACGCCAGGCCCTCGGTCGCGTCGAGGGCATCGACGACATCGACATCGAGTGGGACGCAGAGGTGCGCGGTCAGATGCGCCGCGAGGGCGGCCCCGAGCCGGTGCCGGGCGTGCGCAACATCATCGCCGTCGCGTCGAACAAGGGCGGCGTCGGCAAGTCCACCGTCTCGGTCAACCTCGCGGTGGCCCTGGCGAAGCTCGGCGCGCGCGTCGGCCTGGTCGACGCGGACATCACCGGGCCCAACATCCCCACGATGCTGGGCATCGAGGAGGGCGGCCTCGCCGAGGGCGAGGGCGGCATGCACACCATCGAGGCGTTCGGCGTCCGCGCCGCCTCGATCGGGTTCGTGCTCCCCAAGGGCACGCCCGTCGTGTGGCGTGGCCCGATGATCGGCTCCGGTGTGCGCCAGCTCATCGTCGACGTCGAGTGGGGCGAGCTCGACTACCTGATCGTCGACCTGCCCCCCGGCACCTCGGACGCCTCGATGTCGATGGCGCAGCAGGTGCCTGTGGCAGGCGCGGTGATCGTCGCCACTCCGCAGCGTGTGGCCGTCGAGGACGCGACGAAGGCGATCGGCATGTTCGATCGCCTGGGCGTCCCAATCTTCGGCATCGTCGAGAACATGACGTCCGAGGTCTTCGGCCGCGGTGGCGCGCGCGAGGCCGCCGACGAGCTCGGGGTCGAGTTCCTCGGTGAACTGCCGCTGGCGATGTCGATCCGCGAGTCCTCGGACGAAGGTCACCCGCTCGTCGACGCCGCACCCGAATCCGCCGAAGCCGCCGCGTTCATCGCGCTGGCGGAGCAAGTGGCGGCGCGCTGCTCGGTGCTGCAATACGCCGGAGATGCGCCGCTCGCAGTCTAGGAGGGCACGCTTGGCCCCCGACGAAGAGAAGCAAGAACCCGAGGGCGCCACGACGCGTCGCCGCGGCACGCGCGGCGGGCGTGCTCGCGCCAAGGCCGACGGCGACGGTGACAGCGTGCTCAACGATCCACGCATCGCCGGCCGCCGGCCCGCCAATC
>MKWU01005600.1_pt1 | contig 13510 bp, 12 predicted proteins | sample 809101 | NCBI WGS metagenome assembly MKWU01 (sample SAMN05860141, study PRJNA318959) | sponge metagenome | host: Aplysina aerophoba | place: Slovenia: Piran, Adriatic Sea, Gulf of Piran | collected 2013-05-07 | reverse complement strand
TCTTGTAATCAGACCATGATGCTTTTTGTGTTGTCAAGTGTGATGGTCTCTCAATAAAGATTTCTGTCCCATCGATGATGCCAACTGTATTTGGGAGATGAATGTAGGGGCCTTCTGATGGTCCAATAGTTGTTTGGGGCCACTGAATGAGCTACTCCAGCTGCCTTGCCAGTATGGGTATTCATGTGTTCAGTGTCCTTGAAACAGTTGACTGATTAACGACAAACGCACTGCTACAGTAGATCCTCTTGCAAAAGACTTCTCCATATCTGCATGAGTGTCATAAGCAACGTTTGCGTAATGGTGAGATGGGTATGCACTCCCCGATGCATTGCATGGATTTCTTCCAGATTATTGCCATAACTAGGAACAACTGGCTCCACGAACTTCAACAGAATGTTAAGTGCAGTGTGATTCAAGCCAGTGTACATGTGCAGCTCTCTACTCCTCAATACACATACATCCTGTCTTGGTGGATGTGTTAAGAGGGCCTTTACTTCCTGTTGAAGATGTACATTCAACTTGTGTAAAGATGCATTCATCTGTGTCAGCATCAAGTGAAGTGGAAAGACTGAGACCCTACTTGGCTTTCTTTAACAGATAGACAACGCTTCTTGACAGGCGCTGACAACAAGGGCCTGGCAAATATTCCGGTGTACGGTTTGGCGACTTTCTGCTAGGACCGACAAAACCTTTGTAGTGCAAGTTGCAGATAAAAGTCTCCGTCATGCTCCCACTTCTTTGCCTTCTCCACTGACCTCGTTAGATTGATCTGCACAACCGTCGTCTTCTTAACACCGTCCATCATACACACGTTGTAGTGCAGCGTAAGGATATCGGCAGATTTAGGGCAGTCTGTGAACCTCACTTTGCTGCATCCGCGCACTAGCAGACGTCCAACATCCTGTGGGCACCTTCTCTTACGGTTAGAGCAGCTCCAAATGCAGCATTGTCGACGAGACATCTCCACCAAGAACGAAACTGTATACTTCGCCGTACTAAATCGCACCGTCGCAATTGCAATGGAATGTACAACGAGTGGACTGCTACGCTCCAACCACTTAAGACCTGTGCCTTAAGGCCTGGACTGCATGATGGTAGAAGACAGAGTGGGCGACTAGCGTGTAGCATGAGCTCATGAGTCTGAGATTGACGGCAGTAGATCTATTTTTCTAGTCTGTGTCAGTAAGTGTTTGCAAGCTGATGTAACTTGCAAAAGATGATGCAAGGTATTGCAGTGTTTGTGTGATGCATTATGCTTTCTGCAATATGTGCAACTTTCCTTTAGTTGAATCCAGACGTCAGTGCTTTCCAGCGAAAGTTTGTCAATGAAGTCAGGAGATGTGATGAAATGGAAAGGAAGCTGCGTAAGTGCCTGTACAGTTGATGTGATGTGATGCTGCAAATTGAACTATACGTTGACTCCACCTTCATAGATGGGCCACCCATTGTACCTCATTCGTAGCTTATTAACCATTGGCGTGCGTGCGCCGCCACAGGGTTACAGTAGTTGGTTATTGCGTTTCCGGTTCAATTTTTCCATACAGTAACAAATCGGCCAAGAAGACCTACAGATCGCCTCAGCACTGCAAAAGATGCGATTAAAACGTGGAAGTTTTTGTAAAACAGCCTCTTTGCAAAGCTACGGAATTCTCGTCAAAGTTACTAGTGCAGCTGTCAGCCTTTGCTACTGAACGAGCGTATTTTAGGTGCCAGCTTCGCCGTTGTGTTTACGCATTGTAATATAGCGCACGCTCATATCTTAATCGCTAGATGTTGATTTGACCAGGGTATATATTAGGCAGAGGATTTAGCTAACACTTTAGTTTTGAGCTGAATGTATACAGTTAGGGTGACTACTGTGGTAGGTTCAGAGTGATATAAATGTACATAGAATACCACTGGCCTGTTCCAACTTGTGTTTACCCTGTAGGTTTCCTGTCAAACGAGTTGCAACGTGTGGGCCTGCAGCCAACACCCGTAGGGTTTGTGGATGCCCCTGACCCTCAGGATATGATTGACTTGGAGTCACAGTTTGAAGAGCTGGAGAATGAAGTGAAGGAGATAAACACCAACACTGAAACTCTCAAGAGGAACATGCTTGACTTGGTGGAGTTGAGGCACATCATCGACAAAGCGCATGGATTTTTTGCAGCAGTAAGTTCTTTTCTTTTAGCGTTCAACGGTGCTGCCCTCGGACTAATGAGTATGTGTACAAGATAATGTCATGAATTCATTTGTTGTGTAACAATCTGATCTGTCAATGGCAGGCTGAGGCATTTACCTATCAAGACACAGGAGCTACCACTGAGGAAGCTAAAGGTCCAGGTTAATTTTGAGCACTCCCTGCAAACACATGGTACATACCACAAGTAACGTAGACTCTTTTGCAGTTTTCCTGTGTAGAAATGTTACTAATATCTGAGTAGCAATTTGTTAGCTTCCACATGCATATCCTGTGGAGCCTTTGCTTGGCATCCATTGGTACAGAAACAGTCCACATCGCAGTCTACACTGTGTATGAGGTAGTTCACTATAACCACTAGCTGCAGTACATGGACGAAAATGCACACCCATAGGGCAACCTGTACTTGCTCTATGTACACCCCATGCATGCACCCATGCATATTCGTACGCCTGTGAGTAACAAGTAATACCTCTCAAAGGTGTAAAGTCTCGAAACATTTACAGGTTTGGCTTCATTTAATAACTGATGCAGTGTCAAACTGCCTTGAATTGTAATAGTGACAATGCACTTGCCTGTCATGATAGTATGGCTAATAAACAGTGGAGGTTTAATAACCTGAATCTAAGCCGAAGATTTGTATGATTAACACTACAAACAAATTGCTTCCTGAATTTGTTGAACCAAAAGCTTTTCTAAATAACAGCAGGAAGATTGTGTGTCTAGGGCATTTCCTTTGACAGTGTTAATGTTAAGCCACTAGAACTTATACAGTGTAGTTTTTCAATTTGCTGTGCCATAGCTCAAATATTCTCTGCCTTCTGCAAAAAAACATCCACAAAGCTGTACATCTGCAAACTGGCACACACGATCCATGGTAACCTTAATGGGCATTTACTGACTATTGTAACAGTCTTCAGCAGAAAATTCCACGTAACTTGTGATTTGTACCATATTGTCCGTCTTAACATGGTGTTGCTAATGTGCAACTATGATTATGATGATTATCTTTTGGTTTCGTTTGTGTTGTTGCTCTATGCAGGATTGCTGGATGATGAGGCCCCAGCTGTTGCTGCATCTGATCAAACCAGGCTAACGTGTGTGATAATCACTGTTTACCTGTGTGTCAGCAACCTATGATTGTGGTTGTGTTCTGTATATTTCCAGGTTTGTAGCCGGTGTGATTCGCCGTGAGAGATTGCAACGATTTGAGCAGGTTCTGTGGAGAGCTTGCCGAGGAAATGTCTTTGTTCAGCAAGCTGAGATTGAGGAAGCATTGGAAGACCCAGCTACTGTGAGTGTGTAGGTGGGGCAGTCAGTGCAGGATACTGATGTCACTCTTCTTGTGGGATATGTCCAAGACTACATTCTGTTATGTCATTCATTCCTCTGGATTCTCTTGTATATGCCTGCTTTGTTTTTGTGCATGCAGGCATCATTCTGAGGATAATGCCTGTATAGACCCGCATCAGAACATTGAACTGTTTGTTTGAACAAGGCGCTAAAGTGCTAAACCCTTGCCCTAATAACCTAGAACGCTTTAGTTTTCCCCAAGAAATGTTCGACGGCATAGTCCTGTATATGACTGGGCAAAATTGTTGAGCAATCACGTAGCAGTGAAAAACAGATAGAATGTAGACGTTTCGACCGCGAAGGTCTTCGTCAGTTACAATGCCCTGTATATACTGTATATAACTAGCTGTGTGTCCGTGTATGTACCTATACTCATGTATAATTGGGGTTGTGATGCTCATATGAAAGAGCTTGTTGCATGTATATGAAAGCGCCGCTGACATACTGGCTCTGTGTATCCCATTGTATAGGGTGACCCTGTGTACAAGAATGTGTTTGTGCTGTTCTTTCAAGGAGACCAGCTACGCCTGAGAGTGAAGAAGATTTGCGAAGGGTAAGCTGATCATGCCGTGGACATACATTGCATTTGTATGCTGGTGATTTTTAGATTTTAGTGAGTGTACGTACGTAGTCGACGAATATGTGTTGATTATTTTACTTGTGTTAGTAGTTGTGTGCAAGAATTTGCGTTGTTTGATAACAGTTAATCTAAAAATTTTATGGTGTACCACACATCCTCTCATTTTTATCCACACTCAAATGCTATATTTTGAATCAAAGTGTCACCTGTCCTCTGGCTTCTCTATTGCCAATGTGTCTCGGGCTTTCTGTGGTCTGTATTCCTACCACTCTTGTAATGGTCGTGATTGACTTACGTAGTTGCCCTGCAGTGATTAGGGATGGCACACACAGCCTAAATACATATATGCACAGTTTTTACTTGCTCTAAGGTACTGAATATCTCATTGCTAACATTCCCCTTCTAGTAACTGACTTCATTGGTGTGAGGCCTTAAATTCCCTTTCTATTTCAATGTCACTGCTGCGTCAATGCACTCCAATCACTTAATGGCCAGTGTCAGACATGCCTGTCTATACAGAAGGTTTTCGGTTTGAATTGTCAGCACGTATGTATGCATATCTGAGACCAATGATTAAAGAGCTCATGCACCACTCATAGCTCTGCCTTGTGGCAGGTGTGCTGATGGATTGAGTACCCACCTTGGAGATATGAGGTCTCAGAAGCATCTCTGTTGTTTTGGATATGAGTCTTAGTTGGCCAGTACTAAACATCTGTCCCTTTTATGCATTGTGCAGGAAATCCGTTGTTGCATGTGGTATTTATACGTATATGTCCATGCACAGGAGATGATCCTAAATGCCTTAAATATTCCAGTATCACTGTGTGCATCAGTAGTCTGTTCCATTTCTATTGGATGACATGTCTTCATGGCTATCTTGTGGCTATGAGGTACAAAAATTCCCCTTTGGTAGGAGTAGTACGAATATCATTGGTGCTACAGCATTTAACTTCACAACGTCTAGCACATTTTCTTGCTTTAGTGTCACATATGTTGTCTCTTTTACTCTCTCTATTCTTGTCACTCTTATAAACTCTCATCTTAGTGGTCTTGCGTAACTCCTTATGGTAACCACTCTCTTTGTCAGTGCCCAATGAAACTGCATCCCAATCTGTCCCAGCTACGTACTAGCATGGGTCATCTGCGAATAAGAGAATATGTATAATTCTTGCTATTGTTATTTTAATTGGATTGATTTTAGGGAAACCCAAAGAGGATGGACAAAAAACTTTCATTAACTTTACATTATTACATCTTATGTACGTATGCTAGAATAGATGTCTACATTAACCCTCCTACCCTCCCATACATTATACATTCTGACATGTACACTTTTTCCAGGCCAAAGTCCAATGATATATCTATTCAGGGCAACCGCCTGCATGGGGGATATAACCCTTTCTGATTGATTGATTGATTGATTGATTGATTGGTTGTAGGTGCATCACTGAAGTGGGTATCAACTATTTCCCTCTTGTGCAGGTTTCGCGCTACGCTGTATGAATGTCCTCCTACCGCAGCCAAGAGACGGGAGATGTCAATGGCTGTCAGCGGAAGGATCAATGATCTGACCACTGTATGTCGATGCATACGGTTGTGGCACACACATCTACCCGTGCTGATGCCTACTTTGAATGATCAAGTTTATTTGCATGCTGTGATTAGTTCATTTTATGCATTGTTCTCAGGTGTTGCAACAGACAAAAGATCACAGTGTGACCCAGCTTGAAGAGATTGCTGGTCAGATTGAGACTTGGAAGCAGAAAGTGGTCAAGATTAAATCCATATTTCACACGATGAACAAGTTCAACCTGGACGTAACTGCCAGATGCCTAATTGCCGAGTGCTGGTGTCCTGTTGAAGATTTAGAAGCCATTCAGCAAGCTCTGATGAGAGGAACGGTAAGCAGTGGTGGAAAGTGGTGTACGCTGATTGTAAATGTTGATTGATGTATTCAAGTTCAGTGGCATGAGTATTAGCATTTGAACAGTCCTGAGTGGCTATGTAAGTCTCACATGATTGAGGTTCATTCACAATAGCTATAAGATTCACAGTTTTTAGACGTTTTGGTAGCCTTCAGGTAACTTCTTTAGTGATGAAGGTTGCCAAAGGACTAGAAACTCTCCACAGTGGAGAAAAACAAACCTCCCACACAGCGTGCTGCCCATATCAAGATGTTGTTATAAGAAAGAACCCTTCTGGGAGAGAACCGATTTTATTACTATGCATATGGAGGCGGTAATAAGCAAAGTGTTTCTGACCCCAGTAGTGACTGATGTCTCTTAGTCTATCACAACAAGATTGCAATGTGTGTAGAGTGGGACTCTGAAGGTTGGGCAATAGTTTCTCAGATCTGCCATGACTCAGGGACTCCCAGTTCATGGCAGGTGGCTTGTGTGGTATATGTGTAATGCAACGGCACACTCACTGAGTTTGGGTGGCTCAGTAGGAGGAAGTCGTCAAGATAGTGAATGATATATGACGCACACCCCACCGCCCACATATTCGGAGCCCCCAGGAAATAAATGGTCTACTGGGTGAATTGGCACAAGCCTGTGTGCATTCTGTGTCTCAGGTTTAGCAATAAGTGCTCCCTGGCCCAGAAAGTGCTTAAGGGCTAGCGGTGTCATCCATGGATGCATGGGAGTAAGAGGTGTCAGAGATTCTCAAAAGTCTTAGATGCTACTTTTACTGTTTGAACAGAGGGTGCTCCCATGGTTGGAGTTGTGGATGCCCTCAAGGTAGATGGGCGCTGTACTACAGACTGAGAGGAAGTTGTATCTTGTTTTGTTGCCATGGCTGCCAGCAACCAGGGTGATACTGAGTGGGAGATACAGCCAGACTTCTCGCGAGTCTACTCAAATATACTCATGACTTCAAATTTACTTTATTATTATTATGAAATCATAGGTTCCACCCTCTAACACCAGTTGCACAAGTTAAACAAACAGGAAGATGTACGTAAGTTTAAGTGTTGAGGTCTGAGGCTATCTGAGCGTAGAGAAGATTACTTGGAATATTAAAAGGCTGCTCATGGTTTTCTTCAGTCAGTAGTACACTTATTCTATGGTCTCTACGAACTGTGGGAGGCTGCTGATGGCTCTACACAAATTGTGATATTTATACTGTAACATATTTTGCACTCAATCGTTCGTTGGCAGCAAAATGGTTGATGGATAAATGGATACGTTTATAATGAAATGGCGTCATAACCATTTGCATGTACCTACCGTATGTCCAGAAATATGGTTGCCTAATTTTTGTATAATGGACACCTTTTGGAATGTGGGGGTGGTAGATGTGATAAAGAATCAGTCTTTGAGAGTGATAATTGTGTAGGCATTTATAAGTGTACCCCATTGTCACATGAGTGACTTTCATTCTATCCACTTCTGTAGGAGAGAAGTGGTTCTTCTGTGCCATCCATCCTGCACCGTGTTACTACAAATGAATCACCACCAACGTACAACAAGACCAACAAGTTCACCAAAGGCTTTCAGGCCATCGTAGATGCATATGGTGTTTCCAACTACCAAGAGGTTAACCCAGGTGAGAGGTAGTGCATATTTTATGTATTGTACATGGGCAGTGTATTTTAGGAGGCAGATCGATTAATTGAACAGTGAAATATTCATCTGGTACCCGAATACATATGCAGAATAGCTAGACCAACCCATGTCGTGTCACTGCTGCTAAACAGGTGCAGTTGACATCCACCATAGTGGAGTGACAACACCGTTTGCTCCTTGAAGACGCAACAGAGGTGGTGTCATCTGGTCACATGAAGGACGCTGTCGTTTCAGTGCTGCTGATGTGGAGTGGTATTTTCTGAATAGACTTTCCAGCACAGTCGCAAACCAATGTAGTGATTTGCATGCAGAAGTAAGTACTATTTTTTATTTCAATGGTATTCGTGCGTTACATTGGAAAAAATAGTAGCACTCCCATGCCAGCTGTGACATGAGAAGAATGCTGTTATATGTGCGGGAATGCGTGGTTCCATACTCTTTTATCTCTTATCTACTGTTGCCATAGCCCTCTTGTTCATTCATGAATCGGCCAAAATACACGAACTGTATAGGGCCTTATGTTCAACTGGTTACAGGAAACTGACTTTGAAGTGATTTCTGTATGTCACGTACTTATAGTTTCATGTCGCATTGCCATATGTGACTATTGATTCGGGAGATTATGCACCTCCCCTAATGTCTTGAAACTTAACCTTCCCCCCCTTTGAAGAAATATCTAAATGCAGCAGTGCGCATTACTGTTTCTTGTTCTCTTCTACTGTAGCGCCCTATGCCATAATTTCATTTCCATTTCTCTTTGCTGTGATGTTTGGTGATGCTGGCCACGGCTTCCTGATGGCCTTGTTTGCCTTCTTCATGATCCTGAGGGAGAAGCAGCTGTCCACATCCAAAGCAGGAGGAGACGTAAGTTCGAAATTGCATCAGATGCAGGGGCTGTACTTTGTCTTCTAGTTCTTGTGTTTTTCCTGAAACCCAAGAGACTAACACGTCGTTAGATTGTACTTCGTAAGTTCGAGCTCGGACCGTTTTCTCCTGTTGCATTTCCCCCTGAGCTGTGACATTCTGTATGTCTGTTAGTTCCTCATTGCACAATGTAACAGATCCTTTCATGGCTTTAGTGCTGCAAATGTGAATTGTGTGATAAAGGCAAGATCTGAGCTCCGTAAATACTTACTGTGCTGATTAATTAAAAGTACTTTACCATGTCAAACGCGTGCAGTTCGCGAGTACCCGCGAGTACTCGCACAGAATTCCTTCCATCAGCACACAATACACACTCTCGAGGTGTAAAATGGCGGTCTCGCGGTCGACGTGTAATGCGAGAGCCAAGTGTAAAATCGTCAGTTTTATCGAACGAAAGTTACTTCAAACGTAATTTAGTGATGGCAAATCAACTTTATAGCTGCCAGAAGGAGCGGATTGCGTCTTTGTCGGAGAAAGGAAAGAATATATATCAAATCGTCACAACTTTAGAGTCAGAAGGGTCGAAGAATCTCGCGCACCACTGTTAGAAAGTGGGAATATCGATGGGGAACCAACCGTGGACTGCATGATCAGCGTCGCTCTGGACGACCCAGCAAGAATACTTTCGAAATGGCTGCCTTAATATGGAAGCGAAGATGGTGACGTATATATAATTAACACTTTGATTTGCGTGTACTCGCACGAGTACTCGCGGACGTCCTAGGACCAACCGCGTGTGGTCCGCGTTTTAGTGGTAAAGTATTTTTAATCAGCACTGTATGTCTTTGGTAGAATGTGTTGAGGATCTACGGTATGTGATGATCTGACGATATGTAATGTTATAATTCCGTTTTTACAAAATGAAATGATATCAGAACGATTTATTCCGTTGTACACAACACCCCTCCCCCATTTAAACAAAACGGACAGACAGTTCTAGAGCGATTCATCGCAGAATGAAACGATCTCAAAACGATTCGCCGCTGAATAAACGATAAAGAACAATTGTGCGGTGAATAAAGTGATAACAGAGGGTTGGGCACCGGTGAGATACTCGAATGATTATAACAGTAATGGTTCTGCCAGTATAATACTTGTTTGCCCTAGTCAGAGTTTTGTGCGAAGTGTAGAATTCGTTGTCTCTTGTACCTGCTGTACATCTCTTGCCACTTGTAAAAAGGGCAGAAACAGCGAATCCTCCCCAAAGCTGCTACCCTTTTAAACAGTGTGCCTAAATTGTATATGTAGACCACACGATCATATGATTTTTATGCAATCGTTTCTCCTCCGTTCTGCCAGAAGGCTTAAACAAACAGACGAAACGGACCGTCCGTACAAATGATTCGACCTTTCGTACAAACAAAATTCGAACAAAACGAAACGGCAATGTTATATTGTCACATACCGTAGGTTGGGGAAAGATCAAACCACACTTGGTTAGATGAGCATTTAACGGTGTATCCAGTTCAATTTCCATTTGATGCATTATCAATGCCATTAGCCCATCTGTTGAGACTTCACTTCAGTATGACTCTCTGTATGTCACCCTATGGTTGCATATCTTCGTCTGAATGCCCCACAGATGTTTCAGATCATCTTCAAAGGACGCTACATCATCTTCCTCATGGGGCTATTTTCCATCTACACTGGCCTCATTTACAATGATATCTTTTCGAAATCTATCAAGATCTTTGACTCGAGTTGGAATGTTTCCTTTACTGACACTGATGGGTGAGTTTGCATTGTGTTGCTGACCCTTTGTGTGTTCGTGTGTGCAAACTACTACCAAAGATGGATACTACCAATGTCGAGTTTGATAAGATAAACCATCCCACACATTTTTGGTCAAGTATGCGCAATTCACTGCGCACAATGATTTCACATGTGTACTAGTGCAAGGTGTAGCTCCACACAGAGACAGGTTTGTGTTCTAAAACTTGGTATCTAGGTAGCTCAAAGATTTCCACTGTCACCATCATTTTAGAATTATGTTGCTTTCCTTTAAGTTGGACTGCAAAATGAAGATTGATTGCAGCACATTCTACAGAAGAGCCCTAGTAGTGGCTTCCTAACAGAACAAAGCCACTACAGCACAAATCCTAATGGTACAAGTTAGACATTTTCAGCTCGAACATTGATTATGTGATACTACCGTGTCCATACTTGGCTGTGCAGCGATGTGCCTAAATGCTTTAACAAGTTGTATGTTGGTACACATTTAGTAGGTAAACAAGGTATATGCACATACCAAGCACTTAATAAAAGTTACCATGCACACTGCTGCAGTTTCAACCAATATTTTCAACACCCACATACCTTAAGCGTCTGTGACAGTGGTGATGCTAAGTATGAGCATACACCTTGTGTAGCAGTGTACTGTAGAGCAGGCTCATTGTACACAATGAGTTTGTTCACTAGCTCAAGACAGTGCTAGATGGTAGTTGTACATTTGCCTGAACTGGAGGTCTCTGAGTTGAGCTGTGCACCCCTAGTTATCACTATGATCACTGATGATCACTGATCACTGAGAGGCACTATATGTCTATCAGTAATTGTTGTTACTGAAAGGATATAAATTTAATTCTTCAGGCACGGGACAGTGCAGACATTTATCGAGGAAGTTGAAAGTGGAGGAAAGACCTCAACCCTTCTCCCGACTAGTGCGTTTGAACGTGCCAACCCCTACCCCTTTGGACTCGATCCTGTGAGTTTTGTTGAACAATCTGGTGTATGGTAGTGAGTAGTAGTATGCTTACGTTGTGATGCCCAAGCAGCACTTAGGGCAACTGCTTTGACTTTCAGTGCATTATGCATAATTTGATAGTGGTCTTGTGTGTCATCAGCTACATTTAATGTTGTACTGTAGTGATTAAAAGTACTAAGCTGCTTGACACGTGTGTACTCCGACTACGCATGCGAGTACAATGTACTAGGTGCTATTTCGTGACAAAATTTGTATGCACGCGTACCTTTGGAGGAAAGCAAGATTCGTGTATTGTTCGTTTTCTGATAATTTTGGCTAAATTTGTTGTTACCTCAATGAAAGCACTTGCAAAGTATGTCTACTGCATGTTAATCGCAGTGCTTTACCCTTACTTGTGCCATCGCCATATTATTACATGTGACTGGCAGTACGTTGCCGATGCTGAATTTCCGCTTTTCTGTGCTACTACCGTGCGGGGCATGGTATTCTATGCGCTTGAAATGTATCTCTCTGTGAATGAACTACTCATTGGAGCTTTTCAATGTCGATATGAGGTTTGAGCAGCGAGAACCATTGCAGGAAGAACTATCAGCACAAGGGCATTCTGAATTTGATTGGGACGGAGACAAGTTTGAGCGGATAAAGGGGCGGCATGTAAGGAGAGGGCAATGCCACAGTGTCCTCTCGATAGGCAGCACAAGATAAAATATATGCACGTTATGCATGCAAAATTCCAATCCTACTTGCAGCTAGCGGCTGCCTTGTCCTCATCACTAGTTCCTCCATTATCCCTTTCGTCCATTGCTACAGTGTCTGAGTCACTGGAGTTGTCATTGTTGTAACTATAAAAGATATAACATGATTCACGCTGTAGATATTCACAGGCGGTCCAAAATTTCTTTCCGAGGTCAGCTTTTTCTCCCCCTTTTGGATTTGTGAAATTTTTTGGTTGAAAAAAATTTTGCGACGTACGGTATTTGGTATAGTACCTTCAATCACTACTGTATGTGACATACACAGCAGACATGTAAACTGTGTTACCATGGCAATGGGAGACAGTCATTTTGTTGCATTCTTTACAGATTTGGCAAGTATCCACCAACAAGCTGAGATTCATAAACAGCTACAAGATGAAACTGGCTCTCATTTTGGGCGTCTCACAAATGACATTTGGTGTCATATTGAGCCTCTTTAATCACATTCATTTCAAGAGGTACATCAACATTCTTTCTAACTTTCTTCCTCAGGTAAGCATTGCAATTACTGCAAAACTCGGCTTTGTCTGTGCCTAAGAAAATGAACTGCAGATGTAGAGATTTGTAATTAGCACTTTGCTGACTGCGGCATCCGCCAAGCAGTATTTTTGTGATGCACGTTTCGGTGTTCATCTACTGTTCAGATACTGACCACTGTAGTGCATTTCATGTAACGAAGATATTTGTCTGCTAAAGGATGTTGCACCTGATATTCCAGGATATGCAATGTCATGTAGGATATCCAGTGGGTTTGAAGTTCACGACCCAGTATTGTGTGTTTGAATGTTCATTCACCTACAGCTGATATTCTTGTTGTCTCTGTTTGGATACCTTGTTGTGCTAATCTTGACAAAGTGGATTCGGTCATGGCCTGAACCAGCAGGGGTACGTAGGACTGGCTACACACATTGTTCCAATTCATATGTGTTGTGCAATGTATTTCAGTGGCCTTTCCGTGTCTTTTCATTATTCTTGTACAGGCACCTAGCATTCTGATCACAATGATAAACATGTTCCTCAATTTTGGTTCATCGCCTTCGGATTATTCTGTTTCCAATCCTGACACCAACCCACTGTTTGGTAAACATGCAGAACCGCAGGTTAGCCCCTGTGCTACTGCTCTGACTTTGTTCTGCTGTGTACCTATGTACGGATGTTGCCAATGCCTTTGGCATAGGTTGCCATCCAAAGCTTTCTGGTGGTGCTTGCTGTTTTGTGTGTTCCATGGATGCTGATACTCAAGCCAGTTTATGTATACATCAGGAAAAGGAGAGGAAAGAGGGTAAGTGCCGTGTATTCGCGTGTAGATTACTAGTAATTTTGGTTTTTCATTCTAATTTCTGTAGAGAGGTTACACTATAACGCCCAGTAGGGATAAGGGAGATGGTAGTGATGATGAAGCTGCTCTTGTTCCCGGAGGGGAAGAAGCAAAGGCAAAGA
>MKWU01005599.1_pt1 | contig 13511 bp, 11 predicted proteins | sample 809101 | NCBI WGS metagenome assembly MKWU01 (sample SAMN05860141, study PRJNA318959) | sponge metagenome | host: Aplysina aerophoba | place: Slovenia: Piran, Adriatic Sea, Gulf of Piran | collected 2013-05-07 | reverse complement strand
CCTGGTCCGGCCGGCTCTACGACCGCGAGGCGAGCGACCACGTCGCCGCCCACCACGACGCGAGTTCAAGCGCAGGCCGATACAATAAACGACTTTTACCCAAGGCAGCATTGGCCGCGCTCAACGCCACCATGAACGAAACCCGCACTCAGCATTACGCCCAATCGTTGCCTTGGGACGACAAGGGGTCGCGGCTCCTCACGGTCGCCAACTACGAGCACTACACCGGGATCATGGACGCCCTCCGCGAGCGCTTGGTGCGCCAGCGCGCCCGCTTCATCGAGGATTTCGATGACTACGTGGAGCAGGCCCGGCTCGATTTAGGCAAACTCTTCCGGATCGCGGAGTATCCCTCGAAGGAGGATCTCCGGGACAGGTTCTCCATCCGCTACCGCATCACGCCGGTGCCCGACGCCGATCACTTCATCGCCAGGCTCGCCTCGGACGACACCGACCGTGTGAAGCGCGACATCGAGAGCCACATCGAGAAGCAGCTCCACGACGCCGTGGCCGACCTCTACCGGCGCCTCGCAGAAGCGGTCGAGCGGGTCTCGGAACGTCTGGACGAGGACGGAGACGGCAAGCCCTTGGTGTTCCGGGACACCATGATCTCCAACATCCGGGACCTCGTCGACGTGGTTCCCCGGCTCAACATCTTCGGCGACCACAGGCTGGCCGGCCTCTGCGAGCAGGTGAAGGACAGAATCGCCAGTGTGGAGCCGGACTCGCTCCGCCCGTCCAGGACCTTCGACGCCGTGGTCCGGGACCGGGTGAAGCGCGACGCGGACGACCTTACGGAGCAGTTCGCCGGCTACTTCACGCCGCCGGTACGAGAGGTGGCGTGATGGCCGCCAACGCGCTCGACGAGTCCGCGCTCCGCATGAGCGACTGTGTGACCGAGCTTTTGCGGAAGCAGCCCTTCTTTGGGAGTCTCGTGCTGAGGCTCCCGCTCCGAGCCGATCCCACGCGCCGGACGCTCGCGAGCGACGGGCGGGAGATCCGCTACTCGCCCCGCTGGGTGGCGGAGACCGATGCGCACCTCATCGAGACTGCCATGGCGCGGGTGGTGATGGCGTGCGCCCTGAAGCACCACACCCGCCGGTGCGAACGGGACCCGGAACGGTGGCAGACGGCCTCGCAGTTCGTCACCCACGCGCTCTTACGGGATGCCGGCTTCACGCTCCCGCCCGAAGCCGAAGCTTGGGAGGACCTGAGCGTGGAGCAGGCATATGATCGCCTGCCGGAACACGGGGAAGACGATTCGGGTGACGAAGGGAACGCGTCCCAGGATGCCGGAGGCGCGGGCGCCGGGGCGGGAGGCCAGCCGCCTTCCGCCGGGGAAGGCGATGAATCCGGCGATCCGTCCGATTCCGCCGGTGATGGCGAAGGCGAGAAGGAGAGCCCCCAAGCCTGCGATGGCGCATCGGGTGGGCCGCCGAGCCATGACCCTTCCGGCACCGGCGAGGTCATGGACGCCGACGCCCGCGCAGGAGAAGGCTCGGATACCTCCGAGGCACCCTTGGACACCGCGGCGGAGGAGCAGGCCTGGGACGAGGCCATGCACCAGGCCCTCAGCATCGCCAGGGCCGAGGGCAAGGCGCCGGGCGGCGTTGAGGAGACTGTCCGAAACGCCCACGCCAGCACGCTCGACTGGCGGACGCTCCTGCGACGCTACATGACCGACGCCGCCAGCCGCGACTATAGCTGGAGCGCCCCCAACCGCCGCTTCATCGACTCGGGCCTCTACCTGCCCTCAATCCGTTCCGAGGGCATCGACACGGTCGCGGTCATCATCGACACCTCGGGCTCGGTCCCGGCCCAGACCCTGGCCGAGTTCTGGGCGGAGCTGCGCGAGGTCGTTGACGAGATCCGCCCCGAGAGGGTCTTCGTGCTCCAGGTGGACGCCGTATTGCGGGACGCCGCCGAGTACACGGCCGACGACCTCCCCGGCGAGATCGTGCTCAAGGGCCGGGGCGGCACGGACTTCCGCCCGGGCTTCGAGTGGCTCGACGGGCAGGGGATACAGCCAACGGTGTGCCTCTACTTCACGGATATGGAGTGCTCAAGCTACCCGGAGGCCGAGCCCTCGTTCGGCACGATCTGGGTCAATTGGGGCTCCGTCCCGTCGGAGTGGAATCGCGAACCCTGGGGCGAGCGCATCGACATCGACGGATGATCTGATCGCCGGATACCCAGAACCCGGGCCAAAATACAGGAAACGGTTGACACCAACTACGAAGCCTTCAGCAAACGGCTCCCTGAACTCCTCAAAACCAATCCTCGTCCTAGAGACGACGGTGTACCCGCCGGCCGTGAGGGATGCCTTCGGGGGCAATGTGGACTTCGAGTTCGGGGATGCGGCCAACGGCTTCGTGGAGCGCCAGAACCTCACCATCCGGACGCACATCAAGCGGTTCGTCCGCCGCACCAACGCCCACTCGAAGAAACTCGAGAACCACGTGGCGGCCGTCAACCTGCACTACCTCTGGTACAAGTGGGTCCGTATCCACGAGACGATCCGCTGCACGCCGGCGATGGAAGCCGGGCTCACCCGGGAACTCTACGACATGAAGTGGCTGGCACGGGTCATCGACCAGTACGACTAGCGCGCCCCGAACCGGGGTGCTAGACTCCCTCTACGAAGTTGAAAGCCCGCGATCCCTGCAAGGATCCCCGCGATCGCTTGTCGAGCGATACGTCGACCAGCGGCTCTTTCAGTAAAGTTCTCTGGCTAATATATGCGGGACCCGTGGTTCGTCACGATCGTGGGTGGCCTTTTTGTGCTGCTCATCGGAGGGGCCATTAAGTTGGGGAGCAAGGGCCTGTGGGAATGGTGGCGTCGGAGCACAAGAGGAGGCATAATCTACTCAGGTGATTCACGGTCAGAATTGAAAGACCTGCTACAGGTAATTCCGATTCTCTTGGGTCTCATATTGGTTGTTGCTCTCATGCCCACATGGCATGAGGCTCAGTTTTCCCCAGGCAGCAAGACGGATACTTTCTTCAGGCTGTTTAACGGCATACTTTTTCTCGCATTCGGCAGTGAGATCCTGGCGAGTCACATGATGTCCTTCTCCCATGGCCCAACCCTGCGCGCGCTCTCCGGAAAGAAAGAAGAAAAGAGCGCCCACCCATGGCTCAAGCACTCCGCGAAGACGTTGGGGCTGTTCCTCGGATTGGCAATGCTGGCAAGTGGAATCCAGTTACTGGGAGGCATGTCTTGATGTCGTATTGTCAACCCGTCAGTGTCTGGTGCACCTCGCGTTGAGATCCACGCTCTCCTTCAACTTCGTTTCGAGCATGTCGATCTTCTCGTAGAGGATGCGGATCAGAGCATCCTTCTCCTGATAGCCCTCACACTCGCAGGGCTTCTCGTGGGTACATCCGCACTCGGGCATGCGACACCTTCTTTCTGAGGAGGAGCCTACCAGTGCGCGCGCGTTCCCCCGATTTCAAAATCACACAGTACCGTTACGCCGAATCATCTTGAAATTGACCCCCGAGGTGTTATAGGGCCCGCGACAGGTGCCATTTGCCCTCGTATGGCAGATCTCCATGCGAGTGGCGTTCAACCCACAGATGAATCTCCGTTCGGGGTTCCAGCTGGCGAATTGCCTCAATGGCAGCGGGCGACGCCGAAACGAACCAGCCTTCTCCGAGGGACTCGAATTGCGGCCGCGCAATCCATACCCATCCATCTCTCCAGTAAGTTGACTCGACCATTAGGTTCCCTGAGCTATCGAGCCACCGAAACGGGATATTGTTCGACGGATGCCAGCCGAGGGTTCTCGCAATGTTGGAATTGATCGCCGCCCACCGATGAGCGGGCCCGACAAGATGATGATTCTCATGGTTCAGAACGACGAGTTGCTTGTCGTTTTGACCTTCACCATCCAGGTACGCCCGGTACGTGAGGGCGAATGCCGACATCAAAGCACTCGCTTCCCCCTCAAAGGGCAAATCCACAATCAGACCTCGATGCCGCACTTCGTACGGCCACGTCCGTTCCGGCCGCACGAACCGAGTTCGTTCACCGATGAACGACAGACCTCCAACAGAGTCCGGGTAGTGATTCCACTCATCGGCGTTTGCACCTCGGCGCCAGGCTTCCTCGTCAGGCGTGCTGAAACGCCATTCCATCGCCTGAAGTTCTGCCGGACGCTCGGCCGGTTCATATAGCTCAAGCTCAGGATCGTAGATTGGGTAGAAGCGGCGATACACGGCCTCCGCACCAGGTGGCACCTGCCCCGTAAGCGAGCGGCTGCCAAAGACGCGCATGGCTGCTTCTCGGCCGATGATCGCTTGCTTCGAAATCCAGAATCTGGTCAATAGCCGCGTCATCCAACCGTCCAGGCGCTTTTCGTTAGCCCACGGGTACTGCCCCTCGATATCCCAGTAAGCACGGCAAAATTCCGACCACAGTTCATCTGCATCCAGTCCAGCACGTAGTAGCGGTGCGATGAGTCCTTGATGAAGCCTCCAGCCAATCGCTGGATCATCGCCAAGCACCATCGCACTTTCGTGGCGAGTACTTGGAGCACGCCCCACTCGAATGACCGGTTTTGTCGCAGCCGTTGAGATGTCTTTCCAAACCCAACCTCGTCCGTCACAAATCCGTTTGGCAACGCTACGGACAGCGAGCGAGGTCGAATGGTTCAAACTTTCGACGAATTCCCTCAGTTCACCGATATCTGTTGACGCGCTGACCGAGCCAATGTGAAGTGCGGCCAAAGGGTGTTCAAGTTGAAGCGGATTCCACCAGGGTGGATCATTCGGGAGCCGGACTAACCCCTTTCCGTTGGCCGACACGTACTTGGCTAGCGCGCGTCTGGCAGCTACTCCAACATCGACGACCGGGCAGGCAAGCAGTTCGCATACGAATCGGCAGAGCGCTTGATCGACTGACCAAGAGGGTGCTGAGCCAATCAGTGATTTATACGGCTGTGTCGATGGGTTGGCTGCAAGTACCTGTTCCAGATAGTCGTTGACCGCATCCAGAACGGCGTCGCTAGGCCAATCGAGTTCCAGGACTTCCAATGTATCGCCAATATCGGAAAGCGAAAATAACGCCGAAATCTTTCCAGCGCTGAGATCCTTCGCAAACTGTTCCCGGGCGTGCTCAGTTCCTTCGACATGATCGATCTCCTTAAGCGCACGGAAGGCCATCGCCTTCTGAGCACCATCCAACCAGACATGCCATGATCCATTCCTAGCGCAGCTGATGGCCTGCTCGATCACTTCCCGCGCGGACTGCCGGTTGCCTGAGTGTAGGAGTACCTTAGCCTTTCGCACCAGAACGTCCACCTCCCGGTAGTCCGGTGGAGGAAACGTCGCGATCAGGTTGTTGAAATGTTGCTCGTCCTTGACGCTCGCCTCCCTAATCGCAGCCCACCAATCAAATCCGACATTGTCTCCGGGATTGGGGTTCCATGTTTCGGCGTGGTCCGGTTCGCTAAGACGCTCTGCAATCTGTCCGAGCGTTTCCACGTCACCATTGGCGAGCCTATAGAGGGTAGTGTTTCGCGATGAATCGTCGTCTCCTGGTTGCAAACCTAGCGTGAGTTTGATCGTCTCAATCCCTAGACTCCGAATAGCCTCCTCAAGAGCCCGAGCGACAGTTACGCGGAGAGACGGGAGAGCGTTGGTGCGCACATAGGACATCAACCGCTCAGCAGCGTCCCGCTTCTGGTCACGCGGATACGCCATCAAGACCGCCGTAGCGGCCCGGGAGGTGTCGCTCGGCGCGATCAACGAGTGAAGCTCACCGTACATTGCACTCAAGAGATCTGGATCCGCGCGAGCCTCGCTGCCGCCGACGAGCAGCTCCTCGACCACACCCGACACGTTTAGTACACGGCGATCTATATACTCCACAGCCAGCTGCCACGCCCTCGCAGGGCTCAGTCGAAGGAGCAACCGAAGTACCGTCGCCGCTCCATCCGATCCGCCCTGTCCCCCCGAAACTTCGACGGCGCGCGCGAATCTGTCGAGAATCTCCAGTCGATCCGAGTCCGTCTCAGTGATCGATCGAGCCAGCCACTCGGCCAAATGTGCCATGTGGTAGTCTTTGTGGCTCCCGGCCCCGGCCGACACTTCGCTAGCCTTCCTGGTCCAGTTCTCCGACCCTGTCTGGTCGCCGACACGGTGAAGAAACGCGGCGATCTCCAGGCATGACTCTTGACGCTGACTGGGATCATCGTCAGTGGCGCCACCTGTTGAGGAAAGCCCTAGTGTGACGACTTGGTCCCGGGGCATTGTACCCTCCTCGTGGAAGAGTAGCGCAAAGTGCCTCCGATGATACGGTGTGAATTGCGGCGCGCTTGGGCCGGTGGTCACGTCCATTACTGCATCACGCAAGGCGTTGAGCCCGGCTGAGCCCATTGCTTTCGCAAGCTTCGAAATCTGCCCATAGATCGCATTCCGTGAAGCGTGCAGAATGAGATCATGGCCTTGACTCATTTCGGCAAAATACACGGGCCGATTATGGAATAGCAGCAAAGATCGAAACAGCGCATGGCGGTCACTTGGGACTTCGCCTTTCTCTACACCGGCAAGTAGAGAACCAAGTTGTCTAGCCGCCTGCTCCACCCTGGCATGGGCCTCCTCACTCTCGTCCGTAGCCCTAGGGACTGTCCCCTCAGGGAGGCCAAGGAGTTCTTGCAGCCATCGCAACCAGATCGTGTAAGTTACATCCGAGAAGCCCCAATTGTGTTCTCCCTGTGCCTCGAAGCGGATGTGTGGCAGGCGTCTGATGACTTGGGCTGCCCCTGACGGATCGCCGCGTTGGTTCAGGAACCACGCGTAAGCGAGCCTCGTATCGTCGTTCTTCTCGGACAACTCATAGGCCGCGCGAAGGGACTCCATGTCTACTTCCGACGGGATCCATTCAGCTAGTCGAAACAGCGCGTCGAAGCTCCAGGTTTTTGACCCTAAAGCATGTATGGCTTCGACGAAGGCCCAACAGTCCTTCGGACTGCAGCTAGCGCGAAGCGTGGTGTTTAACGCTCGAAATAAGAGGCTTGCTGTCATCACCACCGGGTTCGTTTGGTGAGGCTCATGACGTGAAGTGAAAACAAGATTCTGGATCTCTTGGATCACGACGTTGGACTGCTCGAACAGCGGCGCTATGCCGCTCCATGCCGTGACACGTTCAAGTTGGTCGCCGTAGTTGCCCACCTCTATTGGTTGACCTGCATGGATCAGTGAAATCGGCTTCGCCTGGAGATACAGGGTGCGAGCCGCAGCCATCAGATCTGAACGACCGCGCTGGTGTGCATACCACCACAGAGTACCAGCAAATGTCAGGGCGATGTTGCTCTCGACCAACAATCGACCTTCGGAACGAATCTGTGACAGCGCCAGCAAGGGCTTGTCGAGGTCCAACATGGCATCGGCAAGCGTGGCTGCATCAAGGCGGGAGGTTCTACTGTCAAGCTCATGGCTCAAGAGCAGCAGCCGAAGAGTGTGCCCCGAGCTGCCGTTGGCGGAAGCTGCGTCGTAGCCGGCCAGTAAGACCGGGTGGACATGGGCATACGGCAAAAAGCCGTGCACTGCTGACCGCAGCCAATCGGAGCAAAGCTGCACGAGCACATCGGCGTGCCTTTCAGCACGCATAAGGTGAACAACCCGAGCACGCCCGACGGGGTCGATGCAAGGACGTCCTTCTGATCGGTCCGCAAGAATTGAATGGAACTTCCGTTCATCCGCAACCGTGTCCCTCCCGGGTAGTGGGGAACGCGTCGCTGACCTGAGAAACGCGATCAGGCTATTGTGAATGAATGTCATCACCCCGTCGTCAACCCGAACGAATGGCGCGAGCACTCCCTGGTAGAGATCCTCAATCGCTTCCCGCTCGAGCCAGTCAGCAAGCCACGTCGTGCTGAGCGTAGGGACTGCTCTACACAGTAGTCCGAGGAGCCTTCTCGTCTTGCTGTCTTGAAGAGGTACTGACAATCGCTCCAGATAGTACTCGTCGATGCGGCCGTCGTAGTTGCCTGCCCGTTCAACCGCTGTAGCCACGCTAACGTCTTCTCCTCCTTCCAGCCACGACAGCAGGTACGTCAGTATCAGCGGGTTTCCAAGCGACGCGTGGTAAAGGATATCTCGCTCTTCCCCTGTCGTTGTTTTCGTTAGTTTTGAGACAAGGGTGTGAACCTCCTCTCGGCTCAAACCGGATACCTCAACCCGCCTACTTTCTTCCGCCACTTGTGCTGCGACCGTTGCGGGAATCGCGGTTGGAAGAAGTGCTTGCGGCTGGGTGCTCAAAATGATCAGAAATCCTTCAGGGACCTCACTCGGGGGCGGCAGTTCGTTCAGCACTGACGTCTGCAGGTCGACTTCGCGGACTACATGGTCCAAGCCATCAATCAGTAGGATGGTTTTGTAGCCGTGCAGGACATAGCGTTGATTCGCACTTGACATATGGTGCCGCAGCGCCTCTCGGCCTTGGGCGATGTCGGCAACGCCGAGGCTGTGACGTCGGGAATCAAAACCGTCAAGACGCGCAACTACGTCTTGGAAGAACGTCAGCGCCTCAGCGCGATCCCGATTACCGTCCGTGCTGGGGAGAAACGCATAGTACGGAACGAAGTACGGATATGCGGACTCGGCGAGAACATCCTGGACGAGGGTCGACTTTCCAACGCCAGCCGGGCCCAGAATCGCAAGGTACCCTCCCGGGAATCCTTCAACCAACGCCTTCAAGCGATCTGCCGCTGCGTGGTTCTTCTCGTACGGTATATCCGGCTCTGGGAAGCGCTGAATTAAACCGGACCGTCTCGATCGCAACCCGATCGCCGTAAGCAGGTAATCCCGGTCGATGAGTTCGCGGTTAGGATTGTCGGTGAGCCAAGTGGCAATAGCCTTGTGTAGGCTGTCGAATTGCTTACGATAGTGCCTCCAGTCTATAGTGTCCGGCCCGCCCCCCGGAGGCTCAGACTGACCAAAAACCAGTTCGCAATGGGCCACAAAATCCGACAGCCCAGCGCCCGCTAACCCCACGTGATCGGAGATTTGCCGCCATGCTTCGCTCACATGGGGAGAATCAGCCGCATCAGGACCTGATGCCCAGTGTTCCGTAACAAATTCCGCGAGACTAATGGACGGAACTAGTTGTGCATTGTGTTTTTCACGGGACGCCGGTCGGTTGGTATGAAGTCGCACAGTAACCGTGCGCCCTTTCCAATCGCTTCGGAGGCTGTTCCATCCGTTAGCGAGATCCCGAAGGAGTCCTGATGTACCCACGAGCTCGCCCCATGTAAAGTCAGCCGCACCAGCGGACCATTTGATTGAACTACCCTCAACCGATTCTTTCGAAACGAGAACGAAGTCATCGACCTTGCCAGCTTTGAGGTCCGCTAGACGGACACCCTCGAACGTCCTTGTGCCATCACGTATATCTCTTCGCAGTAACTTGAGGATCCGCTCTGTACCGACCTTGTCCTGATATCCGTAACCCCACCGAGCCCACCGTTCCCCCATGGCGGGCGGGACCGGTTCCCGTGATTGCAACGGTGGCTCACTCATGATTCCGGCCCGTCCTTAGCCACCGGTCGACAAGACTCTCGACCAAACCGCTCTGCATTGGCTTACTTCAAGCGATGTGTTCTTTCTGCGCCGTTGTCGGTCACCGCTGCTGTTTTTCTGGAATTCCCATGCCAAGCAAAACCCACCGAGTAGTTTGTTTCGGCAGTGATTCCTTCCTTCCCTTGAACCCCCTAAGATCACCAAACGGCCGGAAGTCTGCCTTCGTCGCCACGAACTCGTTGAATTCTGTAGCAAAATCGATGAGGTTCACTAGCCCTTCGCGAGCCTCAGCTTGTTGCCATTCCATTCCGTGTGAAATCTTGTCTCTGATTGTTTCAGCTTTCTCAAGTTTGTCGACGAGTTGTCTAGGTACCGGCTTCCCAAAGACCACCTTGAATAGTTCCTTGAATCTACCACGAGACAGGTGGTCTTCATTGATGAGTTTGCGAGTGAGTGTTGACTCGCACCAATGCAGCTTCACAACTCCGCAGTAGATCGTCGACCGCTTGGCTCGCTCCAATTGGGAGAAGGCATAACTGATTGGGACTTCCCAACTGTATTTCTCAACGAGTTCAACGAGACTGGGGAAATAGTTCCTAACCTGCTCGGGAGCTGCCTCGTAGTGCTGGATCACTTGAATGTAGTTCTGTGCCATTGACCTGTCTCCCATTTTGTACACCTGCAAGGTCCCGGTTTTGGTTAGTGGTCCTCCCGGGACCGGGTTGCAAACTCCATGGGTTCCGTGGCGGTCTCGGTCTATCGCTTCGTGCAGGAGGCCGAACAACGAGGACCGTGACGACGCCGGCCTGAGAACGAAGCGCCCTCCCCAACACACTTCAACGACAATGACGCCTTCGAAGAGGGCGCATTCTCGTCGAGGACGCGTGCACCGTGGTCTAGGTGCCGGTTGCCCACGTCGTTTTAGGTCGACTTTAGACCACTGTCTTATGATTCGTGAAGGGCAGGTCCCATCTCAACGTTTCATAGGAGATGCTTTTCAGCGTCGGTGACCGTATGGAGCAAAATGCACCATCTCGACCGGCCGCCGAGAACTTTACCACCACATGAAGCAGTTTGGGGTGCTTTGTTTGTACCGGAACCGGTACTCTTTCGATGGATCGTATTTCCCCGGCCGTCGAAGCTGTTTCGAGACGGTCAGCCTCGGAACATCATGTAGAGCGAACGGCTCGTCTCTCACTTGGCCGGAACCGTTGTGCCTGCCCGCACGGCCCTTCACACGATTCCCCGCTGTTGCGCCCAAGGCCGTCAAGCGACCGCTCCCAGGCCGTTCTTTGCAACCAGCGTCAACAGCTTCAACGACGCCCCGCCAGGCCGCTTCTCTCCCCGCTCCCACTGGCTTACCAAACCCGTGGTCACGTTGAGGTGCCGGGCGAAGACGGCCTGACTCGCCTTCTCACGAAGTCGAAGCTCCCGGATCTCTTCCGCTGTCATCTCCTCGACAGGCGTGAGACACATCTCGTCGAAAGCCTTCATCGTCCGCTTCTCCATCACTCCGGCGTCCGTCAAACCGAGCGCAGTCTCATGCACGGCCGCAAGGGCCTCGCTCTTGTACTGCTTAGCCATCGTAGTTCACCTCGACGATCGTTCCGTTCGCCAGCGCGGCCTGAAGGTCCGGCTCTTCCAGCTTGAGCATTTCGTCCGCCAGCGTTCGGAAAGCCTCCAGTTCGTCCCGCCGGAGATTCTCCCGATCGCTCTTGGCGAACCCGTAAACAAAGAACGCGAGTTCGCCCCTCCGAAACAGCACGATCGAGCGGAACCCCCCGGACCTTCCTCCACCCCTCCGCGCAATACGCTGCTTGATCACGCCTCCGCCGAGATCGGCATCGATCAGGCCCTTCCCGGCCCGGCGAACCGCATCGCGCAACGCTCCATCTTCCATCCCCTCACGGTCCGCGAAGCGGGCGAACGCTTTGGTCTTGAACGTCCGCAATCTAGACCTCGCGAACGCCTTTCGTCATCGTGGTACCCATAACACCATGTGCGACGGTCTGCAATCAGCACGGCGCCGCCGGGAGCCGGAGTCGAGCCGGGGAAGGGGCGAAGCACGGCGAAGGGGCGGGAGCCCGGGGAAGGGCGTCCATGCCGTCCTCGCCGGTAAAGCGGAGGCCACAAACATGACGGAAATGGTCACAATTCAGGACGGAGGCCCGGACCGCCCCGTGCGCCGGACCACCTGGCCCGCCCGCGCCCTGGTGCTCGGCGGGCTCGCCCTTGCCGCTGTCTACAACGCAGCGGCGCTCGTTCTCGGCGCGGGCGCAGAGCACGTCGGCCCGCTCTGGATGGCGGCGATTGCCTGGACCGTGGCCGCAGGCCTCGCGGGCGCCCTGTGGCGGGGGTTCTGTCACTCCGACTGGTCCGCCTTCTCAGGTTACGAGCTGCCGGAAGACGACGGCAACACGGAGGAATGGGCGATGCGGACAGGCCGCTACGCCTGGCTTCGCGACATGGAGGAAGAGTCGCTCCACGACCACGATCACCTTCGCTGATCCCTTTGACGGCGACTGTCCCCCCGGTGGCGGTCGGTCGCTTCGGCCTCCACAACGGGCTGTCCGGCCGCCGGAAGGTGGCGGCTGGCCGTGGCCGGGCGAGTCCGGGGAGCCCGAGGAAGGGTCCCCCAACGCCACCCCCCACGGAGGTCGCCGCCATGTCCCACACCAACATTACGGAGAAACACCGCCGCGCGTTCGAGGCCCTCACCAGCGGCCGGTTCGACAACTTCTGCCTCGTCTCCTGCTTCGTCGACGGCGAGGCAACCGCGGCCATCGCCACGGTCAACGCCGCTCCCCCGGCTGAAGACGGCGGCGACCCGGAATATCTCATCAGCCCCCTCTTCGTCTGCCCGACCCCAGCAATGACGCTGACGGACCACGAAGGGAGACGGGCATGAGCGGGCGCCCGCCGAGCGGCCCCAGACCCGCCTACCTTGACATTCCGTCCGAGTGCCGCGACATGATCCGCCGGGGCGCACTCGTTGCTGTCAATTCGTCAGGGGGCAAGGATAGCCAATCCATGACCATCCTGCTCGCCCGGACCGTGCCCCGCGACCAGCTCGTGGTGGTCCATGCTCCGCTCGGAGAGGTCGAGTGGCCAGGCACGGTCGAGCACATCGAGAACACCATGCCCGCGGGCGTTCCGCTGATACTCGCGCGCGTAGCGTCCGGCAAGTCGCTTCTGGAACGCATCGAGGAAAGGGGCAGGTTTCCTGGAGCACAACTCCGGTATTGCACCAGCGAACATAAAACTGGACCTATCGAACGAGAGCTTCGCCGCTACCTGAAGGCCCACCCGCGATTCGCCGGGCGCATCGTCAGCGCTATCGGAATCCGACGCGACGAGAGCAATGCGCGGTCCAAACGCATCCCCTGGGCGCGCAGCGACCGCAACTCCCGCGCCGGTAGGGAATGGTTTGACTGGCTGCCGATCTTTGATCTGACCACCGACGACGTGTTCCGGGTCATCCGCGACGCCGGCCAGTCGCCGCACTGGGTGTATGCACGGGGGTTGTCCAGGTGCTCTTGCTCCTTTTGCATTTTCTCATCCAGTTCCGCCATGCGCCGCGCCGCCGAGCTTCGCCCCGGGCTCTACCGCCGCTACGCGGCGCTCGAGAAACGCATCGGCCACACGCTGTCGCCGTCCGGCGTCGCGCTTCCGGATCTCACCGGCATTCCGGCCGATCCCGCCGCTGGTACGCTCAGCCTCTCCGACCGGCTCCTTGCCGAAGAGAGCGCCGGGCCATGAGTCAGGATCATTCACGGTCCGCGCCGCCACCCCGTCTGCTACGGACAACGCCCGGAGGCGGAGTCTGGCTCAGGGTCCGGCGGCGGAACACGGCTGGAGAGAGCCCCGTCCATCATCCCATGCAAGGAGGACACATGAACCATACCGCTCCCATCCACGATTCGGCGATCCGCCCGATCGCCCTCGACCGGCTGTCCGTCGCGCCCGAGAACGTGCGCAAGACACCG
>MKWU01005596.1_pt1 | contig 13520 bp, 13 predicted proteins | sample 809101 | NCBI WGS metagenome assembly MKWU01 (sample SAMN05860141, study PRJNA318959) | sponge metagenome | host: Aplysina aerophoba | place: Slovenia: Piran, Adriatic Sea, Gulf of Piran | collected 2013-05-07 | reverse complement strand
GCTCCCGGGCAATCCGATCGCCGGGGCCGAGCTCATCGCGGCCGTCGCAGCGCGATCGCCGCGCGCCGAAAGCGGCGGGCCGTCGCGCCCGGCGAGCGCCCTTGTGCGGAGTCCGCGCACTGCTACTCTGGCTTTCCCGGGAAGGCGGCTGGCGGTGGCTCTGTTCCAGACCGTGGCCCTCACCAAGCGCTACTCGTCCGTCACCGCCCTCGACGGCCTCACGATCGAGGTCGAGCCGGGCATCATCGGCCTGGTCGGACCGAACGGCGCCGGCAAGAGCACGCTCATCAAGATCCTCCTGGGACTGGTCGACGCGACGTCGGGCAGCGCGGAGGTGCTCGGCTTCGACGCGTTGCGCGCCGGGCTGCGCGTGCGGGAGCGCGTCGGCTACATGCCGGAGCACGATTGCCTGCCCCCGGACCAGTCGGCGACGAACTTCGTCATCCACATGGCCCGCATGAGCGGTCTTCCGCCGTCGGCCGCCCGCGAGCGCGCCGCCGAGGTGCTGCGCCACGTCGGCCTGTTCGAGGAGCGCTACCGCCACATCAGCGGCTACTCGACGGGGATGAAGCAGCGCGTCAAGCTGGCGCAGGCGCTCGCCCACGGCCCCACGCTGCTCTTCCTCGACGAGCCGACAAACGGCCTCGACCCTCAGGGGCGCGACGAGATGCTCGACCTCGTCAGGCGCACGGGTCACGAGTTCGGGATCTCGATCCTCATGTCCTCGCACCTGCTGGGCGAGATCGAGCGGGTTTGCGACGGCCTGATCGTGATCGACGAAGGCAAGGTGATGCGCACCGGCCGCATCGCCGAGCTCACCGACGAGACCGCCGTACTCGGCGTGGAGGTCGAGCGCGGAGCCGACAGCCTCGCGGCGATGCTGGGTGAGCGCGGGCTCGGGGTGAGCGTCCTGGGGCGCACCATCGAGGTCGATGTGGCCGGCGGTGCCGACGGCGTACACGAGGTGATCCTCGACGCCGTCGTCGCCCTCGAGCTGCCGCTCGTGCGCCTCGAGCGGCGGCGGCGCACGCTGGAAGAGCTGTTCCGGCCGGAGCCCGGCTCGGCGGCGGGAGCGTCCGGTGACCGCTCCTGAACCCGCGCCGGCCGGCGCGATCTACGACCTCGGATACCAGGGCTACGAGGGCTCCCGGCTCGGCCGCGCGTATGCGCTCTGGTCGCTCTACCTGCTCAGCGTGCGCAACTCATTCGGAATCGGACGCGGGGCGCTCCCCAAGGTGCTCGCCTTCACCCTCGTGCTCATGGCACACGCGCTCGCCATCATCCAGCTCATCCTGGGGGCCGTGCTGCCGGTCGACGAGTTCGAGCTGGTCCGGCCACACGAGTACTACCAGCTCATCCACTTCATCCTGGTGCTCTTCGTCGCCGCCATCGCCTCCGACCTGGTCGGCAACGATCGCCGCGCCCGCACCCTCGCGCTCTACTTCTCGCGCCCGATCGAACGCGACGACTACGCGCTCGCCAAGATCGCGGCGCTCTCCAGCACTCTGGTCGCGCTCACGATCGTTCCGCAGCTGCTGCTGTTCGCCGGCAACGCGCTCGGCGCGGCCGACGGACTCGACTGGATCCGCGACAACGCCGGCGACCTGCCGCGGATCCTCGGGAGCGGACTGATCCTCTGCTTCACCTTCGGGGCGATCGGCATCCTGGTGGCCTCGTACGCCGAACGCCGTGCCTTCGCCCTGATCAGCGTGGTCGCGATCTTCTTCATCTCCTTCACCGTCGTGGGAATCGTCATCTCCGAGTTCGGAAACAGCGACACCCGCTACGCGCTGTTCGTGAGCCCGCTGCACGTGGTCGAGGCCTCGACGCTCTATCTCTTCAACGCGCTCCCCGCAGTGGGGGAGGGGGCGAGGGACGCCGAGCCGAGCCTCCAGGTCGCCTGGGCCGACTTCCCCGGCTGGATCTGGCCTCTCGCCTCCCTGACGTGGGCCGCGCTCGCCTCGGCGATCGTCGTGCGCCGCTTCCGGGGGTCGATCTAATGACGGCGGAGTCGGCTGCGATCGAGGTGCGCAGCGTCTCGCGCTGGTACGGCGACGTCGTCGCCGTCAACGACATCTCGTTCACCGTCGGGCCCGGCATCACCGGACTGCTCGGCCCCAATGGAGCGGGCAAGAGCACGCTGCTGCACATGATCTCCGGCTTCCTGCGCCCCTCGGCGGGAGCCGTCGAGGTCCACGGCGAGGCCCCGTGGCACAACCCGGATCTCTACCGGCGCGTTGGCCTGGTACCGGAGCGGGAGGCGATCTATCCCTTCCTCGGCGCGCGTGAGCTCGCACTCGCGAGCGCGCGACTGCACGGTCTCCCCGACCCCCCGGAGGCCGCTCGCCGCGCGGTGGCCCTCGTCGAGCTGGAGGATGCGCAGGACCGGCCCATGGGAGGCTACTCGAAGGGGATGCGGCAGCGGGCGAAGATAGCCGCCGCCCTGGTCCACGACCCGGAGATCCTGATCCTCGACGAGCCCTTCAACGGCACCGATCCGCGACAGCGACTCCAGCTGATGGAGATGCTCAGGCGACGTGCCGCCGCGGGTCACACCATCCTCTTTTCCTCGCACATCCTCGAGGAGGTGGAGCGCCTGGCCGAGAACGTGCTCGTGGTCGTCAACGGGCGCCTCGCCGCCTCCGGGCATTTCCACGAGATCCGGCGGTTGATGACCGACCGCCCGCACGCCTTCGAGCTGCGATCGAGCGACAACCGCGCGCTGGCGGCGGCGCTCGTGGGCCTCCCCCACGTCTCGGCCGTCGAGCTCCGCGACGGTCGGCTCGACGTGCGCACGACGGACTTCGGGGCCTTCACCGCGCAGATCGCCCACACCGCACGCGCCTGCTCCGTCACCCTCCACGAACTGCGCCCGGCGGACGAGTCGCTGGAAAGCGTCTTCTCCTACCTGGTGCAATCGTGACGAGCACGCTGTTCTCGCTCACCGCGCGCCAGCTGCTGGGGCGGCGACGGGCGGTTCTGATAGCGCTGCTGTCCCTGCTCCCGGTCGGGATCGCGCTGCTCTACCGGCTGGCGGGCGAGGGCGGGGAGGAGACGGAGTTCGCCGCCGGCATGATCGGCGGCCTCGTCGTGACGCTCCTCCTGCCCATCGGCGCGCTCGTCTTCGGCACCTCCGCGCTCGGCTCCGAGATCGAGGGCGGGACCCTCGTCTACCTGCCTGGCCCGCCGGGCGCGCGCTGGCGCCGCGGCGTCGGGGCGCGGGGCGCCCCGCCGGCCCATCGGCGCGCTCGTCTTCGGCACCTCCGCGCTCGGCTCCGAGATCGAGGACGGGACCATCGTCTACCTGCTGGCTCAGCCGGTCGCGCGCTGGCGCATCGTCGTCGTGAAGGCGGCCGCCGCCTCACTCGCAACGATCGCGCTCACCGTGCCCGCGGTGCTGTTCACCGCGGTGATCATCCTCGACGGTCTCGACTCCGACTCCCTCTGGTGGGCCTCCACGGTCGCCGCGATCGCCGGCAGCGTTGTCTACAGCACGCTCTTCGTGGGCCTGAGCACCATCACCGGACGCGCGCTCGTCATCGGCCTTGGCTACGTCTTCCTGTGGGAGGCGCTCATCACCAACCTCTTCGAGGGCACGCGCTGGATCAGCGTCCGCCAGTACGTCTTCGCCATCGCCGACGCGCTCAGCACGGCGGAACCCGTCGTGTCCACCCTCAGCGGCGCGCAGGCGCTTGGCGCGTCGGCTGTCGTCGTCGCGGCCTCGCTCGCCGTCGGCTCGTACTTCCTCCGGCGCTTCGAGCTCGGCGAGCAGTCGTAGGACGAACGGCTGCGGGGCCGGCCGCTCGGAACGACCGCGGCTCAGGCACCGACGGTGGCGGTCCGGGGATGTGAAGCCATCCCCGGACCCCCCCGCCGGCCCGGATCACGGGCTGTAGCCCGAGGACGGCGCCAGCTCCGCCGCGGAGCGCATCAGCCGGTCGAGCAGGAAGCCGAAGTCACGGTACGCCTCCGCCGAACCGAGTCGATCCTCCAGGAGGCCGAACTCGGCAACGAGCGCCGCGAGGTCGGCGTGGATGCCGCTCGCGTCGACGCCAGCGTTTGGCACCTGAGGCGACAGAGCACCGTAGCGATCCGCCGCCAGCCCCACGATCGCGCCGAGCCGGAGGAAGCGGTCGCCCGCGTCAAACGGGACGTCCGCGCGCCCGGAGATCCCGGATCGCTGGGCGAGCGTCTGCCCCGCGCGCGGATCGACCCACCGCACCTCGACCTCGCCCAGGGCGGCCTGACCCTCGGGGGCCACGTCGCGGAGGACGAGCTCGTAGAAGACCGTCGTCGCGCTGCCCGACGGCAGCTCGGCGAACTCCCTGCGGTTCTGCTCGAAGGTGTGGTCGGGCGTGATTCGGTTCTCGTAACCGACGATGCGCCACTGCTGCACACGGGCAGGGTCCCACGTCACCTGGGCGCGCGCCTGGTCCGCGAACGGCGTGGAGAGCGCGAGCCAGTTCTCCCGGCTGAAGGTCGCGCGAGCCTGCGCGGCCTCGTCGAGATAGCGGTACCAGCCGTTCCCGTGCTGCGCCAACTGCTCGAGCAGGTAGTCGTTGTAGTTCGCGATCCCGACGCCGATGGTAATCAGGCGCAGCGGGTTGCCGTAATCGAGCTCGGGAGAGGCCTCGAGAATGGCGAAGGGGTTCGTCGCATCGACGTTCGCGACTCCGTCGGACATCAGGATGATGTAGTGGAAGGCCGCCGGCCGCGCGCGCCGCGCCGCGTCGGCGAGCCGAACGCCGAGATCGAGTCCCGCCTGCACGTTCGTGCTGCCGTGAGGTGCGAGGCGCGCGATGGAGCGTTCGACACGGTCGCTGCCGGGCCGCGTGTGCTCGACGGTGAAGTCGTGGATGACCTCGTCCGTGAAGTGCACCACGGCGATGCGGTCGCGGTCGGTCAAGCTTCGCCGGATCGCCTCGGCCGCCTCTCGGGCAACGGCGACCCGGTTCCCCTCCTGCATCGAGCCCGATGCGTCCAGCACCAGCGTCACGTTCACGGGCGTGTCGTCTGCGACGCGTGGTGCCTGGAGGACGACGCGCGCGAGATGCCGGCCGCCCCCCAGGGGATGCTCCACCACGTCGCTGGTGATCGCGAAGCTGCGGCCGTCGCGCGGCAGGTCGTAGCCGTAGGCGAAGGCGTTGATCCACTCCTCGGCCCGCACCGAGTCCGGATCGACCGCGTGGCCGGCCCGCGCCCACTCGAGCGCGAGAAAGTAGGATGCGCGATCCGTGTCGAGGCTGAAGGTCGAGATGGCATCCGTCGAGGAATCGACGAGCGTCGTGCGCCCATAGTCCCGGAACGTCGTCTCCGAGGGCCCCGGCGGCCGCCGCGGCGCCTCGGCTACCGCACCCGCCGCGGGGGGTGGCCCCGGGGGCGGGGGCGGCGGCCGCGGGCGGGGGGGCCCGGGGGGGGCCCGCCGCCGCGAGCCCCGTCCCCCGTGCCGTCGCACGATCGTCGTCGTCGCCGCCACAGGCGGCGAGCGCGAGCGCGAGGATCACGCCCGCCGCGAGCATCGCAGGTATCCGCTTTCCTGGTCGCATGCCACCCCCCCATCGGTTGCGTCCTCGAAGAGACGAACGTCAGGTCTGCGCCGGAGGAGAGGGGGGAACGCCGACCCCTCCCACCCCGGCCGCGCCGGCAGCGGCCGCGCCAGTACCCTCGTGCCCTCAATACGGGCGTGACCGCGAGATCGTTCCCCGGACTCTGATGCGAAGGCGGGGCTGACGGCGCGCCGTGGTCCTGGTCGGCCGGGGTGGAGGGGCAGGACGAGGCGCGGCGGTCCGCGGCGTCTCGCGAGCGGTACTGCCGGTCGCTCGCGGCAGCGAGCGGCGCCCCCGGATCGACGGTCACGGACGCTCCCGCTCGCGTCCCGAACAGGCGAGAGCGCCGGCAGCACGAGGGAGGGGGCGCCGGGGGCGCGCGCTACGAGGGGAGCGGCGCGCTACGAGGGATGTGTCGCTCGCCGGGGCCTCAGGCGCGCCTCGCGACCATCACGGCGTCCGCGCGATCGACCGCGCGTTTCCCGGAACGGGCGGGCACACGTCTGGCCCCGAGGGCAGGCGCCGACCTGCCGCGGCCAGCGATCGGCACGGGATACGTTGGCTCCCCGACGAGGACTCGAACCTCGAACCTAGCGGTTAACAGCCGCCCGCTCTACCGATTGAGCTATCGGGGAGCGCCCGTGGCTAGTCTGCGGGAGAGCCGCCTGCGGGGCAATCCCCGCCCCCACCCCGGACGGGGGGCGCGTCCACCGGCTCGAACGCATAGCCCGCCCCGTCGCGGCGGATGCGACCGAGGGTGAGGATCGGAAAATGCGGCCCCGTGAGCAGGGCGTTCGTCTCGATGGCGAGCTCGCAGATGCGGCGCCGCGCCTGCCGCGCCAGCTCGCGGTCCTCGTCGTAGATGGAGTGCCAGTCGAGATGCGCGATGTGCGCGGGGTGGTGCATCGCGTCCCCGACGAGGATCAGCGACTCCCCGTCCGACTGCACCAGCTGCACGCAGTGCCCCGGCGTGTGGCCGGGCGTCTCGATCATCGTGACCGAGGGCGTGACGCGGGCATCGCCGTCGAAGGGGCGCACGAGCCCGGCCTCCATCAGCGGCCGCACGTGGGCGTCGGCGAAGCGCACGTCGCGCTCGGGAGCACGCGGGTCCGGCGTCATCCAGAAATCGAGCTCCGCCTGATGGACGTACACCTCGGCGGACGGGAACGACACCGCCCCTTCCTCGGTCACGTCCCATCCGCAATGGTCGAGATGGAGGTGAGAGTGGAGCAGCACGTCGACCCCCTCGGGCGCGACGCCGGCATCCCGGAGGCGCAGCGGCAACTCGGCGCAGGACTGGACGCCCGCCTCCGGCTTCCGCGCTCCCATCCCTGTATCGATCAGCGTGGTGCGCCCGCCGCCACGCACGAGGAAACCGGAATAGCCGTACGGCACGGGGTCCTGCGGCCGCGAAATCCCGAGCTCTGCCGTCCATGCCGCCTCGTCGACGCCGTCGAAGAAGATGCGCAGGTCGCGCTCGAACGCTGCATCCGAGAGCTGCGTCACCTCGAGCTTCCCGACACCGAAGCTTCCGATCACCCGGTGCACGACCACCCCCGCCCGCGATGCCCGCCCGCGATACCCCCGCCACGCCGCCGCCCACGCGGGTCCGACGGCCGCGCGAGAGATGGTAGGGGCCGTCGGCGGCCTCGTCGACGCCAGGCAGAGGCGCGCCGGCCACGACTTGCGTCCCGATCCGGGGAGCGTCGAGGATTGCCGGGCTGAGCCGGCCGCAGAGGGCGGCGGATCCTCGCCTGCCCGTGCGTGCGGTCGCGCGATCGGCGGGAGATGCGGAACGCATGGCCGCGGACGGTGGGACACCCGCACCGGGCGGAGTCGAGATGGGCGGTGCCGAGCGGCTGCGCCGGGCCTTCGCGACCGGCGAACTGCTGCGCCCCGCCGACGATGTTCCGAATCTCGTCGACCTCGGACGGGCGGTCGCCTCCGCCTGCGGCGCACCGGTGGCGCTGCGAACGCGCGGCGCGGAGCTGCTGCGCGACCTGATCGGCGAGCCGCGCCACCTCGTGCTGCTGCTGGTCGACGGGCTCGGCCTGAACCTGCTCGAGCAGCGCGCGTCGACATCGACCCTCCGGCGACTGCTGGCGATGGAGCTGCGCAGCGTCTTTCCGTCGTCGACCGCGAGTGCGCTCACCTCGCTCGCGACGGGAGAGTGGCCCGCTCAGCACGCCGTCGTCGGGTGGTGGACGCACATGCCGAGCCTCGACGCCGCCGCGGTCATCCTCCAGTTCCAGCGCCGCTCCGACGGGCGCCGACTCCACGAACTGGGCGTGACCCCCGAACAGGCATTCCCGGCAGAGCCCCTGATCGCGCGCGCCGACCGGGACACGCTCTCCATCCTCCCGCGCGAGCTGGTCGACTCGCCCTACTCGCTATACGCGAGCGGCGGCAGCCCGCGGCGCGGCTATGCGTCGTTGCACGACGCGGCGGATGTGGTGCTGCAGCGGATTCGCGGTGCCCGCCGGCCGACATTCACCTATCTCTACACGCCACGCGTCGACTCGATCGCGCACGAGATGGGCACGCGGCATCCCGAGCTGGGATCGGCGGTGTCGCAGGTCGAGGGCGTCATTGAGCGCCTGGCGGTCGGCCTCGGGCCCGACTCCCGCCTCCTCGTGACGGCCGACCACGGTCACCTCGACGCGCCCGTCGGCCATCGGCACCCGCTGCGCCCGGGGAGCATTCTCGACGCGCTGCAGCGGGTCTCGCCCTCCGGTGACCCGCGCTCGGTCTATTTTCATCTCCGTCCGGGCGCCGAGCGCCGCTTCCATGACAGCTTCACGAGGCGCTTTGGGAACGAGTTCGCGCTGCTCGCCGCCGACGAGCTGGAGGAGATGGAGCTCCTCGGTCCCGGCCCGCTCGGGGACGAGACGCGGAGGCGTGTCGGCGATGCGGTCGCCATCTCGCTGGGCGCCTCGATCCTGGGCGTACCCGGCGTGACGGGCGGGAAGGCGTGGCTCTCGCTCGCCTCGCACCACTCCGGGCTCACGCCGGCTGAGATGCGCATCCCGCTACTGGTCGCATAGGCCGGGGGACCGCGCAGCGAGAGCGCCACGGCGAGTGCGCCGCCGTCGGCGAGCGGCAACCGGAGGGGCTACGCTATCGGTGAGGCGGAACGCATGCCGGGTGGTGTAACGGTAGCACGGGGGACTTTGGATCCCTGAGTCGAGGTTCGAATCCTCGCCCGGCAACCACGCTGGACTCCACGGGGTCGCAGGACACTGCAGGAGGATGCGCCTCCCCGGTGGTCGACGAGGGCATCACCGACGTCTTCGGCATCCACTCGCGACACGGCGGGAACCGGGCGGCGTTCGACCGCTCGTTGACCTCCCCGAACGCACCAGCTACTCCGGGGTCAGCCCCACGACCAGATCGCGCAGCGTGACCAGGCCGCGCGGCGTCCCGGCGTCGTCAACCACCAGCGCGCGGGAGACGTGAAAACGCACGAGCAGCCGCACCGCGTAGCGCGCCAGCATCCCCGAGCGCACCGTCAGTGCCGGCTTCGCCATGACCTCGTAGACGTTGACCCGCTCGGGCGCGCGGTTGCGGGCGATGACCTCCCGCGCGACGTCGCTCACCATGATCAGCCCCGGCTCGTCGTCGTCGTGGCGCCGGTTGACCACCAGCGAGCTGACCTGCAGGCGCCTCATCGTCGCCATCGCCTCGGCCACCGTCGCCAGCCCGTCGATGGCGTGCACCTGCCCACCCATGATGTCGGCCACGCGTACGCCGCTCTTTTCGCCCTGACCGTTCACAGCGCGCCCTCCAACTCCTCCATCAGCGTGGGCAACTGCGTTGAGAGGCCGACGGCGTCATCGATGGTGAGCTGAAAGGCGACCCCGGCACCGTGATCGCGGTCCATGCCACCGGCCGCCGCGAGGCGCTCCAGGATGTCCCGTGCCCGAGGTTCCGCCACGAGGAACAGCACCACGTCCCGGCTCGCCGCGAGGTCCAGCCCGAGAAAAGTCTTTGCCGGCTTCAGCCCCTCGCCGCGCACGCTGCTGATGATGGTGGCCCCCGTCGCGCCGCCCGCTCGCGCCGCCTCGATGATGTGATTCGTCTTCTCGTTGCTCACCAGTGCGACAACCAGCGACATCTTCATGATCCGACCTCCTGGCGTTCCGTTCGGTTACGCCACCGCGCCAGCCGTTCGGCGACGATGGCGTAACCTAGCACCGACATGATGGGGAAGACACTGGCGAAGGCGATGAGCCCGAAACCGTCGATGAGCGGGCTGCGCCCCGGGACGTTGGCCGCGAGGCCGAGCCCCAGCGCCGCCACCACCGGGACCGTGACGGTCGAGGTGGTGACGCCCCCGCTGTCGTAGGCCAGCGGGATGATGGTGCGGTTGCTCAGGAACGTCTGCACGATGACGACCACATAGGCCGCCACGATGTACCACGGCAACGGCGTGCCCGTCACGATGCGGAAGCAACCCAGCGACACCCCGGCGGCCACGCCCACCGCCACGGCGAGGCGCAGCCCCCAGGCGTTGACCGCGCGGCCCGACACCTCCTCGGCCTTCAGCGCCACGGCGATGAGGGCCGGCTCGGCCACCGTCGTCGCAAAGCCGATGGCCGCCGCGAACAGATAGACCAGCCAGTAATCCTCCCACCGCACCGCGCGCACCACCGCCCGCGCCCCCGACAAAAAACGCCCCCACCCAGTAGCCCCCCCCCCCCCCGCCCCCCGCCAGCGCCGACGCTCCTGCCGTCTCCGCGAGCTGGCGCGCCATCGTCTCGCCGGTGGGGAACAGCGCCTGCTCCAGCCCGATAAGGAAAAGCGCCAGCCCCAGCAGCACCATGACCGACCCGGTGGCGATGCCCCTGATGTTGGGCAGACCGCGCCGCAGCACCCCCACCTGGAACACCACCAGGACCACGACGATGGGCGTCACGTCCCGCAGCGTGTACAGCAGGGTTTCGCCGAAGAGCGCCAGGAACTCCGGCATCACGCCACCATCCCGTAGGCCAGCACGCAGATCATGGGCGTGAGGCTGGCGAAGGCGATCAGCCCGAAGCCGTCGAGCATCGGGTTGCGCCCCCGGATCGTGGAGGCGAGACCCACCCCCAGCGCGGTGATCAGGGGCACCGTGATCGTGCTGGTCGTCACCCCGCCGGAGTCGTACGCGACCCCCACGATCTCTTCGGGCGCGAACAGGGTCATCACCATGACCAGCACGTAGCCGCTGATGATGAAACGGTGAATGGGCCAGCCCTTCAGGATGCGCAGTACCCCCAGGACGATGGCGAGGCCGACGGCCAGGGCCACCACCACGCGCAGCTCAAGGGCGTACCGGTCCTGTTCGGCCTCGCTGTGGCCGATGAACTCCGCCTGCGCCGCGACCTCAGCCGCCTCGGCGGCCACGGCGATCAGCGCCGGCTCCGCCACGGTCGTACCGAACCCGAGGCAGAATGCCATCGCCAGCAGCGCGGGCGCGCTCCCCTTGCGCGCCATCCCCTGCGCCAGCGCCTCTCCCAGCGGGAACAGCCCGCTCTCCAGCCCCTGGATGAACAGCGCCAGGCCCAGGACCACGCACACGAGCCCGACGATGACGTTGGCGAGGTCGGGAAAGGGCTGCTGCAGGACGACGATCTGGAAGAAGGCGATCACCGCGATAATGGGGGCCAGGTCTCGAAGCGCCCCGAGAGTCTGCTGCCCCATAGCCAACGCGATACGCGGCACGACCATGCTCCTCGCGGGTGTGCTGCACGGGGGGTTCGATCGGCCTGCGCGGCGCGGCTACAGCCTACCGTAGTGGATGAGCGCGGCGATCGGGAAGCGGCGGGCTCGCCGCCGCTCGACCGGGGTCGGCCGGGGGCTCTCGTTTCGGCGCGGGGCGCGGCCCCCGCGCCGCCGCCCGCCCGGGACCGGCCGGTGCATCTCGTCGCCCGGGGAGCTGCCCGCCGCGGCGCTGGCGAGGGAGCGCGGGTCCTCCACCGGGCGCCACGCCGGCGCCCTCGATGAGGACCGGCGGGCGTCGGCAACGGCGATCACCGCCCGCACGCGATCACGACCGTCTGGGGCCGCGAAGACGCGAACGACGCGCTCGCGCGGTGGGGGCGGGTCGCCGATGAAGCGGTGCTACGCCGGCGCGTGGAGCTGCCGCGCCCGCTCCTCGGTCGCGACGGCATCGATCACGCCGTCGAGCTCCCCGGCGAGCAGACGGGGGAGGCCGTGCATGGTGAGACCGATGCGGTGATCGGTGACGCGGTCCTGCGGGAAGTTGTAGGTGCGGATCTTCTCCGCGCGCTCACCGGACCCGACCTGCAGGCGACGGGTGTCTGCGCGCTCCGAGGCAGCCCGCTCGCGCTCGATCTCGTAGAGCCGTGATCGCAGCACCGCCTCCGCCTTCGTGCGGTTGCGTGACTGCGACCGCTCGTCCTGGCAGACCACGATGATCCCGGTCGGCTCGTGCGTCAGCCGGACGGCGGTCGCCACCTTGTTGACGTTCTGCCCGCCGGCGCCCCCCGAGTGGAAGATGTCCACCCTCACCTCCGACCAGTCGATCTCGACATCGACCTCGTCGGCTTCGGGGAGCACCGCCACGGTCGCGGTCGAGGTGTGGATCCGGCCCTGCGACTCCGTCTCCGGCACGCGTTGCACGCGGTGGACGCCGGACTCGTACTTGAGGCGGGAGTAGGCGCCGTGTCCCCGAACCTCGAAGGTCACCTCCCGCATCCCGCCGCCCGGCGTCGGGGAGCTGTTCAGGACATCGACGCTCCAGTGACGCGACTCCGCGTAGCGCTGGTACATCCCGTAGAGATCGCCGGCGAAGAGAGCGGCCTCCTCACCGCCGGTGCCCGCCCGGATCTCGACGATGACGTCCTTCTCGTCGGCGGGATCGCGCGGAAGCAGGGCGAGGGTGAGTGCACCGCTCAGCTGCTCGAGTTCGGGGGGGGGCCGCCCCGCCCCCCCCCCCCGCGCCCCGGGGCACCCAGCCCCGCCTCGCCCTCCGGATCCTCGGCGGAGTAGCTCGCGACGTCGGTCCCCCCTTCCTGGATCGAGAGGGTCGCGCTACCGCTGACGACGGGCGGCTCATCGACGCCGGTCACGGTGATCGTGACGGTCAACTCGCCACTTCCCTGCGCGTCGCTCGCGATCACGACCACGGTGTACGACGTCGTGCCTTCAAAGTCGGGCGCGACCTTGAAGCTGAGCACGCCGCCGCTGGTTATCTCGAAGTCCGTGGTGTTGTTCACCGACCACGTGATGGTGTCGCCCTCGGGGTCGGTGGCCGTGTAGGTGCCGACCGTGGTGGTGTTCTCGGCGACGCTGGGGGACGCGCTCCCGGTGACGGTGGGGGACTGGTTCTGCTGCCCGGTGACGACGCGGAGGCCCGCGCCGGTGTCAGGCAGCAGCAAGACGGCGAGTGCCGCCAGTGCGCCGATCACCGCGAGCCGCATCAACTTGCTCATGGCTCGGGGAGTCAGCGGGGTCGGGCCGTCGTCACACTCCCGGTGATTGGACGCCCGGTTGGGGCAGGTGCACCCGGAGCAGGAAGCCTGATCGCTCGAGTACGCTCTCTCATGAAAAGATCGTAATGGGCGACCGGTGTTTAGGACAGGTACTATTGTGTGATGGGCATATCAATAGGTGCTAGTTCTGTATGAATATCTGTACAGTCCAACATGAATCGTCTCTTCGTTCCCCCGCGACCCCCGATCCGCCGCGCACGCCGTCCTCGAGTGGCCGCACGAAGTGATCTCGAGAGGGCCGCTGCGCCCGGCCGACTCCCGTCGCCGGGCACGCCCATTCCCCGGTGCCCGGCGCCCTCGTCGACGCACCCGTGGCGTGCGGAAGGAGCGCCCGTTACCCGGGCGCTGCCTGAGCCGGTGCCACCCGCGAGAGCGCCGGGTTTCGAACTGAGAGAGGACTTCCTGAAGAGGCGAGACGCTCCCGATCGGGAGCGGGCTCGCTACGTCAGCGGCAGGCGGATGGTCACCGTGACCCCCT
>MKWU01005594.1_pt1 | contig 13522 bp, 12 predicted proteins | sample 809101 | NCBI WGS metagenome assembly MKWU01 (sample SAMN05860141, study PRJNA318959) | sponge metagenome | host: Aplysina aerophoba | place: Slovenia: Piran, Adriatic Sea, Gulf of Piran | collected 2013-05-07 | reverse complement strand
TCAACTGATGGCCGCGAGAATAGCGACCATGATCACGGTGAGAGCGACCCCCATGATCACGGTCTTGGTAAGAGACGTCAGCGGGTTGGTCATGTCTGGTGCCCCCCTGCAATCACGAATCGCGAGTCACTAGCATAGTGCGTGTGCGGGCGGTTGCAATTATCGGCGGCAACTTGTGGTTCCGTTCGCTGCTCGGTGGTGCTGGCTGGAGGCCGAAGGGTGTGGCAACCTCTTGAATTCTCATGTATCCGAGGGGACGAACCAGTCGACGACGAACCACAGGCTTGAAGTCATGACGGACATGAGACGCTTCATCGAAGGCATGCCCAAGGCCGAGCTGCACGTCCACGTGGAGGGGACGCTGGAGCCGGAGCTGAAGTTCGACCTCGCCCGGCGCAACGGCATCGAGCTGCCTTACGAATCGGTCGAGGAGATGCGGGCCGCCTACGACTTCGACGATCTGCCGTCGTTCCTCAAGATGTACTACGAGGGCATGGGCGTCCTGGTGACGGAGCAGGATTTCTACGATCTGGCGACCGCCTACCTGACCAAGGCGCATTCCCAAGGCGTAATCTATGCCGAGATGTTCTTCGACCCCCAGGCGCACACCGCGCGCGGCATCGACTATGACACCGTGATTCGCGGAATCCGCCGGGCGCAGGTGGACGCGCGGGACAGGCTTGGCATCCGCACCCAGCTCATCATGTGCTTCCTGCGAGACATGAGCGCCGACTCCGCGATGGCGACACTGGAGCAGTCCCTGCCCTACAGGGACTGGATCGTCGGCGTCGGACTGGACTCCGACGAGAAGGGCAATCCGCCGGTCAAGTTCAAGGAGGTGTTCGCCCGCGCGCGCGCCGAGGGCTACCGGCTGACCATGCACTGCGACGTGGATCAGGAGAATTCGACCGTGCACCTCTGGCAGACCCTCGATGATATCGGGGTCGACAGGATCGACCACGGCGTCAATTCGCTGGAGGACGAGACGCTCTGCGACGAGATCGTGCGCCGGGGCCTGGCGCTCACGGTCTGCCCGATCTCCAACAAATGCATTACCGGCAGCCTCAAGGCTCTGGAGGTTCGGCGCATGCTGGAGAAGGGCATGCGCGCGACCGTCAACTCGGACGATCCCGCCTACTTCCTGGGCTACATCCACGAGAACCTGGTCGCGACCCAGGAGGAGGCCGACCTGAGCCGGGATCAGGTCGTCCGGCTCGCCGCTAATGCCTTCGAGGCAAGCTGGCTGCCGCCGGAAGAGAAGCGTGCCCTGCTCAGCCGACTGGAGGGCTATGCGGCGTCGGAGGCCGGATTATGACCCATACGGATCACGCGCTGGCCACCCGCTTCCTCGACGTGATCGAGCACGACATCATTCCGCTGACGCGGGCGGGCGTGGAGCGCGGCGACAAGGTGTTCGGCGGCGCAATCCTGCGCAAGTCGGACCTGTCGCTGGTCATCGCCGCAACCAACCGCGAGACCGAGAACCCGCTGTTCCACGGCGAGATCTCGACGCTGAACGCGTTCTTCGCGCTGGCCGGGACCGAGCGCCCCGCGCCGGAGGATTGCCTGTTCCTGTCGACCCATGAGCCCTGCTCGCTATGCCTGTCCGCGATCACCTGGGCCGGGTTCGACAACTTCCACTACCTCTTCGGCTACGTGGACACCCGGGACGCCTTCAACATCCCCCATGACCTGCGCATCCTGAGCGAGGTCTTCCGCATCGAGAACGGGAACTACGCCCGCGAGAACGCGTTCTGGCGATGCCGGTCCATCGACGATCTTTGGGGCGGCGAGAGCGATGATCTAACGGGGCGGATCAGCCACCTTCAGGCGCTCTACGACCAGCTCTCCTCCGTGTATCAGGAGTCGAAGGACGAGAGCGACATCCCGCTGCGCTAAGAGGAAGAGGCGATCAGCCCGTTCGGGCGGGGATGAGCGCTGCGGCGACGCGGCGGTCTTCGGCCATCAGCACGTTGTAGGTGCGGCAGGCGGCGCCGGTGTCCATGCTCTCGATGGAGACGCCGCGTGCGCCGAGTGCCGAGCGCAACGCCGCCGGTGCCATCTCGAAGGTGGCGCCGCTGCCGATCAGCAGAATCTCGATCGGGGGCTCTGCGGAAAACACCGCATCGAGCGTCTCGATCGCGGCTGACGCGATGCCCGATACTGCCCAGTGAACCACGCCTTCGGGCCAGACGATGACCGGGCCCGGATAACGCTCGCCGCTGATCCTGAAGCCGTCGTCACCGTAGCTCTCGATGATCTGCCGGCCTTCTGGGACGAGCGGCGTGATATCCACGTGGCGCTCTTAGCGCTTGCCGCGCCTGCGTCGCCGGCGCTTGCGCTCCCGCGCGGAACTCGCGCGGCGCTGCCTGCGGGAGCCGGTGGGCTCCGGCTCGGGTCCGTCCTCGTCCTCCTGGGCGAGCGCCGCCTCGGCCGCGTCGGCCGCCCGGGCGATGTCGGCCACGTTGGCCACCGGCGCTTCCGGCTCCGGCAGGGCGGCCTCGGGCTCGGGGCCGCCCGCGAACCTTGCGGGCGGCAGGTCCTCGTCGAGGGCGGCGGTTCGCTCGGCTTGGCCGACGGTCTTCTTCTGGGCGCCCCGTTGTGGCTGCACGTAGAGCAGCAGTGCCCCCGCAATGAAGATCGACGAATAAGTGCCGACGATCACGCCCCAGATCATCGCAAAGCTGAAATCGCGGATGACGGCGCCGCCGAAGATGAGCAGCGCGAGCAGGGCGAGAAGCGTGGTCAACGAGGTGATGACGGTGCGCGCGAGGGTCTCGTTGACGCTCTGGTTGAGCAGCTGGAGAAGCGGCAACGTCTTGTATTTGCGCAGGTTTTCTCGCACGCGGTCGTACACGACCACGGTGTCGTTCATCGAATAGCCGACGATGAGCAGAATTGCGGCGACAATGGGCAAATTGAATTCCAGCCCGAGCGCCGCAAAGATTCCGAGCGAGAGCAGCACATCGTGAAGCAGCGCGATCACCGCGCCGATGGCAAACGGCAGCTCGAACCGGAACCAGATATAGACCAGCATCAGGAAGACCGAGACCACCACCGCGATGATGCCGGCCTGGATCAGCTCGCCGCCGACCTTCGGCCCCACGGTCTCGACACGGCGGTAACTCAGCGTGTCGCTGTAGTTCGCGCTCAAGGCCTCGCGCACGACGGTGACGGCCACCTGCTGGGCGCCCGCATCGCCCGGCTGGCGCTCGATGCGGATAAGGACCTCGGTGGGCGAGCCGAATTCCTGCAGTGCGATCTCACCGAGGTCGAGGCCGGTCAGCGCGCTCCGCATCTGCCCGATATCGGCTTCCCGCTCCGTGCCCACCTCGATCAGGATTCCGCCGGCGAAGTCGATCCCGAAGTTGAGGCCGCGGCCCAGCAGCACCGCGACCGAGAGCACCGCAAGCACGATGGAGACGATGAAGAAGGTGCGGCGCAGCCGCAGGAACGGGATCTTCGTGTTGTCGGGGATGAGTCGGAATCGCCACATGACGCGAACCCTAGAGCGGCAGCGCTGCGGGCCGGCGCTGGCGCAGCCAGGCGACCAGGATGATCCGGCTCACCAGCATGGCGGTGAACATGGAGGTGGCAATTCCGATTCCGAGTGTGACGGCGAAGCCCTTCACCGGCCCGGTGCCGATGATGAAGAGGATGATGGCCGCGATTAGCGTCGTCAGGTTGGAGTCGATGATCGTGGTGAAGGCGCGGCGATAGCCGGCCTCCATGGCCGAGAAGGGCGCCCGGCCCGCTTTCGCCTCCTCGCGTATTCGCTCGAAGATCAGCACGTTGGCATCCACCGCCATGCCGATGGTGAGCACGATGCCGGCGATGCCGGGCAGCGTCAGCGTCGCCTGCAGCAGCGACAGCACGCCCAGCATGATGATCAGGTTGAGGATCAGCGCGAGATCGGCGACCAGCCCGAACAGGCCGTAGTAGAGCACCATGAACACGATCACCGCCGCGAGCCCGATGATGCAGGCGATCTTGCCGGCCTCGATGGAATCGGCGCCGAGGTCGGGACCGACCGTGCGTTCCTCCAGAATCTTCATCGGCGCGGGCAGCGCACCGGCGCGCAGCAGGAGCGAGAGGTCGTTGGCTTCCTCGACGGTGAAGTTGCCGGTGATCTGGCCGTTGCCGCCGACGATCGGCTCTCGGATCACCGGCGCGCTGATGACCCGGCCGTCGAGAACGATGGCGAAGGGTCTGCCGACGTTCTCTGTGGTCACGTCGCCGAACTTCCGCGCGCCGGTGGAATCGAAGCGGAAGCTCACTGCCCACTGCCCGGTCTGGTCGCGCGTCGTCGCCGCATCGACCAGCGAATCGCCGCTCACCATGACCCGCTTGCGGATCACGTAGAAGATCTCCTCGCCGTCCGCATCGAGTTCGTCGCCAGGCAGCCGCTGCGAGCCCAGCGGTACGCGTCCGCTGCGCCGATCCTCCGCGGTCACGTTCTCGTCGAGCAAGTGGAAGGTGAGCTTCGCCGTCCTGCCCAGCAGGCGCTTGATGCGCTCGGGATCGTCCACGCCGGGCAACTGGACGAGGATGCGGTCCTCGCCCTGGCGCTGGATCGTTGGCTCGCGCACGCCGGTCTCGTCGATGCGGCGCCGGATGATCTCGATCGACTGGTTCACCGCCGCAAGCCGGCGGCCCTCGACCGCCTCCTCGGTGAGCACGATTTGGAAGCCCCCGCCGGAGTCGCTGTCGATCTCGGCTTCGGGGTCGAGGTCCTCGACCGCCTCCTCGGCCACGTCGATCTGGGCGGGATCGATGAGCTGGAAGAGGACGCGGTCCCGCGCCGCCTTCAGCCCGGTGTACTTGACGCCGTTGCGCCGCAGCGCCACGCGCGCGTCATCGACCAGTGTCGTGATCCGCTCGCGCAGGATGTCGCCGACCTGCACCTCGAGCAGAAGGTGCGAGCCGCCCTGGAGATCGAGGCCGAGGTTGACCTGGCTGGACGGCAGCCACGTGGGGTAGCTGTCGAGCGAGGCTCGAGTGAACAGGTTGGGGACGGCGAAGACGATCGCCGCGGCGATGATCACCGCGACGACAGCGACTTGCCAGAGACGGGTACGGAGCATCGGCTATGCGGGAACAGAAGGGCCCGATCAGCGCCTGCGCCTTCTCCGCCTGTCGTCCTCTTCCTCTTCGTCCTCCTCGTCCTCGTCGAGGTCCTCGAACTCCTCGTCGTCGTCGTCCTCGACCTCGTCCTCTTCTTCCTCGAGGGTCTCGTCCTCGCGCTCGTCCTCTTCGTCCTCGTCGTCGTCGTCTTCTTCGTACTGCTCATGGCGCGGCATGATCTGCGAGAGCATGTTGCGCATGACCCGCACTCTGACGTCGGGCGCGATCTCCACGAGTATGGTGTCGCCGCGACCGACCTTGATGACGTTCCCAACCAAGCCGCCGGTGGTCACGATGTCGTCGCCGCGGTTCACGTTCTGCAGCATCTCGCGGTGGGCTTTCTGCTTCCTCTGCTGCGGGCGAATCAGCAGGAAGTAAAACACCACGAAGATCAGGATGAGCGGCAGGATCGACATCAGCATGTCGCCGCCGCCGCCCTCGCCGCCTTCGCCGCCCTGTTGCATGGGCGGGCAGCCGGCCAACGCGATCAAGACGAGCCCGAGCGCGCCCGCCCTGGCGAGCGCACTCACCAACTTCCTCGAAACCATGGATTCGTACTCCTGGCCAGAAAAGCGCCCGAAACATAGGCCCAAATCCATGTGCGAGCAACGAATATGCCGAGCAAATAGTGCCTTCGTTTCAATTGTTGCCGATCGCGGCCCTGTGTCCCTCCCTTCTCCCGACCCTCGGCGCGAAAAAGCGAAGCAGGGAGGCTTGCGATGCCGGCAGGATTTGTCCGATTCGCGGCGATATGCGAGCGTGCGGGCGGTGAGCGTAGGCATCACAGACCCCGTTGAAGCCGGGCTCGGTGCGGTGGTGACCGGGTTCGACCTCGATTCCCCGGTGCCGGAGGCTGAGGAGGCGCTGCGCCGAGCCTTCCGCGCAAGCCCGGTGCTGTGCATTCGCGGATGCAAGGCAACGCCCGAGTCGTTCACGCGCTGTGCCCGCATCTTCGGCACACCGAAGCGGGAACTGCTGGGCATCATGCGCGATCCCGCCTGTGCTGAAATATCCCTCGTCGAGCGCAAGCAAGGGATCAGCACCGCCACCGGCAAGGCGGCGATTTTCGGCAGCCAGTGGCATACCGACGATTCCTTCATGGCCGTGCCGTGCGCTGCGACGCTTCTCTACGGCGAGATAGTGCCGCCCAAGGGCGGCGATACCGCGTTCACGAACATGCACGCCGCCTACGAGGCGCTGCCCGACGAGGCCAAGTCGCGCATCCAGGGGCTGAAGGCCGTACATATGTTTCAAGCGCGCCGCAACGTCTCGCCCGTGCCAGAGCGGACCCCGGAGGAGGAGGCGCAGACCCCGCCGGTGACGCACCCGCTGGTGCGCACCCATCCGGAGACCGGCCGCAAGGCGCTCTACCTCAACCCCAACCGGATCGACCGGATCGCGGACATGCCGCTGGCGGAGGGCGACGCGCTCCTCGACGAGCTGATCGAGCACGCCACGCAGCCGGCGTTCGTCCATGTCCATGGGTGGCAACCGGACGACATCGTGATCTGGGACAATCGCTGCACCATGCACAGGGCCTCGCCCCACGAAGGCGACCACCCGCGCCGCCTGCTCCGGATCCTCATCGAGGGAACGGTCCCTGTGTAACCGTAGCCCGCAGGAGCGAGCCCGATCTCTGACGGGCTCGATACAGGCCGCGACTGCGGCCCGTTGTGCCGGTAGGCGCGCGAGATCGCAGGACGGCCGACTGCCGTGAGCGAAGATGCGCCGGGGCGCGCGATGCGGCACACTGTCGCCCAATCTGGACTTGGGAACCGGGGAGACCGCTGATGACACGGGTCACGGAAGCGACGCCCGACGGCGTGGTGCGACTGGAGAACCGCTTTGCCGACGGCGCCGCCTTCGTCGAGGGAGCCTATGTGCCGATCGCCGAGGCGCGGATCCCGATCCTCGACTGGGGCTTCACCCGCTCCGACGTCACCTACGACGTGGTCCACGTCTGGAGCGGCAAGTTCTTCCGTCTCGACCATCATCTCGACCGCTTCGAGAAGAGCCTCGCCAGCGTTCGCATGTCCATTCCCCACGAGCGCGACGAGGTGGTGGAAATCCTGATGCGGCTGATGCGCCTCAGCCAGCTGCGCGACGCCTACGTGGAGGTGCTCTGCACCCGCGGGATGCCGCCCAAGGGCACCCGCGACCCCAGAGCCTGCGAGAACCGCTTCATTGCCTTCGCCGTCCCCTTCGTCTGGATCGCGGACGAGGAGATGCGCGCGCGCGGCATCAACCTGCACCTCAGCTCCTTCCTGCGGATCCCGCCGGGCTCGGTGGACCCCACCGCGAAGAACTTCCACTGGGGCGACATGATCCGCGCGCTGTTCGAGAGCTACGAGCGGGGCTGCGACATGCCGGTGGTGGTGGACCTCGACGGCAACATTTCCGAGGGGCCGGGCTTCAACGTCTTCGCCGTGAAGGGCGGCACCGCGACCACGCCGGGCGGCACCTGCCTGGAAGGCATCACGCGGAGGACCGCGCTCGACCTGCTCGGCGAGCTGAACGTGAAGGGCGAGGTCGGCACGGTCTCGCCGGACGACCTGCGCGGCGCCGACGAGGTCTTCGTTACCAGCACGGCAGGCGGCATCCTGCCGGTCACGAAGATCGACCATGAGCCGGTGGGCGACGGCGCCACCGGTCCGGTGACCGAGCGACTGCGCGACCTTTACTGGGTGCGGCACGAGGACGACCGCGAAGCCACCCCGATCGATTACGAGGGCTGAGCTGCAGGCCGCACGCGCCGTAACAGTTTTCGATAACGGCTGGCCGCGGGCAGGGCACGCGGCATGATGATCGGCGGCATTCCCGGACCGAAGCGCGTCGGAACGGGGCCCGAGGCCAAGGCCGCGCTGCTGCGGGGTGCTGCCACCGTCGGCGATATCGTCGGCACCACCCTCGGCCCCGGCGGGCGCGCGGTGCTGATCGAGCGCCGCCACGCCCAGCCCTGGGTCTCCACCGACGGCTACACCGTCGCGCGCCACATCGACCTGGACGACCGCTTCGAGGACATCGGCGGACGCCTGATCCGTCACGTGGGCTCGAAGGTGACCGACGAGGTGGGCGACGGCTCCACCACCGCGATGGTGCTCGCCGCCGCGCTGATGGCCGAGGGCCACCGCGCCACCGCGGCGGGCGCCGACCCCATGAGCGTGATGCGCGGGATCGAGCGCGGGCTCGCCGCAGTCACCGCCGCGCTCGATGCCCAGTCCCGCCCGCTGCCTGCGCGCGGCGGGCTGGAGCGTGTGGCCCGGCTCGCGTCCGGCGGCGATGACGAGATCGCCCGGCACCTCGCGGACGCCATCGCGCAGGTCGGCCCCGACGGCGTCGTGACCATCGAAGAGGCCAAGGGCATCGAGAGCGAGCTTTCGGTGCACCAGGGCATGAGCTTCGACAAGGGCTACGTATCCACGGCCTTCGTCACCGACCCTGACGACATGACGGTTATGCTAGAGGACGCCTACGTGCTGATGAACGAGCAAACGATCTCCAGCGTCGATGCCATCGTGCCCGCGCTCCGCGCCTTCGCGAAGTCCTCGCATGCGCTCCTCATCGTCGCCGAGGACGTGGTCGGCGAGGCGCTGGCGACGCTCACCGTGAACAAGCAACAGGGCGGGCTCCGCGTCGCCGCGGTCAAGGCGCCGGGCTTCGGGCGCTGGCGCAAGCCGATGCTGGAGGACATCGCGGTCGCGACCGGCGGCCAGATCGTCACCGACGAGCTCGGCAACAAGCTGGAGAACCTGAAGCCCGCGATGATGGGCGCCGCCAGGCGCGTCCACGTGGCCCGCGACCGCACCACCATCGTGGAAGGCGCCGGCGATGCGCTGGAGATCGAGCAGCGCTGCAACATGCTGCGCCGCGAGGCCGAGGCCGAGAAATACCTGAGCTTCGACCGCGAGAAGCTTCAGGAGCGCCTTGCCCGCCTCGCCGCCGGCATCGCCCACCTGCGCCTCGGCGGCGCAACCGAGACCGAGCTCCGCACTCGCAAGGAACGCGCCACCGACGCGCTGAACGCGGCGCGCGCGGCAGCGGCCGAGGGCGTGGTGCCGGGCGGCGGCTTGGCCCTGGTTCAGGCGTCGCGCGCGCTCGGCGAGGTTCGCGCCGGGTGCTCCGACGACGAGGCCATGGGCGCGGGCGCGCTGAAGGCCGCGCTCAAGGCGCCGATGCGGCGTATCGTCGAGAACGCCGGCGGTGAGGGCTCTTACGCCATCGCCCGCGCGCTGGCACAGGACAACCCGCGCTGGGGCTTCGATGCGGACCGGCAACGCTACTGCGACCTTGCGCGCGCGGGGATCGTCGACCCGACGAAGGTGGTGCGAATGGCGCTCCGCACCGCGGTCCCCGCCGCCGCCCGCGTCATCGCGGCCGAGGCGGTGGTCGCCGGGTTCCCCCGCGCGACGGATTCCGGCACCCAGGCGCTATCCGAAGACGCCCTGCCGGGCAGTCAGAGCGAGGGGTAGCCGCTCTCCGCCCGTGCCTCTGCCGTGCCGTTCAACTCCCCGAAGCCAGCGCCCGCGTCGGATGCGCGGCGCCGCGATAGAGCACCTCCGCCTGCACCTCGACCTTGCGCCGCCACGCCGCGCGCTCCGCCGGGCTCATCTCCTGGGCGGGGCGCGGGTCGACATCGAAATGGTGAAAGCGATCGACGCCCCGCACCAGCATGGCGGACTCGCGCGGCGCGTGCTGCCAGGCGTGCGTCGGCACGTATTCGATGAGGAAGACGATGCGCCGGTCGTCGCTCCGATTGGGGCCGGAGGAATGGCAGATCGCGTTGTTGAAGAGGACTGCCTCGCCCGCCGCCATCGGCAGCGAGACCGCAGCGCTCTCGTCGATGGGCGCGTCGATCTGCTGCTCGCGGGTGAGCAGGCTGCCGGTCCCGAAGTGCTCGCGGTGCGGCAGCAGCGCCCCGCGATGGGAGCCGGGGATCACGCGGAGGCAACCCGCGTCCTCGCCACAGTCGGAAAGCGCAAGCGCGGCGATCACCACGATGGGCTTGATGTCGCAATAGGCGGTGTCCTGGTGCCAGCCGGCGAAGGTCTTGCCGTCAGGCTCCTTGAGCCTGAGCGAGACGCCCCAGACCAGAAGGTTGGGACCGAGCAGGTCCTCCATCGGATCGAGCAGGCCGGGAAGGCGCGTGAATTCGTCGATCCAGGGGCAGAGCAGCGAGGCGCCCTGGTCGAGCATGTGGCGCTCGTCAGGCCAGCGCCGCTCGAAGCGCTCCAGTTCTGCGCGGTAGTGCCGTGCCTCGCCCGCGCTCATGACGCGCAGGGGCGGGCGATAGCCTGCTTCGCGGAAAATCTGCCGTTCCGCCTCGTTCAACCGCTTCGGCATCCGCCCGCCCGCCTCGCCGTCACCTGCGCGCACTCATAGCAGGTTTCGCCGCGGCCAGTGAGGCGTCCGGCGGCTGATGTCGAGACTTATGATGTTGCCGATCGGCTAATTGAAGCCGCAGTCCTCAACGGTCGCGATCAGGGCGGACCAGATGCCGTCCCGCTCGCCGTAGCAGCCCTTGCGCCAACTGCCCTGGTGGACGTCGCCATCGGCGAAGGTCGCGGTGCCGAAGCCGTGCGGCCTGTCGTTGTTCCACTTGCCCTGGTAGCGGTGGCCGGCGGCCCATTTGTAGCTTCCGGTGCCGTGCCTCTTGCCGTCGCGCCATTCGCCTTTGTAGAGGGCGCCGTCGCTGCGCCTCCAGGTCCCGATACCGTGCAGCTTGCCGGCTGCCATGCTGCCTTCGTAGACATTCCTGCCGGAGCGGGTGTGCCAGACGAGCCGCCCGTCGCCCGAGGCCTTGCCATCCACACAGGCACCCCACCAGGTGAACGGTTCGTACTTGTCGGCGTCGCTTCGGCGCCACACGTGGCAGGGCTGGTTTTCGGTGACCGACCACCCGGGGCCGAGGGGCTTGAGGCCAGTTGGGGCTCCCTCCTCCCTCAAGAGCGGCGCGTAAACGTAGGCCGCCCCCCATCTCTCGCGCAGATTGACCCGAAGCCAGTTGCGGTTCCGTACCGATCCGGTCACACGGACGTCGATGCCCGCGTCCAGCGTGCGGAGCACGGCGAAGTTGGTGCCGGGGCCGGCCCGTGCGTTCGCGGCCTTCGCCACCTCCATTACCTGGTTGAGGGGATCGATCGTGAAGGCCTTCGCCGCGTTCGCGTCCGCGATCCAGGCCATGGCAACGGCAAACGCCGCCGCCAGTGGCGCGTGCACTCTCATAGTCTCTCCCTGTACGCGCCTTGTTGGTCGACGCTTGCGCTGCCCGCACCTGCGTTGGGCATGAGAGGTTATGTTTCTTGCATCATAGTATGGATTCAGCGAGCGCCCTATCGCCAAGTCAGATACTCCGCCCGGGCACTGGAGCGGGCGGTACCGCCCTTGCACCGCCCGTGCGGGCGTTGCGAGGATGCGCGCGCAGGTGAGCAAGCGACGCGGGGGGCGGGTGAGCCAGTATCAGGTCTCGATCGATATCGGCGGGACCTTCACCGACTGCGTGGTCTCGGACGGAGCGCGGCTCGCGGTGGTCAAGGCGCCATCGACCCCGCCCGCGTTCGAGCGGGGCTTCATGGACGCGCTCGCGCTCGCCGCCCGCGCCTTCGACAGCGACCTCCCCGGCTTCCTCGCCCGCACGGCGCGCATCGTTCACGGCACCACCGTCGCCACCAACGCGCTGGTAGAGGGGCGCACCGGCGCGGTCGGGCTGATCTGCACCGCCGGCCACCCGGACGTGCTGACGCTGCGCGAAGCGCCGCGCAAGCGCGCCTTTGACTGGCGCCTCGACTATCCCCGGCCTTTTGTCCCCCGCAATCGGACCTGCGAGGTGCGCGGGCGGATCGACGCGCGCGGCAACGAGATCGCGCCGCTCGCGGAGGAGGACGTGCGCGCCGCCGTGGACCACTTCAGGCGCTGCCCGGTGGATGCCATCGCCGTGAGCCTGCTCTGGTCAGTGGTAGAGCCCGCGCACGAGCGCCGGGTGGGCGAGATCGTGAGTGCGCTCTGGCCCGAGGTGCCGGTCACGCTCAGCCACGCGCTCAACCCGATCCCGCGCGAGTACCGCCGCACCATCGCGACCGCCATCGACGCCGCGCTGCACGCCATCGTGCCCGCCTATCTCGGCCGGCTGGAGGGCGCGGTGCGCGAGGCCGGCTTCGGCGGCACCCTGCTCGTCGCCAACTGCCAGGGCGGCATGATGACGGTGGACGAGATCGCCGCGCGGCCGATCCACGCGGTGATGAGCGGGCCGACGCTCGCCCCCATCGCCGCGCTCGCGCTTACGGACGAGCCCGACATCGTCGTCGTCGACATGGGCGGTACCACCTTCGACGTGTCCGCCATCCGCGCCCGCGCGCTGATCCGCACCACCGAAGCGCCGATCAACGACGATCTGTTGGGTCTGCCCAAGATCGACGTGCGCTCGGTGGGCGCGGGCGGCGGCAGCATCGCCTGGGTCGATTCCGGTGGCCTGCTGCGGGTGGGCCCGGTGAGCGCCGGCGCCGACCCCGGACCTGCGGCCTACGGCCGGGGCGGCACGCGGCCCACCGTGACCGACGCCAACCTGGTGCTGGGTCTGCTCGACCCCGACTACTTCCTGGGCGGCCGGCTGCCCCTGGATGCGCAGGCCGCGCACCGCGCCGTTGCCACGGTAGCCGACGCGCTCGGGCTGGAGACGGTGGAGGCGGCCTACGCGATCCACGTGACCAGCAACGAGAACATGATCGCAGCGATCGAGGACATCACCGTCAACGAAGGCATCGATCCGCGCGAGAGTTTCTTGGTCGCGGGCGGGGGCGCCACCGCGTGCCACATCGGCGAGATGGCCCAGGCGCTGGGCATCGCGCGCTTCATGGTGCCGGGGGTGGCGGCGGGGCTCAGCGCCTTCGGCGGGCTGGTCACGGACATCCGGGGCGAGGAGACCGCGACGCTCCACACCAGCAACCGCCACTTCGCGCTCGCCGCGGTCAACCGCACGCTCGCGGCGCTCTACGAACGCGCGCGGCGCTTCCTGGAGCGCGCCGGCGTGCCGGAGGCGGAACGCCGCTACGAATACGCCTTCCAGGCCCGCTACAAGTACCAGTCCTGGGAGATCGAGGCGCCCTTCGAGCCGGCGGATGGGACGCTGAGCGCAGACGACGTGCCGGCACTCTCGGACGCGTTCCACGCCATGCACGAGCGCATCCACACCATTCGGGAAGACGAGGGCGAGGTCGAGTTCACGACCTGGACCGTGCGCGCCATCGGCACCGGGAGCGGCACCGCCGAAGGGGGACAAGCCGCTGCGCCGGCCGGCGGGCGCTTGCCCGAGCGGGGCACGCGCAACGTCTATCTCGGCGAGGAGCGGGCCTTTCGCGCGCTTCCCGTCTACGACGGTAACGCGCCGCCTGCGGGCGCCGAGGTC
>MKWU01005593.1_pt1 | contig 13523 bp, 13 predicted proteins | sample 809101 | NCBI WGS metagenome assembly MKWU01 (sample SAMN05860141, study PRJNA318959) | sponge metagenome | host: Aplysina aerophoba | place: Slovenia: Piran, Adriatic Sea, Gulf of Piran | collected 2013-05-07 | reverse complement strand
ATGTCCTTGCGCCGGTCGGTCAGGTAGAGAAAGCCCTCCTCGTCCAGATAGCCGACATCGCCGGTTCTGAGCCGCTCGCCGAAAAAGGCCTCGGCCGTGCGCTCCGGGTCGCGCCAGTAGCCGCGCGTGATCTTCGGACCTTTCAGGCAGATTTCGCCCTCTTCGCCCGGCGCGAGCGCGCGGCCCGCCTCGTCGCGCACTGTGACTTCGACATGGGCAATGGCGCGCCCGACCGAGCCGATCTTCTCCAGTTCCCGCCCCGCCTCCATCAGCGTGTCGCCGCCAACGCTCTCCGTCAGTCCGTAGGCATCGATATAGCGGGCGCCCGGAAAGGCGGCGGCAAACTCACGGATGCGCGTCTCCGGCGTGCGCTCGCCGCCGCCGATCACCCATTGCAACGCGCTGGTGTCGAAACGCCCGAGGTCCGGCTCGGCCAGCACGCCATTGGAGACCGTGGGCGCGAGCCAGGCGCCGGTGACGCGCTCGGCCTCAATCGCCTCCAGAATGGCGCGCGGCCGGGCCTCGCGGTGCAGCACGATGCAGCCGCCCCTGCGCCAGACATCCACGCCCGGCAGGTCGAAGCCGCCGACATGGTAGAGCGGCCCGACCACCAGCAACCGGTCGTCGGGCATGCCGCCGAGCGCCGCCGTCTGGTCCATGCATTTCCAGTAGAAGTTCGTATAGCTGTGCTGCACGCCCTTCGGCCGGTCGGTCGTGCCGGAGGTGTACATCAGGCGGAACACATCGTCGGGCCTGGCCTCGGCCGCGGGCGCCGCCTCCGCCCCGGCGCTCAACCGCCGGCTGTCGCGCGCGGTCTCCGCGTCGAGCGCGGTGAAGGGGACGCCCGCCGCCTCGGCCGCGACGGCAGCGGCGTCCAGATCGACGTCGGCGAACAGGTGCCGCGCGCGCGCATGGTCGAGTATCCAGGCGACCTCGTCGGCCGCGAGGCGGTAGTTGAGCGGCAGGAAGATTGCGCCGATATGGCTCGCGGCGAAGGCGAGGTCGTAGAAGGCGGGGCTGTTCCTGAGGCAGGCGGCAACGACATCGCCGGGGCCCAGGCCGAGGGCCGCCAGCCTGCCGGCCATCGCGGTCATGTTGTCCCGGAGCGCGCCGTAGCCGAGGCGCAGATCCTCGAAGACGAGCGCCTCTCGGTCCGGCGTCCGCCGGGCGTGGAAGTCGATGAAGCCGGTAAGCGCAATCATGTCCCTGCCAAGCCTCGCCGTCCCCGCACGCCGATGCAAGGCTGCACGCTCGCGCAGCGCAAGGAAAAGGCCGGCATGGACAGGGTCCATGCCGGCCGCAAGGCACAGGGAGGAGAATATGGGGACATATGCGGCGCCGGGACCGGGGAAGCCCCGCCACCGGCCGGGACAATGGCTGCCAATTGGGGCGCAAATAGGGCGCGGATGCGGGTAATTTGCGGTTCCGGCTTCAGGCGTAATAGTGGATTTCGAGCAGCATGCACCCGCCATCGGAGCGGAACGGGCCGTGATAGGCGCCGGGCGGTCGGCAGGCATAGGTGTTGGGCGCGAATGTCTCCGCATCCTTCCCGACGCCGACGGCAAGGTCGCCCGAGAGCAGATAGACCTCCTCCCAGTAGTCGTGGACGAAGGGCTCTGTGGTGAAGGCGCCCGGCGCGAAGCGCAGCAGGCGCGAGCGGTTGCCCTGGCTGGCGGCCTCGTCGAGCCCGCCGGCCAGTATCTTCTGCTCGATGCCGGCCGGATAGCCCTCCGGGACCTCCCAGCCAGAGTCCAGATCGACGCTGTGGAACTCCAGATGCCCCTTGTCGAACATCGTCCCGGCCCTCCCTGCCGCTGTCGTTCGCGCGGCGCCCACTCTGCCACAGGGGACCCGCCAACGGAATGCACGGACGGGCGCCGGAAGCCTCGCCCGACCTCAGGGGGCCACTCCAGCGACGTGTCATGAAATGTCATGTTCCGTCATTTTTCCTTTTTTGTTTTGCCTGCATTGGTCCTTCCTTCCACTCCCGTTCCTGCCGCCAGGGAACCCGGGGTCGTCATGAAATGTCATGTTTTGTCATGTTCCGGGCGCCGCCTGCATTTCCATGCCCGGTCTCTCCTGCATCGTTCCTCCTTCCCGTTCCCCGCCTCCCGGCGGTGGAACCCTTTTTCGCGCGTATCGCGCGCGGGTGCAGGCGCCCGTTAGCGCCGGCGCGGTTCGCGCGCCTGATTGCGCGCGCACACGAGGCAAGCGCAGGGCGCACGTCTCCCCTCTGTTTCCCGGGGGTGTTTTTTCGCGCCGGCGCGAAACGGGAGGCGATGCGGCTCCGCGAATGCCGCTGCCTTCCGCCCGATTCATATTGGCATTGAACCTCTCAGGTCAAGCTCTTTACAGGAATTTTTCCATTTTTGTGAACAAACCAAAATCTTCGGCCCGGAGGCCTCGTCCCCGTCAGAAGCGACCCGGCCCCCGACGCCCGGCCGCATGGGCTGCCCGGCCGGCGCGGACCGTATCGGCATCGGCCCTGACCTGTGTCAGGATCGGCCCGTTTCGACCTTCCGGCGGATGCGCAGCGGGCGTGTGGGAAGGCGGGAATGCGCGGCTGCCCGAAGGTGTAAAGCATGTCCAATTTCCCGAGACGCCGGCCCGGTCCGGACGCCCCCGGAGACCTCAGTCCGGTCGAAGACGGCCGGGCGGGGCGCAGCCTCCGGTCGCGGCCGCCGGAAACGGTCATGCGCCTCGCCCGCCTCGGCGCATTCCACCAGACGCGTCTGAGTTTCCTCAGGGCGACGCTGCGTCAGGTTGCGGCCGGCGGATACCGCTTCGGCTACGACCGCTGGGAGATCGGGGACGACGGCACCGGCACGGCGGTCTATGCCGCGCGGGGACCGGAGCGGGCCTGTTCGCTGGTCTGTTTCGCGCACGACCTCGACCCGGCAATGCGGACCGACCGGGTGATCGCCGAGGCCTGGGACGCAACCTACGTCCTGTATGACGGTATTCCAGACGACAGCGAGATCGACCGCTTGCGCGCCAATGTGCCGAAGCAGGAGGCCGGACGCTACCGCCACACCGACATAGTCCTATCACCACAGCTTTCCTGGCAGGGGCTTGGGAGCGAAGCTGTTGGATTCGTCGCAGGTTGTCAACAGGCGGTTGTTCGGCGAGCGCATATCGACGCTGCGTTTGCACGTTTGCGTAGTAGCGCTTGTCGGCGCGGCGTGGCTGGGGGGCTGCGGCTGGCTGGAGCCGGAACAAGCGGTAGAAGACGCGGCGGAGATTGAGCGGCGTGTAGCTGGCTTCCGGGGCTCCCGGCCAGAAAATCCGGGTTACCGCTCGCTGCGGACCGCAGACGGGCCGTATCTGGCGGTTAGGCCGGTATTCGAGGAGAGGGCGGAGCTTCCGGAAGAGCTGCGTGCGGAGTCTGGGCTTGTCGTGCCACTGGTCGATATACCGGGCGACGAGAGTCTGGCCAAACGGATTGAGGAAGCAGCCGGGCTTAGTGTTCGTCTGGTTGGCCGCGCTACCGATGAGGGGACGGATCCGGACGAAGCAAGAGTCGGGACGCCGGATACAGGTGGGCATGCCGCAGGATGGATGGCGGCCTTGCGGGACGATCTGACTCTGCAGGGCGGGCTGTTTGTCGGGCCAGGGGACAGGCTGCTCGACAAGTGGACGGCAGCTGCGGGTTACGAATGGCAGTATCTGGCCGAGAGCCAAACGATCGAGGTAGTCCGGTGGAAGACGCAGATCTTCCAGATCAACGCGCTCACAGGTGAGACGACGTACAACTCGCGGATTTCGACAAGCGGCGGCGGTGGCGATGAGACGTCGGGAACGTCAGGGCAGTCGATCCGGACCGACATGGAATACAAACCCTGGGAGGACATAAGGAAGGAAGTAGGAGCACTACTGGGGGTCGACGGGGAAAGGCCGAACGAGAGGGGCGAGAGTGCGGTGGTGTCGCCGTCCTGGGCTACGGTCACGGTGACGGGGCTTCCGCGAACGATCGAGCGGGTCCGCCAGTATCTATGGCATCTCAACCGGAACATTCTCAGGCCGATCACGTTGTCAGCGCACCTTTACGCGCTGCGGATGGACAAGGGTTCGGATCTGGAGCTCGGCCTCGCGGGGGTTATTCCGCAGATTTTCGGTTCGGACTTCCGGGTGAATGTAAACGGCGGGACGATTTCGATCGTGCGGCCGACGGTCGCGTCGCGCTCCAGCCTGAATGCGACTGTGACTGCGCTGCGAACCGTGGGGACGGCGTCGCGACTGCTATCGGCCGATATACCGAGCCTGAACGGCCAGCCGACCGAGTTCTTCGATGTCTTCGATCACAGGTATCTGAAGGAGATCGAGACAAGCACCGATGACGGTGTGGTGAACGTGAAGTTGAAGCCTGGCGAGGTCTGGAGCGGTTTCGGGCTGAGCTATGTGGGCCGGATCGTGGGCAATGACGCGGTCCTCGCGCGGATTACGGTGACGATCCAGGACGCTCCGACGTTCACGGTGTTCGGGGCCGCCGGCAACCAGATTCAGTTGCCGTCGGCGGGCCGTCGCGCGGTGGTGGTGACGCAGCATATCGAGCGCGGCGCCGTGCTCCTTCTTTCGGGGTTTTCCGACCGACAGTCGAGCGAGACGCGCGCGGGCACATTCGATCCGAACATTCCGCTGCCCGAAGGTGAGCGTCGAGGAAACGTGGACAGGGTCGAGACCGTTCTTCTGGTCACGGCCGATGCGGCGCCGCCGATGGGAATCACCGAAATGTCCGGAGGAAGAGGCTTTCGGCGGCAGGGGGTGGCGGGAACGCTTGTTGGTGCGATGGAAGCCGACGGATGAGCGTTCTCCGGATCGGCGGGGTTCGCATGGCCGCGGGCCTCGAGTGGGAGCGAGGCCTCGTGGTCGGTAGCGCCGCGAGGCGGATCGCGCGGCAGCGCAGGCGTCCGCTGGCGGTGGATGTAGTAGGTCAGACCGGCTTCCTGGATGAGGCTGAGGGCGCTGAGAGCACGAAGCCGCTTGCAGGCGTGCTGGCGACGCTGCTGCAGAAGCGTTCGGAAGCGGAGGATTGGGTCGCCTTTGTTGAGGAAGACGCGGATGCGGAGGCGGAGCGGCGCCTGGCGGTGATCCGGTTCCGGTTGACGGGGCCTTCCAGGACGGGCGCGCCGGCGCTGCATGTCGCGATGGACGCCGGGGGACGGCTCGAACAGATGCTGGTGAACTCCGTCGGCCCGATCGAGCTCTGGGCGCTCAACACGGCGCCGCGCGATGTCGCGCTGCGCAACCGGGTCCAGGCGCGGCTCGGCGCTGCGGCGGGGCGCGCGGCGCTGGCCGCCATGTTCCCTTCCGGCTCGGCCAGGGACCGAGTCGATGCGGAGGTTCGGGCGCTCGAGGGACGCGGCATGGAGGCCTCGGTCGAGGAGGCGGAGATCCTGGACGGGCTCGCCGAAGAAACGGTGCGCCGGGCCGCTCGGGCGGCTGCGTAACGGGCGGTTGAACGGAGCGGACAAGAAGACAGTGAAGGAGAGAGGCCTTGGGACCGATTGAAAAGCATGAGCTGCGCCGTGCGCTGGCGGAGGCGGTCTTTCAGGCGCCGGTTCCTCCACCGGAGCCCGGCGATCCGGTTTGCCGCGAGTGCGGGTGCTGGGACTGGAACGCCTGCGTGGATGCCCATGACGGGCCGTGCTGGTGGGTCGAGGAAGATCTGTGTTCGGTCTGCGCTGCACGGATGCAGGCGAATGCGGACCCTGCATATTCGGGCCTCTTCGCGGTGGACGGACCGTGAGGAGGCTGACGGCGGCGGTGGGCGCGGTGGCGATGCTGCTGGCGGCGGCGCCGGCGGCCGGTCAGTCGGGAGGCTCTGCCGATTGCGATCCGGCGGTCGAGAAGGCGCTCGAGGAGTCGGCCGTGCGTGGCGTGGAGCGCGACCAGGTCATCATCCGCCACCAGGAAGAGGGGATCGGCGATCCGGACTCGATCTACGATTTGTCCTGCGACCTGCTGAACTTTCCGACCTGGGACGCGCTGGTGCGGCTGCCGAGCCTGCCGGACCTGTTCGGGGAGCTTTGCGATGCGGCGAAGAAGGTATGGCGGGAGAAGATCACGCGGCCGTTCGACCGGGCGATCTACGGCCTCGATCGTGAGCTGGGCGTTCTGCCGGGACTGGACGTCCGGTCCGGGACGCGCCGGCTGCCGGGAGTGGACCCGGATGCGGGCAAGGTGTTTCGCGGCATCGTGGGAGAGGAAGAGTCATGATTCGGACAGTCGGGGCGGCGCTCGTTGCGGTCGCGTTGTCGATGCTCGCGGTGCCGGAAGCGAATGCGGGCTGTTGCAGTTGCGCGTGGAGTGCATCGAGGTCGGCGGCGCGCACGGTCATCGAGAAGGTAAACATGCGCATCGATGAGATGGAAAGCAGCATCGTCGACACGCTGGAGCTCCAGACGGCGCAGCTCTCCGGATATATCGCCGAGGGCGCGAAGTCGGTGACCGATGCGCTCGATGCGCAGACCAAGCTGCAGGCGGAGATCGCGCGCGACGAGGCCGAGACCCAGTCGAAGCTGGAGCACCGGCCGACCTCGTCGGGCTGTCGGGTGGTAACCGGGATGACGGGACTTGCCGAAGGTCGTGAGGCGGGCGCACAGGCGAGCGCAAGGGCCGGTTCCGGCGAGACGGGAAGAATCGGTGGTGACAGTGCAGTTGTGAGGGATGCGGGTATGGCGCCCGATGCGCGTGCTCGGTACCGCGTCTGGACGAAGAAACACTGCAGTCCGGAGCGCCTCAAGGCAGGAGCGGATGTGTGCGAGGGCGATCCCCGGTGGCACGACGCGGATCTGAAGGCAGGATCGCTGTTCGACGTCGATACCTTCGGGGATGCCGAGGAGCGTTTGGCTGCCGATGCACTCGGGAAAAACCTGGCGGCGCCGCTGGTCTGGGACCGCTTTCCGCTGAGGGCGGTCGACACGGATCAGGACCGCGAGCTCGCGATGCTTGCGCGCTCGGCCGATGCGCGCTCGGCGCTGGCCTCCGACTGGTTCGCCCGGGCGCGGGGTGCGCGCGAGCCGGCGGTCGACCTGGCGGGCTGGGCGTCGTCGCTGGCTCCGGGGGCAGCGGGAAGCGGCGGTCGGGTCAGCCGGCACGAGCTGCTGGAGGTGCTCACCTCGCGCCGGTTCGAGAACCCGGCCTGGGCGGTCGGGCTGCAGTCGATGAACGGCGACAACCTGCTGCGCGAGATCGCACTCCTGCAGGCGGCGTCGCTGATGCTCGACTGGGAACGTTACCTGATGGATGAGCGGCGCGGCGCGATGGAGGCGGCGCGGCTCGGGGCGGCGGCGGAGGAGATGCGCCGGCTTCCCGGTCTTGCGGACTGGCTCGAGGTCCAGCGCTGATGGGGGTTCTGCGGCTGCTCTTCCATCCGGAAATCGGGCGGCCGCTCGAAGAGATGAGAGCCTCGGCGGGACGGATCGCGGGGTCGGTCGGTCAGCTGTGGCGGCTCCCGGAAGGCAGCCGGCTCCGGGGGCGGGGGGTCCGCACGCCCGCCGGGGGCGCGGGCCCTGGGCTCCGGGCGGCTCCCGGAAGGCAGCCGGCTCGATGCGCGGCGGTTCCGCACGCGCATCGGGGCCGTGCGCCTTGCGCTCGGGCTGTCGCTGGTGGCTCTGGGAGTTGCGCTGGGGACGGGGATCGCCTGGGGCCAGGGATTCGAGTCCGACCTTTTCGATATCGTGGACGAGGCGAGCCGGGACCTGTTCGACCTGCTGCGCGGCGGGGACGGAGGCGGAAATGCGGCCTATGCGGCGCTCGGCGAGATGGTCGGCTATTTCAATGCGGGCGTTCTCGTGCTTGCCGGCGCGCTGCTGATCTACCACACGGCCGCCGGCGTCATGGACACCGGCCGGACCGGCCGCCTCGGCTTCGGCGGCTGGGAGATCGTGCGCATCGTGGCATCCGTCGCCCTGCTCGTCCCCCTGCCGGGCGGTCCCTCGGGCGGGCAGCACATCGTGCTGGACCTGGCCGGGGTCGGCGGGGACTTCGCGCAATCGGTGTGGAAGCCCTTTGCCGGATCGTTGCTGGGTAGCTCGCAGGTGTCGGTTCCGAAGCCGTCGACCGAGGGGCGGGAGGTCATGATGGTGGACTTCCTGGTCGTGGAGGTTTGCCGGGAGCTTGCGGGCAAGAGGCTGGCGGCGGGGCCCGTGAAGACGACGGCGAGGGGTGGACAGGTCTGGCGTTATGACGTGGCCCAGGGAGCCAGGGGCTACGACATAAGGAGCCATTGCGGCGAGGTGAGGTTCGCGGGGCTGGACCGCGACGGGCCGCGGGGCGAGGTGGCGAAGGCGCATCTTGAGGGAATGGAAGAGGCCCGCAAGGTCCTGGTCCCGGTCGCGAAGCAGATTGCCGAGCCTTACGAGGACGGGCGGCGGTTCGGCGAGCCGATGGACTGGTCGGCGGTAAGCGGAGCGGTGGCGGGCGCGGTCGATGCGTATTCCCGGGTAGTCGACGAGGCCGTGGCGGCGGCGGGAGAGCGGCAGAATGCCGAGACGCAGGATCAGCTGACTGCGGAGCAGGCGGAGGATGGCAGCTGGACGACGGCAGGCAGCCTGTTCTTCCGGGTGGCGGAGCGGATCGGGGAGTTCAACTGGTCGGTGGTGAGCGCTCCGGAGGTAACCCCACCGATGCTCGCTCTGAAGGACCGGGACAAGAAGAGCTTCAAGGCGCTGCTCCAGATTGCTGAGGACATATCGACGGCGGTCGGATCGCCGGTAAGCGCGCTGGGCAGCCGGGCGCCGCAGACGGGTTCGGCGGGCGGGGGGGCCGGCAGCATGCTGAGCCAGATCTTCTACACGGTGATGTTCTCGTTCGAGGACGTGCTCGATGTGGAGGGGGACAATCCGATCTCGGAGCTGGCGGCGATCGGGCACAACCTGATAACGGCGGTTCTGGTGACGTCGGGCACGCTGATGAGCGTTGCGGCGGTGTCGAATGTGGGGGACGTCCAGGCTCTCGGGTTTTCGCTCAAGGCCGATCTCTTCGAGGCGACCTGGCCGGTGATCGACGGAATCGTGACCATGGTGCTGATGGCGTTGCTGATCGGCGGCGCGATCCTGGCTTACCTGGTGCCGGCGCTGCCGTTCATCCGGTTCCTGTTCGGACTGCTGGTCTGGATCCTGGCGGTGGTCGAGGCGTTCATCGCGATGACGGTGTGGCTCGCGGCGCAGACGGCGCGGGGCCAGGGTGGGGGCCTCACCACTACTTCTACGGTGGGTGGGCTCGTGACCCTGGCGGGTGTGGTCTTGAGGCCGCCACTGATGATCCTCGGGCTGATCGTGGGGTATCTGGTCTTTACGGTTGTCGTGGAGCTGTTCAACTCGATCTGGCTGACGCAGATGCAGGAGAGCGCGCAGGAGATCGGCCCGGGGATCGTTCAGTACGCCGTGTTTCTCGTGCTCTACGTGATGATCGTTTACGGACTGCTCAACGGTTCGCTGAAGCTGATCGAGATGTTGCCCGATGCGGTGATGAACTGGATCGGCGGGCGTGCCTCCGGTGTGAGCGAAGCGGACCGGATGATCGGTGTGGCGACCGGCAGCACGGGGAGGCTCGGCGGGGGGACGCCGAGCCGCTTCGGTGCGGGTGTGCGAAACAGGGCCGGGGCCGGTGGGTCGGCCGGTGGTGGGGATTGACCGCAAGGAGGCGCGTCATGGGCGACAGATGGAAGGGTTTTGGCGTGGCGGCGGTATTCGCGTTGCTCGGTCTGGGCGGCGCGGTCTGGCTGGTGGTGGTAAGGCCGGATGCGGAAACCGGCGCGCGGCTGCTGATTGCGGCGGTCCTGGGCGGGTTTGCGGCCTGGTGCGTCTGCGGGAGCTCGCGCGCTGGCGAGGTGCGCAGCTTCGGCGTCGGGCTCGGCATGCTGTTCGTCATGGCGGGGGGCGTGTGGTCCTGGATGATCGATTCCTGGGTGTGGGCGGGACTGGTCCGGCTTCGCGGTGCGGCCCTGGACAGGTTCGGAGAAAGCTGGGAGACAATTTGCGTGTATCTGCTGCCGGCAGCGGGCGTGTTCGTGGCTGTCTCGATATTGAGTGCGACGGCGAGGACGACGGCCAAACGGATCGCCGGCGAAAGGGGACGGAAGAAGGCGGAGTCGGAGCTCTACGGCAAGGCGAAGTTCCTTGAGCGGCGCCACCTGAAGTCGCTGACGAGGAGACAGGGGATTTTGCTGGGCGAGAGCCGGTACGGGCTGGTTGCGTAGACGGCAAGGCCGACGAGGAAGAGGAGCAGCGCAGTCGTGACGATCGTGGAGCCGAGCTTGTAGGCCGCCCACCAAGCAGTGATCTTGCGCGTGACGCGGCGGCGCAAGGGACGGTTGCGTGGCGGTTGTGACCGGTGGGGCGTGCGCGGGGGCGGCAGGTCCTGGCAGAAGTTCAGTGTCTGCTCGAACGGTCCGGGGGGAGGTGTAGGTATAGACGCAGGCGCACTGGAAGGTCGTGGCCGGGCGGGTCGGAAGGCGGCGAGCGATGCGCATGGATCGTCTCCTGTTCGAGGGTTCGTCGAACAGGAGCTTTCCTGGCACTGGCGGCAGTGCCGACCGCGCGGGGCTGCAAAAAGGGAAGGGCCGCCACGGTGGTGACAGCCCTCGTTTCGCAGGGTTGGGGGATAGTGCCCGGGCATGGGACGCAGCGGGATTCACCGGGGAAGGTGCCAGGAAACCGTTCCCGGGAAGTGTGGATGGTTCAGCGTGGGGCGATTGAAGGCCCGGGCTTGTTGTTGCGCCGGGAGACGAAGAGGCGGGGTGGAGCGGCGATGCGCGTGGCGGCCGCAGGAGCGGGTTGGATCAGCGGCGCCTGGGGGAACTCGCGGTCAAAGGGACGCTGGAAGCGGCGGCGGGTGCGCCGTGCGCGGTGCCGCGAGGGTCGGGTGCGGCGTGGCTGCGGCGGTAAGCTTCCTCGTTGGCCAGAAATTGGGCCTTTAGTCGATCGACTTCCTCGCGGTCGGTTTCGTCGAGGTTGTCGATGTATTCCTGGAGAGTGTTGGCCATCAACATGGTTCCCTGGTGGCGAGGCGCGTAAGGTGAAGATCGAAACGGCGGTCGGCCCTTTGAATGAAGCTGCGTTAGAAGCGCTTGCTCGAGAGCCCGGACTTGTCAGCGGCGACGAGAAGGATGGCGTTGCGGGATGGGTCGAAGGCGACGCGCCATGCGCCGTCGGCGGCGGTGAAACGCATCTCCTTCATGTTGGGGTGGCGGGAGCCGTTTAGCGTGTCGACATGGGGGCGTCCGACATGGGGCCCGCGCTCCTGAAGAATCTCTGTCAATGCGGCGATGGACACCTTGACCGCGTTCGGAAGGATTTCGAATTCCGGCGCGAATTCGAGGGCGTGCTCGACGCGCCAGTTCATGACGGCAGGCTGGTGCGCCGGCTGGCGCAAATCAAGGTTGGTTGATGGTGCATGACTGTCTCCTCGGGGAGCGTGTCTTGTCCGGACGAAAGCTCTTCTGGCCTGAGACGGTGCTGCAGAGGGAAGTGGGGCGGGGCCGGGAGAGCATGACAAAAAAGTGGGCCGCCGCTATTGAGCGACGGCCCGGGTTGGGGAGGAAGATGGGGAGGTGCGACGTCCTTCAGAACGGGATGTCGCTGTCGGGGGCTGCCGGCGCCGGGACGGGATTGGTGGCTGCCGGCTCGCGGTTGATGCCGAAGTCGTCGTCCTTGTCGAGGAACTGGATGCGTCCGTTCGGAACGACGAGGATCTCGGTGGAGTAGCGGTCGTTGCCGTCCTGGTCCTGCCACTTCCGGGTCTGGAGCTTGCCCTCGACCTGGACGAGACGGCCTTTGACCGCCTTCTTCTCGAGGATGTCAACCAGGCCGTCCTGGAAGGTGGTGACGCGGTGCCACTCGGCCTTCTGGACGCGCTCGCCCCGGTTCTTGTCGTAGTAGCTCTCGTCGGTGGCGATCGACATATTTGCGACCTTCGCGCCGGTGGCGAGGTGGGAGATCGCGGCGGCGGCGCCGAGGCGACCGATCAGGAGGGCCTTGTTCATTCCGAAAGCCATGGGATGGCTCCTTCGTTGTCTGGATGTTGACCTGGATTGAGAACCGAACGACCGGACCGGGTGGCCCGTTCTTCGTTCGATTCATCCGTAACCGGCTCTACTCAAACTCTTCGAGCTCGAAGCGCGCGCCGGCGGGAGGGGTGTCGGGCAGGATCTCGCGGATCGCGCGGCCGCTAAGCCCGAGTTCGGAGAGAAGTTCTCCGGTGGTGCCGGGTGCTGCCTGGTCGCGCGGCGTGATGTGCTCTGGGGTGTCGAAGTCGTGGAACATGGACGTGCCTTCCGTTGCAGTGGGGCCCGGTGTTCAGGGCGTCTGCGCGGAAGTGGCTTTCCTCAAGCTCATGGCACCGTCTTCAGGTGCCAGGGCTCTCACATGGGTTTTGGCGAGGTGCCGACGGGGTACAAGGAGAGGGGCCGGCACTCAGAGAGCACCGGCCCCGGGGAAACGCGCAGCTCGGCTGACGGATCAGGGGATGAGTTTTACCGCCGCGACGATGACGCCGGCGATAAGGATAAATATAGCCGCTACAAATTATGTGGGGGAAATTCTCTAAGCCGTTGATTCTAAAGTAGTAATTGGGTCTTATAGCTTGGCACATATCTGTTTAGCGATAAAGAGAGTCGTCTGGAGTTTTGTGGCGCACCCGATAATTGCATTGAAATCTGCCTAGCATATCGTATTGATATTATTCGATTAAAGATATGGACAGCACTCACTATCGCTAGACGGCTCGCGCCATTCTGGCATCTCATTCCGTCGTCGCAGTCTGCGTGAAGAGATCGGGAAGGTCATGAATGCGGCGGCGCGGAGGCAGCGGGTGGTTCGGAGGTCCGTCATTCGGTCAGGTTGAGCATAAGCCTTTGGCATAGGCTGCCTGTCGCTAATAGCGGCAGCAGTGAAGAACGAGACCGATGCCATCGACAGCCCGGCAGGCAGGCCCAGGGCCGCCAACGCCCGGACCCGCTGCAGGCAACATGCGTCGCGCGCGCTGCGCCGGGTTACGGCGCGGCAGGTCCCCGGTTTCCGTTCTGGTGTGGAATCGAAAAATACAAAGCGCCCCGGCCCCCTCATACGACCCCCCGTACCGGCGAATACCGTTCACTCGACAGGCCTGGAATCTATGCCGTTTCCGAATATCGGCGCGCCTCCCAGACGGGAGGGAAACGAAAACTTAATTTGTCGAAAACCGGGCGGGCAGCGGGCTTGTCCGGAATTGTGAGCGCCGGCCGGGCTTCGCCCGAGGCCGCCCCGACCGGATCGCAAACGCAATCCTGCCCGCTCAAGAAATACGGGTTTCCCTCCCAATTGGGAGGCAGAAACCCGGTGCATAGCCAATTATTATTGTTCGCATGAAGCAATCCGAAGAACGCGCCATATCCTGCGGCTTGCGGCCCGGGATCAATCCTCGATGAGCCGGCAGGAGTTGTTCGAACGCATTCTGGGGTCGCTGCACGAAGCCGTGCTCGACGACACGCTGTGGCCAGCTACGTCCGGACTGATCGACGAAGCCTGCGCATCCAAGGGCAG
>MKWU01005592.1_pt1 | contig 13524 bp, 14 predicted proteins | sample 809101 | NCBI WGS metagenome assembly MKWU01 (sample SAMN05860141, study PRJNA318959) | sponge metagenome | host: Aplysina aerophoba | place: Slovenia: Piran, Adriatic Sea, Gulf of Piran | collected 2013-05-07 | reverse complement strand
TCTAAAATATCCGTCACCCTTTGTGCATTGAAACATTTGTCATTTGAGGCCACTAGAGCTGGAATGAAGAATAGCATCAACGAACCATCGACAAACAGGTGACGAACATTTACACTACATACTGTGGTCGTCATTGTGAGCCTACCATGCTGTAAACACCACAATGACAATGGGTGCCACAGTGACAAAGACAGTCACAGTAAGAAGGGGAACTAGGTGAAGTGAAGTGAGTGACATTGCCAGCTGGCTAACAAATTGTCCCCAGTTGAAATTGCTCATGACATACAGAACAAAGCACTGTGCTAATGGATATGAGTTGTGAGTGTACAGGTCTGTATAGCCAATGTGTGTGTGACGTCATCAAGATGGCGACGCAGAGGCCACGAGGTCGCTGGAGAAGACAGCAATTTCGGGGGGATTCACGCGAAAGTTGCGCATTTTCTGCAGTTGGAAGGAGCTGTACGCGTACGAGGCGCACGCAGAGCCAGCGATACAGCTCCCCATCGGCGACAGGTGCCGCTTTTGTCGTGGGTCCGACCCCAATACCATCAAGACCAGCATTCCTTTTGCCTCGTTGGACCTCCGCTCGTCCGCACCACCCTACCACCACACCCCCTGGGGACTCTCGAGCTGGCAGTCGGACCGGCCCACCCTTACAGTCTCTAGTGGCTACGGTGGCTGGTCGACCAGGCGCGCCTCGACGGCCTGTTTTACGGCCATGGCGCCCAGCTGCCGCTCACCCCAGGGTTTTCAGGCGTGGGCCTGGCCAGCCCACCCTTCTGACAGTTTTTTGGCCTACGAAACAGGACCCAGGCTACTGCCTGGGTCCTGCCCTACGCCCTTTATGGGCAAGGTGACCGGAGGAGGAGGAGGAGGAGGTGTGTGTGTGTGCATGCATTGGCACACTTTGCAACTTGCACAGTGTGGTGGTGGTGGTATGGTGTGGTTATGTATGTGGTGTGTGTGTGTGTGTGTGTACGTGTGTGTGTGTGTGTGTGTGTGTGTGCGTGTGTGTGTGTGTGCATGCGTGTGTTATAACTGTATATATACATATATACAGTCACTAACTGTCATAATCACGTGCACATTATTTTATTAGCTGGTACATCTAGATAACATCACTTTCGGAAACACTAAGCATGCTCAGTGTAGTACTTCATGCATGCAAGTGGTGAATGATGCAATCGTGTAGTTGGTACATCTGGCCAGAATCACTTCCGGCCATACTGAGCATGCTCAGTTCAATGCCTCAATCATGTGGTGAATGATGCAATAGTGTGTTACATACTGCATGTTATGATCAATGGGGAAACTCCACTAGCCAAAATGTTGGACAGATGTTGTTAGGTAATTCAGATGTTTCGACTCAATCCTGGGTCCTCATCAGTGAAAAGATAATCTGACAAAAAAACAGCAAGGTGATTGTATACACATAAATGGCGGGAAATAATGACGGGAGATGAAGGTGGGTGGGAAACAAAGCAATGGAAGGTGATGGCGACATGCTAATAATGGTAGTAAATATGCACAATGTACTAGTGGTGTGTTTTGTGTGTGGAGTATACTAGTAAGTCTATTTGAGCAGTATTGCAATACACAGTCAGACAACGGATGGACGTGATCGGTGAATCAGGGGGGTGTACACCGACGACAGAAGGCCTTCATCTTGGTTCATTGTTTGGTGCTCCGTACGGATGTGCCAGGCCTCCAATGCACATCTCAGGCGGTAGTAGGGGTGACAGCAGACCACTTTTGCTTCATTCCAATTGATCACATGCATTTGGTCAACTGCATGCTCTGCTACCGCTGACTGGGCTGTATTTCCCGACGTCCACTAGTACATTGTGCATATATACTACTATTATTAGCATGTCGCCATCACCTTCCATTGCTTTGTTTTCCACCCACCTTCATCTCCTGCCATTATTTCCCGCCATTTATGTGTATATAATCACCTTGTAAGATTATCTTTTCACAGACGAGGACCCAGGATTGGGTCAAAACGTCTGAATTTTTACAAGTGGCTAATATTTACATTTATGTCTTCTACACAGCTACCTGAAAAGGATGCAGCGACTGCAATGGAACAAGGAAAATTGCACACCAACACGTGTTGTAGCTGTGCAACAACCGTCATTGCCAAGATGATCAAAGCTGGAAGAAGCGCTCCCAATGCCATTTGCCCTTCCAAAGAACTTCCCTCCATTGGTAGCAGCTGGACTACAGGCGAAAAGCTTGAATGGCAAAGCAGCAGTCAAGTTTATTTCTGAAATAGCTCACGCTGTATTTCGTTTCAAGAGCTACCCTACCAGGGATGAGAAGGAGCCCGTGGCAAGGCAATGTGTCAAGGCATATCCATTCCTTGAAGCAAACAGTGGAACAGGGCATGTGAGTCAGGAAATCTATGTTACAGATATAATGAATACATCATGTATAGGATGATGTCATTTGTACATGCACTATGTTGTGACACATAACACATGTACATGTATTCTATTTTTTCATTTATTCCTTTTGTAATGCAGGGCTATATCGTAATTGGCCTGGAAGAACAGCTTAAGTATTCGAGGCGTCCCTACAAACCGGGACAGAAGAGGCCGTTGGGTGATGCAAACGAGCAACTACCCCCAGCTAAGAGAGACCCTAAGCCTGTGATGTCTAGCACAGTGGCTGTAACCAGAGTTGCTGAACAGGCCATTGGCGAAGACGATGCTGCCACTGCTCGAAACATACAAATCCTGCAATCACTAGCAAAGGAGGTGAGTGTGCTATAGGTACAGGCATGTATTGATATCAATGTCAATGTTGTTTAGATGTGCTTTCTTGGATACCATGCACGTTGTATTCTCTGAATTCCATGCTAATTAGACTCATCCTGACCCTACTGGAACGAACCTTCTATTCAAGAAGGAGTACGCTGGAGGACCCAAGCAAGATCTTCACTATACACAGCTTTTTGGAAACGTACCCGTTTCTTGCCAAACACAATCAGGTGCGAAAAGAAATTGATTTTTACATGATATGTACATACACTGCCTGGCACAATAATTATGTTAAGTATAATACACTGATGTTCGATGAATAGAAAAGGGTGCACATATGAAATCTAATCTCCAAAGCGAGTTTGACCGCATTGTTGCTGACCAAAATACCAACTTCTTGGCCATGAAATTGAGGTGGTTGGAGGTTGGTCCGAAGGTCATTGCATTGGCACAGGGGAATGACAACATCTGCACACTGCTGTAGCAATCTGTGGATTACTCAGATGAAGGTGAGCATAAAAACAGTTAAAACATTTAGATATGAATAACTGTTGCATGCAGTGCATGTGTGTGGTTGAATGACTGCATATGTAGCACATTTTAATGTATTATGTCTGCAGGAACTCAGAGCCTGCTGGCAGTCAGTCTCCTGAGTTGCATGCTGCTAGACGCCCACTCAAAAGTGGACCACAGCAAAGTGCAGAAGATTGTGCCAGTAAGATGTAGAGTAATTACTGCTTGGCTTGCCACATATGTGCTATATGTATAGGCTAATGCTGATCTGGTCCAGGAGGCAGCTCAACTGCCAACTAAGCAGTGCTGTCTACTGGCTACTGCAACGACAGGACGAGTCCAAGATGTCTACCTCATCTTGGAGAACCAAGTGTTAACTGAAGTTAAGAAGACAGAGGCAGTGGCTACTCTTTTTTCTTCTTTCTTTGTGTTTAACATCAACTACACAGTTGGAACTGTTTCTTTATTTCAATTTTTGGAGTTTTTATTTTTGAAGAACAATGTGCCAAGGAAGCCTAGGCTCTCTAGATTTATTGCTAAACTTCAGTTGTAGAGACCCTTGAGAAAGTCCTTTTTCTGAATTCAAAATTGAAATGGAAGTGGGATTGATGCATGTGAATATTGCATGCATAGCTAGTGAGTACACCAGACCTATTCCAAGAGTGATTTTCACACCTTTTGAGAGTGATGGCCACAACATTAACATTGTGTAAAGATCGCATTCAAAAGTGGTGTACGCCCTATAGCCACCAATTCACACCAATCGACAGTGTGATCCTCACCACTTATCTCTAACAGTGAGCTGCCAACAAGCCAAGTGGTCTGTCCCTATTGGCCAATCTTGGCAGATGCCTGCAGTGGATGTCCTTCCAGTTCCTCCTTTAGCACATGCTCACAAGACTGTCACCTTGATAACCCATGTTGGTCAATCATACTGAGATCCTGTGGATAAACCAGCTCTGCAGTCCTGCTACCCTCAGCACTTATGAAGACCCGCAGATGGTTTGTACCTTGCGTCTACCTGAGTATCGGGGGGGGGGGGGCATATGTATCAAAGATTTAGTGCTAACGTTGTGACAAGGTTTGATTCTGTGTACAGCTCACTTGTGTTATGTGTGAGATCTGTGTACAGCTCTTTGTCTTGTGTCTGAGATTGACACATCAACAAACACTGTGTACTTGTCACTATGTAAGTGTGCTGGAAGAAGCTGTAGATGCTTATCTATCTTCCTTGATTCACTGAACCTGTGTTATCAGCATTGCCTTTGGGTTACACACATGGTACATGGCACTGGAACAGCTACGATGTCAAATGGCCAGGCACTAATACATGGCTGTGTTTTCATCTGTGCCAACCATTTTTCAACAGTCCTCCCCCTACCGACTCAGCATCCCATAGCCAAAGGGAATGGGACTCCCCTAGAATCAAGGCTACAGCCCAGTCCTTACTCAAGGATGCAGCAGATGAATGGTCCAAATCCGCCTCCTAGCCTCCAGTAGGAAGAAATCCGGTGCATGGCTGAACCCCCTTCCGGTTGCAGTCTTGGGTCTTCGAATGAATGATGAGACCACTCGTATTGTTGTAGGCCTCAGACTCGGCACGCCTCTTTGCAGCTCGCATGAGTGCAGTCACTGTGGGACTACAGTGGATGATCTCACCACACACAGCCTCAGCTGCCACTGGAGTGAGGGCCGACACCCCCACCATGCAGCAGTCAACAACATCATCCACAGGGCTTGGCTGGAACCATTGGGCCTCTTCAGGTCCGATGGAAAGCACCCCAATGGGCGCTCATTGTGCCGTGGAAGTTGGGGAAGATGCTTGTGTGGGATGCCACATGGCCGGACACCTACGCACCTTCACATCTTTTCTGCAGCTGCCAGAGAGGCGGGTGCCGTGGCAGCAAAAGCTTAGCATCTGAAGAGTGCCAAGTACGCTGGCATGACGGTCAGCCATCACTTTATCCCTTTTGGTGTGGAAACATCCGGTGTGCTTGGGCAGACAGCACTCAGCCTCGTCTGGGACATTGGCCAATGCCTGCGCCAGGCAACAGGGGAGAAACACAGCAAGGAGTACCTCCTCCTAAGAATTGCCATTGCGGTACAGATGGGGAATGTTGCAGCAGTGCTTGGGACCTTGGGGAGACGAGAGGAACCCTTCTGGGATTGCCTGAGGGGGCACCATCCCCCCATTACTATTGTTTTTAATTAATATTAGCTAAACTTTATTTATTTATCACTACATTTTTCAATACATTTAGCATCCATTGACAATTGTCAAAGTCATGTGCCAAAGCACGTGTCATCTGCATTTTGTAGCTGACTGCCACATGAGGAGACTTGGAAAGATAGTAAGTAATCGAAAGTTGGAACAATGATCCTAAATAGTCACTACCAAAGTGGCAATTTTTGAAAATGGTCACTGATTAGGGCTCCTCCTGGAAGACAGCGGTATTCTTTTGATGGGCTCAGTGGAGAAAGATGGAGTCTGGACACATGCCCGCAGGTTGAAATGTAGTTAGTCAATGCAGATTGTAAGCTGTTTGAGAGCATTGTAAAAAAATTAGGGCAAATAATCAATTCATGTATGACTGATCTACAAGCACTCTCCAGATTGATTCATTACACAGCCACCAAGCTTTGGTTGGTGTTAGCATCTCTACGTACTGATCACAGTTTATGGTGGTATACCACACAACCAGATATTTTAGGTTGGAAGTCTCCCAATTGGTTCATGAGCATCAAGCAATTATTGATGGAAATTTGTGAGTCTGGGCCACAATTTCCACATTCAGTATGCTGATTAAACACAGAGAACACCTTCCAGGACACCACTGTCAGCAAGGGAGTGGTCCATTTCAATTAGATGCTTGGTGGTACAGGCATTGAGAGGTCAGTCTCTTTCACTTTGATCCTGGTTGATGTCCATTTTAGAACAATTTTTGAACAAAGGCCAGGGATAGTGGGATTCACATCTTGAGCCAACAGCTTGATTTTATAGCTGTACATTGAATATCTTTGCTAGTTCACTAGTGACAAAAGGTGTTGGCAAGATCCCAGTAGTTATGCTTCGAAATAATATAAGAACAAAAGCAAGAGTGCCCAGGTGCCTAGTGATTACATACACACATACGCCAATGGGTGTATACGGCCATTGGCATTTCCTACAGGCTTTGACTCCCCAGGCCACCACGACCCCCCCAGGTCCAGCTTCATGAATGCCTTGCCTCCTGTAAGGCTGGACGTCAGATCTTCTGGAACAGGCAAGGGGTACTGGTCTACCTCCACGTACTGCACACCACACACCGCACCACACACAGACAAACTGTGCCGTCACTCTTGGGCACTGCTACGATGGGCGGTGCCCAATTGGCGTAGGACCTCTTCCTTGTACCACATACAAGGTATGCTCCCCCATGTAGTCCTACACTGTCATCATCCCAACCAGTGAAATCGATTCTGCAGTGTATGTGGTGAGTTGTACAGAGGGCTTCTCCAAGGGCTGCACAAGAAAGAACTGCTGTTGCGTCTTCCATGACATCAAGGAGACGGCTGCTCCTGTTTCAGCCTCCATGCACACAGGAACACCGTTGAGCTGTAACGTCTTGCAGAGGGGCAGGTTACACTGTCCTCCAACAGCACAAATGGAGGCTGGTGCCTCACACTCTACCTCAATGGTCGCTCGGATCCACCTGGTGCTCCTGCACCCCCTGCCCCGGCCCCTGCTCCGGGCCCTGCTCTGGCCCCTGCCCCTGCCCCTGCCTCAGCTGCGACCGAAGGTTTGGCGGGCCGGCGTCTGGTATGCAGCACGACACACATGAGCCAGGTGGCCCTTATTATTATAATTGGCACACTGACTTTTTGAGGCAGCAGTCGCGGGCACACTGACTCTTTGTGGCAGCAGTCACGTCCCAATGACCTTCACCCCCACTACGGGAGCATGCTAGGGGTGATACATTAGGCGACAACACCTGGCCCATATGCAACTGTTCCGCACCTCTCAACTGCTGGGCACTCTTCTCTGCACCCTCAGCACTAGTGGCTACTTCTATGGCTTTCGCTGACATTAGGTTGGCTTTAGTAAGTAGATGTTTCTTGGCCCCTCATGCCTAATATTACAGACAAACCTATCATGCACAGCTTCTGACAAGTAGGGCCCAAACTTACAATGAGTATCCAAGCAACAGAATTCAGCCACATATTTGGCCACAGTCTCACCGGGATGCTGTTCTCTCCGGTGAAAGGTGAAAGGCTGTGTGTGGCTCATAATGGGCGATCAAGCGAGTTTTCGACTCATTGAGAGATTTGTCTGCAGGCTTCGCTGGGGCCAACAGATAGTTCATTCAGATAAAGCAGCATACGCGGCAGTTCCAGCTCTTTTTCCCTGTTTCTTGCACTCTGTGCACATCTTTGATAGTGTTGCATAGTCCAGAACTTGTCCAGTCACTAATGAAATCACAACAACTACACCATGTAGAGAAGTAAATCCCCTCTTATGCCAGGTACCGTCACATGTGACAGATGTGCACACCATGCCATCTGCTGTTGGGTTTGTTAGCGATGGGTCTTCTCTGTGTAGGCGCACAACTTCTTCTCCTGCCATTTTCATGCTTGGATATGCTTCATCTGCTGCAACACACAACTGGCGGGAGTACTTCTCATACGTCCTGCTGGACATGTAGCCTGGCATGTTCAGCACTGAGAAGAATTTCCTCATTGCACTTCGTCCTCTGCCGATAAGTCGCAATGCTAGGACTGCGCGTTGCTTTAGCTCCTTCTCTTTCACTGATGATGTTGCAAGTGTGCCTTGAGTCACACTGAGTACAGCATATTTGAAGATGTGAGGCTAGACCTTGTCTTGCACTGCTGGACTCGTCTATCTGTAGCTCCCCTTGACACTTGCAGCACATGGCTGCCTTTCCAAGGACTTGTTCGAGGGAAGGTAGGTCAATAATCCTGTAGCCCTCACACTCATCCAGGCTGTCGTCCACATCCGTACTGTGGGAACCTCCAGTTGAGCTGTCACTGGCTGTTGACTTTGTATCCAAGCTAGATGTGCTCGCAGAATCGTCTGATTCATGTGAAGAATCGTCGCTGTCAATGGTCGGTTTCTTCAGGGAGAGCTTCTTTGCACTGGCTGTAGTCTCCGCTGGCTTGTTCGCCGATACACTCGATCCGGTAGCTGTAATCGATGCGCTCGTAGCGGCGCTTGTAGTGTTGCTACTACAGCCAGGATCGCTGACGGGCTGCAGCTGCCGATCGGTCCTTGGTCTCTTAGCTGGAGAAGAGCTTGTTGCCTCTGCAGGTGTCTTGCGGATGAAAATCTTTGGTCGCTTGCGTCTTCTGATCGTCCGGTACTTCGTTCTCGCCGTCTTGACACTCCATAACTATAGAAACGACGTTCCTATTGGTTCTATATTGCGAAATATATAATTAGAAAATGGCCGCCACATGCTGCCATTTCCAGTGACCTGTTTATTTGCGCTTCTAACGCGGCAAATAAGCGTGTTTATCGTATGGCGCTTAAGATTTAGATAGAATAATGGCTGTAGATGTAATTCCTGCTATAATCTTGATTTTGAGAAAGTGAGAGTAAAATACCAATTTCTAGGTAGGTAATTACCTTAATATATAAGTAACGATAAGTACTACCTGATATACGTATGCATAGTGCAAGGTTTAGGATCAGATAATGTAATGACCTATGTATGATACAGGCTTGCCCTGTGCAGCTTTTAACTTTTAACTCACTGTTCCTGGCTCTGCCCTTTTGTTATCTCCCCTTTTGTTTTCTCCCCTTCCTGGTCCTGCTGGAATGCCGTCTTGAAGTAAAAAGTGACACTTCGGCATACTATGAAGAGTACTGAAGTTACATGGGTACACAGTGGATCAATCTGGAGTTATGCAATCTCTCTGTCATCCATCTATCTACGTATCTCTCTAACTTGCACTGTACATGTATATACAGCTGGCAACTCACCTCAATTCCTGGGTATGCTAGCAACCAAACTGGTGAACAGCAATAGCAAACTGGTGAGCAGGTATAGATAGCAATAGCAGATAGCAGCTGACAACTGTGCAGAGTTAATTTAAAGCAACTGCTAGCCAATTCCCTCCAAAAACTGGTTGCAACCAGTATGCACAGAAGGGGATTGGCCAAGATTCTCATTAGAATGGCATGTGGGGAAGGTGGCCAACTGGTTGGTAAAAATCTAGAGACACAATGGTGACAACAGTAAAAGAGTGGGTAGAGGGTTTGCTGACAGTAAGATGTGATACTCCTCCACTGGGTTCACCACTTGAGTTGTGAACAAATTCTGAACTTATTGTGGAATCAGACTCGTTTTCTTCAGCCCTTGATAATGATTGTCACATCTAGGGTACTGCCGTCACTTGTATAGGTGTGAACAGCACTCAGTGGTATCGGTATCTTGGCATCCAGAATCTTCTGCCAGCAGAGCGTTGCCCTCTCAAGCACTTCTCGGAAACCTGCTTCCCGGAAGTGAAGCAACTCTGGTCGTCCTGACTGACAATGTGAATCCTGATCACCATCTGTGAACCTAACATTTCCATCTTCATCTTGTAACCACCACACACCCTTTCCTAGTAGTAAGAAGTGACTGATTCTTTCCAAATGTGTCTGGAAACCCTTTATATGCTTCTGGATAAAGGACTTTGTGAAAACACTTTCTCTGTATGGCGGAAGTCTCTTAGCATCCTTCTGAATTCTTAAATATTCAGATGCCACAAGTTGGTGACAGTGGTACGATTGGGAATAACTTTCAATGCATTAGAAATGATTTCCATAATTTCATCGCAAATGTAGGAATGGGAATTTTCTAGAATAGGCTGTTATTTCATACTTCTTACTACCATCTTTATATCTAGTAACTTTGAGTGGTGCACATGGTACACCAGTATTAAGAACACCAATTTCTATATGGGACTGGCGAGTTACCGAATGTCTGTGGTCACCTGACGCACAGAGGTCATGTGATATCCAGGCGAGGCGTTCGAGGCGTTCGAGGCATTCTGTTCTGTCGTGACATGTCACAGTCAAGACGCTGGATGGCAAAGCCTAAAAACGCAAAAGTAAGCACATCACTTCAAGTAAGCATCAGCGCAAAATCCCATGATAAGTCGGTTTTGTATCGCAGTCTGGGCTGTTGATTGGCGTAACTATGAAAGTGATAGCATGCACACAGCTTTTCCGTGCGGCGGTAAACCGTTTTGCGTAGCCCTCAAATACGGCAGTCTCATGAACAAAGGAACAATAATACAAACAAAGTAAATACAGTGGTGAAAACAAGAGTCATAAAAGCTTATTATCTCGCAAAGTATTAGCCTCTCCTATCTCCTCCAGCAGTAAAAAAGGGTAAGAAAACATGTAAAATCTGGGCGAGACATGTTCAGCCACTTCCGGTTTTGACATATCACACCTGGGCACCTGTCTCGTTGCCAGTCTCCTTTTCTGGTACAATGGTGCTGTCATCATCAGCTTCAGAAACATTGTGGAGAGCTGTGAATAGAATCAACCTTAACCATTAATTCGTGCAATTGTGCAAGGATGTTCGAGGTTTAATAAATGGCTGTATGTAACACTGTGTATCTATGCTTACCTAAGCTTGCAATGTTCGGGAGGGATTTAGCAGGGAATTTACAATCAGAGCCACTCTATTCACTGGTGTCTGTCAGGGGAAAGAATGTCCTACACAACTCCAAAAGATGCTTATTTCTGTTTGGCTGCTCCATTTCTCGGATCTTTTCCTCCATAGCTGCTGGCCGTCTCAAAAAAAGAATGCAATGCCGATGACGCTGATAGCATTTCTAGCTGCTTGTACCTGACATGCATTCACAATGACAAGTTTGAACTTGTGGGAGAAGCAGTGGACATAGTGCCAGAGGATATTGCCCCTGAATTCAAGAAGCCACAACACTGATGCGTCCTGCCATGGCACCAGCTCCATCATACCCTTGACCACACAAAAGATTCACATCCAAACCATGCTTTGCAGACTAGAGATAATGACGGCAGATACTGCTTCGCCACTTACACCATCTTTGCAGGACAGGAACTCAATGAATTTTCCCTTAATCTCTCCTGTACGACAAGCAAATTAGAGCACTAAACTCAATTGCTCAGTGTTAAGACACATCAGCAACTTCATCAGCCAGAACAGTATAGAAACGGGCATTTCTCACTTCGTCAAGAATTCTTTGATGTATCCAATCTCTTGTAACCTGAATGAGCTCATTCTGGATGGTCTTTGAGGTGTATGTGGCATTCTTTCCAGCTCTGGCCAAGTGATCTTGCAGCATTTTATCCCTGGATTCCACTCGCAGATTTAATAGGGCTTTGAACCTGCAGCTTCAAGAATCTTGACATCGTTTCTGTGCCCTCTCAAAGATATATTCTGTTTCCCACAGAATACAACGTATTTGAGAATTGACAAAAGCTTCTGTCGATTCTGTTGGATAAGCTGTGCATGAAATGAATGAGCTAAATTATAAACTGAAACACGTCACTGTTCCATTGTCAATCAAGTGAATAGTAGACAAGCCATGCGCTGTTGTTTCTCAACCAATCGTGAGAGAAGCGTCGTTGCTTCCCAAAGTCATCATGGGTCTGCTTCAGGTTTGTACATATTGGAGATAACTGCACACCTGTATATAAACAAATCAGACCAACCCGTGATTTAGCTAGGTAACTACAGTTGTAGAGATCTTAACCAATGGTTAATTAAGTCCTGATTGCAGCTAGCTATATATAGGTAACCTAGTGTAGGTAGCTAGCTAATGACATAAGAACCAAAAGATAGCTTACCTCTCTTGGTCAGACAATTGTCTAACGAACTTCTGAACCTCCCCAAAGTCATATGGGGGATGCAAGTCGCTGAGCTTCAATGCACTGACATGTGAATTATCAACTCTTTCACCTGATGTTTGTAGCTTGGCTGGGCTTACGGTGGTGCCTGGGCACCCCAGGCACCACCCTAGATCCGCCACTGCAGGCCTGTCATGTTTTGAAATAATCTGTAGCAGTAGACGATCTCGAAAATCCTCAGCCAACAATGGATGATGGATGAATTGGTGGTAATGATCTACAGCAGAGGGTAGAACATTGTCTTCCATTACCACTTTGTTCTATTGAGGACCCTCTTGTAGCTAATTAACTGATTTGACTTGTCCGTGTATGCATTGTACCTACCTATGGGTTGTGGAATTGCTACGTCTTGTATGCTTCTAAACAAACCCGTCTGCATTCTTCATCCTTCACTGTACTGTACCAGTGCTGTCCCCAGGATATGCTGGGGACAGCACTGTCACACTGCTGTTGTCTTTCCATACAACATACACTAGTTTGGATGGATGTAGTGTCCTGTACCCCTTCTGACGTTGGTCTTGTTCAGAGCCTTCTTCAAATGCAGCACTTCCTCGGGAACACCCCGCTGATTTGTCCTGTGGGTGGGTACCTGTGGCAGCAATACCATCGGCACTGAGAGCTTCAAACAAGGATGAACTTGAAAAAAAGTTGCCACAACAGACAAGTTAGTCTTGAAAGTGGAAGAAAGGCTCAACGAGAGTGGTTACCACATCATAAGCTAGCCCATCTCCTGTCTCCAATTGGTTTGCTGCTCCATACTAGATGTTGAAGTCCATTGTGTAACCTGTTGGATCTGCTAGAACCGAATACTTATAGCCAGATTCTGTCAACTTGTTCCTGATATTCTGTCTGAAGTGTGTACATGCCTTACTTTTGACCATTCTGTCATCAGTTGATAGCCGTTGTAGTGGCTGATAAATTCGAGACATTTTCCTTTCACATGCTCTTGAAATGGCAGAATCTCCTTCAGGTGGTGTTGTGACAACTCAGCTTCCTCTTCCACAGTAACAACACACAGAAAAGATGCAATTTGCTCGAAGCGATCCAAGGGTCAGTAGATGATTGAGGTGGACTAGATGCTGGCTGCTCTTGTCATTCCATGCTTGCCTGTAATTTTGCACAGAATTTATGCTGAGCAAAAGAAGACAACTTAGAAATCTCATGATTTTGTACATGTGAAAGGGTGGTGTCATTTGAATTTCATGTGCATGGTGGGCTTGGCGTCGGTCTTCGGCTCAGTATACTGTGTTGTTTTTGCAGCCAAGCGATTGAGGATCTCATCATCCACAAACATACGAAATAAATATAGCTCTGTGGGTTCTAATGAGAAACCTGGTGGTAAAGGCACTCCGGGATCTCACAAAG
>MKWU01005591.1_pt1 | contig 13532 bp, 16 predicted proteins | sample 809101 | NCBI WGS metagenome assembly MKWU01 (sample SAMN05860141, study PRJNA318959) | sponge metagenome | host: Aplysina aerophoba | place: Slovenia: Piran, Adriatic Sea, Gulf of Piran | collected 2013-05-07 | reverse complement strand
TCTCGTTGGGCACGTTGCGGAATGCCCATTCGGAGATCTTGGCGAGCCCGCCCTTGATCGCGGTGTCGGTGAAGACCGGGAACTGGAGCCCGGTATCCTTGTCGTCGCCGACCGTCTTCTGCAGGATGCCGAACAGCGGCTCGGCGACGTTGGAGCAGGTCGGCCCGACCGCGACCACCGCGTCGGTGGTGGCGATGCGGCGCAGTACCGAGATGCCCTCTTCGGCGTTGCAGCGGTCGTCGTAGAAGGTGACCTTGATCTTGCCGGTGGCGCCGTCGCCGAGCTTGACCCCGCCGGACTCGTTGATTTGCTGCGCGGCGGCGAGCATCACCGCCTCGGTGTTGACGCCGAATGACCGCACGACACCCGACTTGGCGCCGAAGCCGGCGATATGGACGGTGCGCTCCGCAGCAAACGATTGGATCGGCACTGCTAGCAAACCGGCGGCCGCTATCGCGGGACCGACGATCATAAGCGCGGACAGTCTTCGTTGCATCTGCCTGTCTCCCCTGGTTCCGAACGGGCTACGTTCGATGGGTTGGTGTCACGCCCGGCATGACGGCCAGGCAGGTAGTGGGAAATTTCTTTTTTTCCCGTTGCCACCTCTTCTAGGTCGGAGTGCGAGGGGGCTCCCGGCTCTCAACTACACAGCAAGACCCGTCTGCGAGAACGGAATTCCCGACAAGTGTCGAGACCAACGGCCCACTCCGAAAATTCGCACCTCAATGTGAACGCCGGCCAATTTCCGGACGGCAGAGGTTTGTGGTGCGAGAGAGCGTAAGCCGGCCCCAAGCCTCTTGGATCCTGCACTGCCTTGTAAATCCTTCCTTGTAAACCCTGCAAAGTTGCAGGTATCGGCGACCCACCGAGCGAGCAGATGAAGGCGCCGGGAGGGGCGGAGGCGCCGGCTGCCCCCGGCCTCGTACTACGCCGCAAGGATGCGCTCGAAGGCGTCGTCCGGGTTCACGCAGCGTCACCCCGATGCCGCGTCCCTGCTCGTGCAGACCGCGAACCGAATTGCTGAAGAACGGCGCGTTTACCCATGGTCCTCCTCGAGCGGGCAGAACGAGCGGAAACCGCTCCCGACCACCGCCGGCCGCAAACTATGCCTAATTCGTATAAGGTCGCCATCCTTCAAACTTGAAGGTATCGCCCAAAATCGGGATGAAGAAATCAGCGCCTGTCCCATCACGCTCCGCCCTCCGCCAGTTAGTTAATCTGCAAACACTCACACTCGTCGAGCGCAGCCTTCGGCCTTTGCCCGGTCGTGCGAATCGCCATTGCGAGGGGTGGGGACCGGCGCCGGGCGTTACCCGCTACCGTTTCCGTCGACGCCCGTGGGTTCGAGCGACAGCGCTTTTCGGCAAGGCGCCCTGGCCGTGCCAGCTGAGAGGGTGCAGTCTTCCTCGCCAATGAGACGGCATCCTCGATCGCCTCGTCCATGCCGCATACCGCATCGAATTCACCGGCCCATCCACGCGGGCCGAGCACGCAAGACAGGGCGCCGGCACATGAAGAATGGAAGCGGGCGGCGCTCCGCGCCGCAAGCGTGGCTTCGCTCCGCAGGATCGACCGGAAAGTACCGCCCGGGCATCGGCATGGCGCGCGCGCCGCTCCGACTCGTGAGGGTCACGCGTCGCGCGCGCCATGCCCCCAGCGCTTGCGACTATCCGCGCCTCGGGCTATCGCTGTGCAACATCGCGAGGGTCGTGGCCACATAAAGGCACCGGCCCGCGCTCCGCGCGGCCCTGGACGGCGCGGAGGCGCACGGAGACACGGTGCGGATCGACCGCAGGACCCCGCGATAGCCGTCCGGCGAGCGCCGCTCTCTCGCACCTGAGGCGCGCCCGGCGAACAGGCGGCGCTCCATGCGTCCCTGGACCGATTCCCAATTCCCGCCATCGTGCAGCCTGGCCCCCATTGTACGGAGGCGTCCGGGCAGCGAGATCAGTTCTAGTCAAGCCTGCCAGCAGCAGGTTGAACGGCCACGTCCATAGCGTTCAGGAACGCCCGGCCGATTGTTTCCAGCTTCCGCACCACTTCCATGCGGGCCGCGGCCCCGGCGATCTCTTCCGCGGTCAGGATGTGTCCGATGAGTCCGCAGCCGTGGGCGAGGGTGACGATCGCGATGTCTTTCGGATCCGGGATCGTATCGCTCAACAGCGTCTCCCTGATCCGCCGGATCAGTTCGCGCTCCGCCCCGTCGTCCGCGAGCCCGTAATGCCGTGTCCCGAATATCCTGAGGACGCGGTCGTCGCTGAGTCGCAGGACCCCGTTGTCGACCAGCCGCGCCAGTGCCGTCTCCCGGATTTCGTCGGCATGGCGGGTCGCGCGCTCCACCCAGTAGAGCGCGTCATGGTCCCGGTCCGACAGCGCGATCTCGGCCAGCATCGGATCGAGCAAAGAATCTCCGACCGGCGTCGAGTCGATCAGGAACAGACGTTGGGCGTCGGTGTCGATGCGGTTCTCCAGCGCGAGATCCATCAGCACCGCGCCGCCCAGGGCGTAGCGGACCAGCCATTCAGGAGCACGCGACAGCGCCCCGTCCTCGTCGCGCAGCAGGAGCAGAAACTCTTCGGCGAGTCTCATCACCCGGCGCCTTGAACGAATATCGCCGACAGGAGGTAGTAAAACGCCACCGCGAGCCCCGCTCCGACGGGCAGCGTCACGACCCAGGACACGAAGATGGTGCGGACCACGCCGAAATCGAGGGCGCCCGTCCCGCGCGCGAGGCCGACCCCCATCACAGCGCCCACCAGCGTCTGCGTCGTCGAAACCGGCAGTCCGGTGCCGCTCGCCACGACGACCGTCGATGCGGCGGCGAATTCGGCGGCGAACCCGCGGCTCGGCGTGAGCTCCGTGATCCTCCTCCCGATCGTCGCCATGACCCGGTAACCGAACGTCGCCAGGCCGACCACGATGCCCGCCGCGCCGATGAGAAGAACCCAGACCGGAACCGCCGACTTGGCGGCAACCCCGCCCGTGGTGACCACGCCGACGATCGCGGCGACGGGACCGATCGCATTGGCGACGTCGTTGGAGCCGTGGGCGAACGCCATGCCCGACGCGGTGACGATCATCAGGATGCCGAACACCTTCTCGACGTCGTTGAAGCGCGATTGTCCCCCGGTGGGGGAGTCGAGGCTCTGGAAGCTCATTCGGTTGATGACCAGCCGGCTGGCGACGGCGACGATGCCGGCCGCAAGCACCGAGTACAGGATCGCCATCGGCATGCTCAAATCCATGCCGACATGCTTCAATCCCTTGACGAAGGTCACGACCGAGGTCACCAGCACCGCGGCGAAGATGTAAACCGGCACGTAGCGGCGCGCGTAGAGAGCCGGATCGTCGTTGTTGAAAATTAGCCGTTGCACGCTCAGCACCAGGAGAAACGCGATCGCCCCGGCGAGAAGCGGAGTGACCACCCAACTCGCGGCGATCTTTGCCACGTCCCACCAGTGGACGGCGTCCAATCCGATGGCGACCACGGCAAACCCGATGATGGCTCCGACGATCGAGTGCGTGGTCGAAACGGGCCAGCCGAACCTGGAAGCGATCGTCAGCCAAGCAGCGGCCGCCAGGAGCGCCGACAGCATGCCGATGACCAGCAGGTTTGGATCCTGCTCGAGAGCGTCTGCGTCGACGATGCCCTTGCGGATCGTCGAAGTGACCTCGCCGCTGGCCAGAAACGCCCCGAGGAATTCGAACACGCCGGCGATCAGGATGGCGATGCCTACCGTGATGGCGCCCGAGCCGACAGACGTGCCCATCGAGTTCGCAACGTCGTTCGCGCCGATCGCCCAGGCCATGTAGAGACCGGCGGCGATCGCCGCGACAAGAATGATGGTGAGGCTCGCGTCCAAGGAAATTGGCTCTCAACCGTGAAAGTAATGGAGGAGAGAGTCTTCGTGTGCGTCAAGCGGCCGGCTCATAGCCGTCAGCATTGCTCGCCAATTCGGTTTGCGGTTCTGTCTTGAAGTTTCCAAGGGAAAGATCAATCCGGCTTCTCCGTGTGTCAATCTGGAGCGCTCGGATGGATGGCTGCCGCGCTTCCGACGGCGGTCGTTCCGGAACGTCCCGGTGCACCGGAACCGCCGGCCCCGCACGGTCATGGGAACGCTACCCGGCCGTTCCCCGCGAGCGTCATGAACATGATCCACCGGCGCGGCCCGTGGAGATCGTTCGAGGCCGTCGAATACGCCACCCGCGGATGGGTGGACTGGTTCAATAATCAACGCCTGCTCGGCCCCATCGGTAACATCCCGCCCGCTGAGGCCGAAGCAAATCACTATGCCGCCAGCGAGAACCTCAATATGGCTGCATGACTCAAACGTAACTGCTTCCGGGAAAGCGGGGGCGGTTCAGTTTAGGATGCGGGTGCGGGGGACAACACCGAAACGGGGCCGGCTTCGATGAAACGGACGATGATCTTTGTGGCGGCCAGCCTCTGGGCGTCGGCGGCGGCGGCCCACCCGCCGGAAGAATGCCGCACCGCGCTGGCCGGGTTCGCGCGTCACGCGGAGGCCTTCGCGGAGACCCGCAAGGTCACGCGGCCGGCGCTGGCCCGGCTGTTGGCGGCCTGGGACGAGGTCGAGGCGGCGGACGGCCTTGCCGGGCGCCATGCGGCGATCTACCGCTTCGCATCCGGCTTCCCGCGCCTCGGCTCGCATCTTGCGGCGGAGCTGGAGTCGTCCGAGGCGGCGATGGATTGGGCGGCGCGGGCGATCTTCTGCCTCCGGCGAGAACGATAAACGCCTGCCGCCCGGCGCCCTCGCCCTGGCGTCCGGCCCCGGAACCGGACTCTCGCAGACGACTACCGCCCTAAGCCCGCGGTGCGCGGCTCGGGGTAGGCAAGTCCCGTCGTCGAGTTTGGCGACCGGCGGCACGGTCCCTTCCTCGCCGAGCCGGCCGCTTTGCACGACGTCGCCGCTCTCGAACGGGTCGTGGTTCCGGAAGGACCGGTCGCGCCGAAGGCGCGCCTCAAGGGACCGGGCGCTTGGCAAGCCGGTTGGTACCAGCACCGTGTGCCTGGAGCTATCCTCGTCCAGCGGACCCGCCGCGGTCTGCAGGTCCGGGATGCAGGCTTGCTTCGCCCTCGTTTCCCTTGCGCGGGATGCCGTCACGGCCAGGCACAGCACCGAGATTCCGCATGGAAGCGGCGCGGGCGGAGGTAAACATCCACAAATCTTGTGGAAAACCTTGTTGACGGAACGCCGTTCCGGACGAGTCGGTCAACGAATTCAATGCGCTTCATCACTTCGCCCAAAAAATGGGCAGACTCGTCAAGGCATTGATTTGAAACGGAAAATAAAAAGTCAACCGTCCCAAGAGCACCGCGCGGCAGAATAATAGCCCTTGACACGCGGCCGATAGAGACAAATCCGGCCGGGCTGTGAAGAAACACCGGCGCCGGCTACCCGCCGGATTCAGAAATGCGACCTAACCTCATGAATCCATTATGGGTTTTCCTCACAGGATAATTTCTCCTAATCCAGATTGGTTGTCGCTGCACCTGGATCGTGTCCGATGCGACGGGGCTTCGCCCGCCCGTTTGCCGACACGTCCCGAGGCGGGCAGACTTTGTTCGGGCTTCTACGGAGGGAATCTCCAAAGGCCTCGCCGGCGGGGGTCCGGCCTCGGATCCCGCCGCAGCCTTGCCGCTCTCATCGCCGCGAATGAAGAATTTCGCCATCCGGGCGACCGCGCTTCGAAGGTGCCTTACCAGGCCAGGCCGAGCTTGCCTCTGTTCTCGTCCGCGGCGGCTGCCAACTTCGGGGATCCGCCTTCCGACATCGACGGATCGCCGGTCGATGCGAGCGACCAGCGCCCCTCGCTCGATTCATACCTGCCCCGTTTCCGCCCGCTGGCCAATTCGACCCGGATCGAGGACAGCTTGATCAGCCGTTCCTCTTCGGTGGCGGCCAGATCGAGAATTTCAGGCGGCGTGAGGTCGGGACGGGCGCGCAGGGCCCGGGTCCCGCAAGGCGAGGCCGGAAGGACAAGGTCGGGCGTGCCGCCGCGGATCAGTCCTTGTTCCCATAGAACACGGAGCGGAAATCCGGGCCCGTGGCGTGTCCCACGACGCCGGCCTGGTTCGCGCCGCCGAACTGGCCCACGGCATCGTATGTCCGAGAGTTGCCCGTGGTGCTGCCCTTGAAGCGGCCACCGCTTACCGGCATGTCCTGCCATTGCAGGGTGCCCAGGACCGGAACGTTCCCGAGGGTAAGATCCGCCTCGGGAGAGGGAGCGGTGTCCAGATTCACAGTGACACTGGCAGCGCCGTTGCGGACTGCCGGATCGGACGCGTGGTAGCCGACCCATTTGCCCGTCCATGTCGCGGTCCCGGTCCCGGTCGGTTGGTGTTGCGGTGCGGGATCCGGGGAAAGGCTTGTTGTCCAGGCGCCGCCCTGCCACTCCTGCCGGGCGCTCAGGCCATGGAGGCAGGGAAGGCGCAGCAGGCACCGGGGGTGTGCGCGGGGCGAAACCGGGAGCGGCGCGGCTGCCGTCGTGATGGATGAATCCGAGGCCCGTCATGGTGCTCGGGCTCCGGGAGTCGCGCTGGGGCGGGCGCCAGCGCCATTTCGGGGCGGCGCGATCCCGGACGTTGGCGGAGAGGGGAAGGATCAAATGCCCGGCCACTATAGCCCGGATGGTCCGGGAGTGAATGCCACGGTGCACGGTGGACATTCGAGTCCTGTCCCGCGTTCAGCCGTCCTCGTCCAGCTCGCCCAGGATCGTGGGCAGCTGGCTGTCCAGGCCGACGGCGTCCTCGATGTCGATCTGGAACGCGATGCCGGCGCCGCTCTCGCTCTCGAAACGGGCGGTGTCGCGGATCGATTCGAGGATCGGGCGCGCCCTCGTCGCGGCGACCACGAAGAGCACGACATCCCTCTTGGCGGTGAGCTCCAGGCCGAAAAACGTGCTGTCGGGCTCCAGCCCCTCGCCGCGGACGCTGGTGATCACGGTCTCCCCGGTGGCCCCCGCCGCCCGGCCCGCCTCGATGACCGCGTCGGTCCTGTCGTCGTCGACGAGTGCTACGATGAGCTTCAGCTTCATGGTTTCCGCTCCCGGGATTTTCGCCGCGCGCTCCGCCTTCCGCGAAGCCGAGATGCCAGCGCAGCGTATCCCAGCACCGACACGATGGGGAACACGCTGGCGAATGCGATCAGCCCGAACCCGTCGATCAGCGGGCTGCGTCCCGGCACGCTCGCGGCGAGGCCGAGGCCGAGCGCCGCGACGACGGGAACCGTCACCGTGGAGGTGGTCACCCCGCCCGAATCGTAGGCCAGCGGCACGATTACGCGTTGCGCGCGGAAGGTCTGGAGGATCACGACGGCGTAGGCCGCCACGATGTACCAGGCAAGCGGCGTGCCGGTCACGATGCGCAGGCAGCCGAGCGCAACGCCCGCGGCGACCCCGACCGCGACGGCGACGCGGAGCCCGGCGGCGCCGATCGACCCGCCCGAAATTTCCTCGGCCTTGACTGCCACAGCGATCAGAGAGGGCTCGGCGATGGTAGTGGCGAAGCCGATCGCGGCCGCGAAGGCGTAGACTGGGAGATAGTCGGACCAGCCTCCGCCGCCCAGGGTTTCCGGCGCGGTGAGCTGGCGCGCCATGGTCTCGCCCAGCGGGAACAGCGCTTCCTCCAGCCCGATCAGGAACAGGGTGAGCCCGACCAGCACGTAGACGAACCCGATCGCGATGCGGCGGAGCCTGGGCGGGCGGCGGCGCAGCACGGCGAGCTGGAAGACCGCGAGGATCGCGACGATGGGCGCGACGTCCAACAGCGTGGAGAGCGCGGTGCCCGCGAACAGGGACAGATGCTCGGCGATCACGACAGTGCTCCGTAGGCGAGCACGCAGATGATCGGCGTCAGGCTGGCGAAGGCGATCAGCCCGAAGCCGTCCACCATCGGGTTGCGCCCCCGGATCGACCCGGCGAGCCCGATCCCGAGCGCGGTGACCAGCGGGACGGTGATCGTGCTGGTGGTCACACCGCCCGAATCGTAGGCGACGCCTACGATCTCGTCCGGCGCGAAGGGCGTCGTCGCGGTGACGATCAGGTAGCCGCCGACGATCATCCAGTGCAGCGGCCAGCCCTTGAGTATCCGCAGCGCACCGAGGACGATCGCCGCGCCGACGGCGACGGCGACCACCATGCGGAGCTCCAAGGCATACGCGGCGCGCGCCTCGGCGCCGTCGGCGATGGCGCCGGCCCCGGCCGCGATATCGGCTGCCTTCCCCGCGACCGCGATCAACGCCGGCTCCGCGACCGTGGTACCGAAGCCGAGGCAGAAGGCGAAGGCGAGCAGCGCCGCCGCGTTCCCCTTGCGCGCGAAGGCGTCGGCCATCGCCTCGCCGATCGGGAACAGTCCGGTTTCCAGCCCCTGTGTGAACAGCACCAGGCCGAGCACGACGCAGACGCTGCCGAACGCCACCCTGCCGAGATCGGGAAAGGGTTGTTGCAGCACCGCGACCTGGAAGAAGGCGATCACCAGGAAGATGGGAGCCAGGTCGCGCAGGGCGGCGAGGAAACGGCCCAGCAGGGCAGATGAGATCTTGGACATCGCGACCGGCCTGCGGCAATGAAGAAAACGACGACGCATGTCGCCGACGATCTTCCCTCTCCCGATTTTATCGGAGGCTTGTGACGGTACGGTGAAGCGGCGCTCGAACGTTCCACCGTTGGTTTTGCGTTGCCCCGACTTCCCTCACCCCCGCGCGTCCTCCAGCGTCATCGCCGCGCCCTTCTCGGCGATCATGATGGTCGGGCTGTTGGTGTTGCCCGAGGTCACGGCGGGCATGACCGAGGCGTCGATCACCCGCAAATTCTCGGTGCCGTGGACCTTCAGCCGATCGCTCACCACGGATTGCGGATCCGAGCCCATCCTGCACGTTCCGACCGGGTGGAAGATGGTCGTCCCGATGTCGCCGGCGGCTTTGGCCAGCTCTTCGTCGGATCGGCGCTCCTCGCCGGGGAGCACCTCCCCCGGCGCGTAGGGTTCGAGCGAGGGCGCGGCGACGATCCTCCGGGTCAGGCGGATCGCATCGACCGCCGTCTGTCGGTCGGCGGGCGTCGACATGTAGTTGGGCGCGATGGCCGGCGGCTCCCTCGGGTCGGGCGATTTCAGGGCGACGGTTCCCCGGCTCTCCGGCCGAAGATTGCAGACCGAGGCGGTGAAGGCCGGAAATCGGCGAAGCGGCTCGCCGAACCGGTCGAGCGACAGCGGCTGGACGTGATATTGCCGGTTGGCGGTCTCCCGCGACGGATCGGACTTCGTGAACACGCCAAGCTGGCTCGGTGCCATGGAGAGCGGCCCGCTCCGGAACAGGACGTATTTCAGCCCCATCGCCATCTTGCCCCACAGGCAGTTGGCGCGCTGGTTGAGCGTGACGACGTTGGATAGGCGACCTCGTCCTGCCGCAGCAGCGAGCTCGACATCACGGCGACCGCGCCGATCCGAAATGCCGCCAGGGCGAGCGCCGTATAGGCGGGCCGGTTGTTGGAACGCAGCAGGATCGCGTCGCCTTCGGCCAGACCCGCGGCGAGCAATCCCGCGGCGACCCGTCCGACTGTCCGGTCCAGCTCGTCGTAGGTCAGCGCCCCGCCGTCCCATACCAGGGCGGGCCGCGTGCCGCAGCCGGCCGCGATGGCGCGGCCCACCGTTTCGGCATACATGTTCACCTGGGGTGGATAGACCCGGTAGCCCTCGGGCACGGCCCCGCCGCTCATGCGCACCTCCGGCCGGACACTTGGTTCGACGTCGAAGCCGGGCATTGTCCTCGCGCCGGGAATTGCCCGCAAGCCCCGCCGCATTTGCTCATCCGGGCAGGATCGGACACGGAGGAGACGAAACATCGAGAGGTCGGAAGAGCCGATATAGGACTGGATTTTCCCGTCTGGAGAGCGGTGCACGAGCGTCATCAGATGCACTCCGTGAAGAAACCGTCCTTCTATACGCGGACCGGTCGCGGGGCCTCGACGTGGCGCTTCGCTTGCACGGTTTTTGATCGGCGCGCACGTTGGACGCTGATCGGCACGGTAAGTTATTGAGATAACTTGATTCAGCGGGGTCAAGATTGGGCGCCGAACAACACGCCTGGTCGGCAACGTATTGCTCGCCGGAAAGCTGTATGGGATAGCGAAGCTGCACCGGCCGAATTATCGGACGAAAGCGAAGAAGCCGCGAAGCGGCTCGACGCGCCGACGGCCTCAAACCGTCGGCCTGGTACCGGGCCAGGCATCTGGGTCCGTGGAAGACGGCGAGCGTGCCGTCGGGATACTCGTGCACCCGGACCGTGGCCTTGACGTAGTGGGGTCGCCTCGGGGGAGTAGGCGGCGATGTGCTCGATGCCGAGCTGGTGCAGGGCGCGCCCGACCTGGGTCCGCCGCCCCTTGTCCACCTTGCCGCCGGCTTCCGGGGTGTGGAAGTAGTGGCTGCCGCGGTCGGTATACAGCACGCCGGGCAGGCCCTTGGCGGCGAACACCTGCTTCAGCGCCCGGAAGGTGGACGCGGTGCCTTCCTCCTCGACCAGGAAGGCCGAGTAGATCTCCGAGGTGGCGTCGTCCAGGGTGACGATCAGGTCCAGCGGCGCCCGGCCCGCCAGCCACGCATGACGCGAGCCGTCCTGATGCAGCATCATGCCGACGCAGGGCTTGCGCGGCCGCCGCCGGCGATGCGCCCCGCGCCGCGGCGCCCGCGATTTCAGACGATGGCGACACGGATGGGACGTTTCGGGTTCTTGAAGGCGATCTCCACATCGACGCGCTCGCCGTCTGCCGTCTCGAAACCGCGCTTCATGCGGTCGCGATCGGGAATGATGTCGAACTCCCATTTCTTGAAATCGGCGACCTCGTTCTGAGCTTCGCTAATGACGATCTCGACGATGGTCTCGTCGAGCTAGGCCGCTTGGGCCGTCAACCCCTCAGTGCCAAGCGTCCGCCCGTAGCCGCGGTCCGGACAGGTCACCTCGTGAACGTCGCCGGTGGGCCACGGCGGTTGAGGTAGGCGAAGAAGCGCTCCCACTCGGCGAGGCTCTCGCTGACGGCGAGACAGAGCTCGACGATCTCCTTCTTGCCGTCCGCCCCAATGCCGAGCACCAGCAGGGCCGGGTGGAGTAGCGCGTCCGCAACGGTCTTGCGCGCCAGCACAGGCCGATGGGACGAGCCGAAGCTAGTCGAGTCCCTATGGCCGATCTGAGCGTCTAACAATATTCTGCGCCCGATCCCTACCGGGGAACAGTGGCGAACGATCTACACAAGGACGGTACCACGCTATGGCGATCTATCGGGTTTCGGGAAGCGACGCATCGCCGGTCGAGGAGACCACCTTTCACGCCGAGGGGATTCTCGAACGCCGGGACCTGCAAGGCATATTCAAGAGATCGATCGGGATCCTCATTCCGGATGCCCTGGTCCTGGCGGAAGAATATGGCGATTGGGAAGACAGCCGCCGACGCGTGGACCTTCTGTGTCTCGATCGAGGCGCGCGTCTCCTGGTGGTGGAGCTGAAGCGAACCGAAGACGGTGGTCACATGGAGCTGCAGGCCGTGCGGTATGCCTCCATGGTGTCGCACATGACATTTGCTCAGGCGGTTCGCGCCCACCAGGCGTTTCTCGACGAAAACCGGATCGAGGGGGACGCGGAACGGCGCATACTCGAGCATCTGGGCTGGGAAGAACCGCAGGAGGATGAATTCGCGTCGGAGGTTGCAATAGTCCTGGCGTCCGCGGAATTCTCGAAGGAACTCACGACCGCCGTGATGTGGCTGTCCGATCACGATATCGATATCCGATGCATCAAGCTCAAGCCTTACAAGTTCGGGAAAGAGGTTCTCATGGACGTCGTGCAGATCTTTCCCCTTCCGGAAGCGGCGGACTACCAGGTCCGTGTGAGGGAAAAGGAGCGTGAGGGGCGCCGCTCGCGAACCCAGAACCGAGACCTCACGCGGTATCGGCTCACCATTGGCGACCGAATTCATGAACCGCTTCCGAAGCGTCGCCTCGCGTTCCTGGTGATCCGGGAGGCGGTGAGCAGGGGAGCGGAACCCCTGGAGGTCTATCCCGGCGGCGGCTGGTTAATCGTTTCGGGGCACCAGGACGAGGAACATCTTCTGACGATGGAGCGCGACGAGGCGAGTTCGAAATCGGAGAGCGAACGGTTCTTCACGAAAGACGACGAGCTTTTCCGAGCCGGAGGAAAGACATATGCGGTGACGAAGATGTGGGGACAGCAGACATTGGCGGAAGTCGATCGGATTATCGGCCAGTTCGACTTGGACGATGCCTCATATCAGGCCATCGATTGAAACGGTGTGCGAGTGTCGGTGATCATCCAAGAGCGCGAAAGTTTAGAGACTGTCCAATATCTTGTGTAAGAAATTTGGGTGGTTCCTATATCTTGTAGAGGATGACCCTAGGATGACGACACTGAGACCCGAGCTTCTGGACGAGTTGCTGTCCGACTACCAGACGCCGGAAGACCTTCTGGGCGATGAGGGGCTTTTCAAGCAGCTGAAGAAGGCGCTTCCGGAGCGGGCGCTGGGCGCCGAGCTGACTGACCATCTGGGATACGAGAAGGGCGATCCGGCGGGCCAGGGCAGTGGCAACAGCCGCAACGGCCATTCCGGCAAGACGGTTCTGACCGAGGACGTCGCGGTCGAGCTTGCGGTTCCGCGCGATCGCAACGGCAGCTTCGAGCCGGCGATCGTTCCCAAGGGCGAGCGCCGCCTCGACGGCTTCGACGACCGCATCCTGTCGCTCTATGCGCGCGGCATGACGATGCGCGAAATCCAGGCTCACCTGCATGAGCTGTACCGGGTGGAGGTGTCGCCGGACCTGATCAGCCGGGTGTCCCCCGGTACCATCGTTCGCCCACCGGGTTCTTCCCACCGAGGCCGGAAGGGTTCGTTCGGCGCGCTCGGCGCCAGCGCCATCCGGCAGAGATTCGCGAGGAGGGCCCATGCCTTCGCGACCCCGTTGTCACCAGCCGCCCCGGCTCGTTCGAGAAAGACGTCAGAATAGGCGGGACATTCCGGCTTACTGGCCTCCTTCACCGCCCCCGCGATAGCCAGACCCATCAGCACCTCGGTCGTGGTGGAGTACGCGAACGCGTCGTCGCTCATGAAGAATTCCTCTTTGTGCGGCCTGGCAGTCGCCCGACGCGGTCCCTTTCGCACGCGCCCGGCCGACGGGCCAGCAAACGAACCCTGGGCCGTGCGGAATGTGTATCGAAACCTGACCAGAGCCATATTCAAATGGCGGGGACCGCCGCGTAGCGTACCGCCAGCGCTACATCGACGCCGTGCTGGCTGACCAGAACTACTGCCTCAACCGGTTCGAGGGGGACGGGATCGGGAGGGATTAGACGGCCATTGCCAGGAAACCGCTTGCCCCGGTCTACCCCATACTCGGAGGAGTACCCACGAGATTACCCGCCGCCTCGCCGTCAACCACTCCCCAGCCGAGGGCTCGACGGTCGTCGCCGTAGTGACCGCGCATGATCAGGTACCCCTGCACATCGAGACGAACGT